>Ga0075433_10002032_pt1 | contig 15276 bp, 8 predicted proteins | sample RhiMethybrSRZTD2_FD_75299 | JGI IMG/M metagenome (GOLD analysis project Ga0075433, IMG submission 75299) | Populus rhizosphere microbial communities from Tennessee, USA - Rhizosphere MetaG P. TD hybrid SRZTD2 | ecosystem: Host-associated > Plants > Roots > Rhizosphere > Soil | place: USA... | reverse complement strand
CAGGGCTCGCGCCGCGGGCGAGGGCGCGGCCCCGGAGGGCCGCGTGGCGATCAACCCCCGCGCGGGCGCGGCGGAAACAGAAGGAGCCAGGCCGAAGATCCATGCCTGGCTCCCAATTCCCAGGATCGCCGCCGAACGAAGAAGAGTTCGGGGGATCCGCACGTGTTTAGAAGTGGTAGCTCGCCGAGAAGCGGTTCACCCGATCCAGGAATTCGGACTGAGGAACCGAGGCGTAGTCCACGCGGATGCCCCGGAAGTTGAGTCCCAGGCCGTACGTCAGGTCCTTCACGGTGCCCCGCGGGTCGTAGATGTAGCCGGCCCGGAGCGCGATGAGACGGTTGAACTCGAATTCTCCGCCGCCGTTCTCGATCCACGCGCCGTGCGAGAGCAGCGAGCGGTTCACGTCGGCGGTCAGGAGCACGCGGTAGGCCTCGGTCTCGAACGGCGTCACGGCGATGCCGAGCTTCGCGTTCCGGCCGAGGGGATCCGACTGGTCCTGATCGATGTAGGCGATATTCGGCCCGAGGTTCTGGATCGCGAGGCCGATGGAGCTCTTCCACCTGGGAATCTTGAAGAGACCGCCCACGTCGGCGGCGAAGGTCGTGCCGCGGCCGGGCTGCCGGTCCTGGGTCTTGTCGCCCGGGGCCAGGTCCACCCGCACCAGCTTCAGCGCGACCCCGAAGCCTAGGTCCTTCATCAGCTCGGTCCCGTAGGCGAGCGTCGGGGCCAGCTCGTAGCTGGTGAAGGTTCCCAGCTCGTTTCCATCCGGGTCGGTCGCGATGCTCTTGCCGTAGCTCAGGTAGCCGAAGCTGAATCCAATGCCGCCCCATCCTTCGACGTGCTGGGCGTAGGCGGTATAGGAGAAGAAGACGTCGTCGGCGAGGTCGGGCACGAGCTTCGTGTACATGGAGCTGACGTCATGACCGGTCGTGAATGCGAGCGCGCCTGGGTTCCACCAGATCGCGTTGGCGTCATTGGCCACGGCGACAAAGGCGCGTCCCATGCCGTCGGATCGTGCCCCGGGGGCGATCAGGAGTGATTGGGCGCCTGCCTCGGCCTGGGCGTGCGCGGTTCCCGCGTAAGCTCCCAGGGCCCAAAGGAGTCCGAGACAGACGGCGACAAAACGACTCATCTGCAACCTCCTTAGAATAAAGATAGGGACGCGCGTGCGCCCCGGCCTAGCACACCATTGTATCGGACTTCGAAGGCCGGGTCAAGGCTTCCCCCCCCGGGCTCACCTCGTTCTCAGGGCTCGCCCAACCGCCGAAGCCCTTTTACCTTCCGGAGATTCAGCGGTGACTTTAAGCAGGTACACGCCGATCGCTACATTTTCTCCCTGAGAATCTCTTCCGTCCCACGGAAGGTAATTCTCTCCCGCCCGCCCGTCCACGGCCAGGTCCCGGACGCGGCGGCCCGCCACGGTCAGGATGCGGACCCGGATGGCGCCCGCCTGGTTGAGGCGGGCGTGGATGTAGGTCGTCCCCTCGAAGGGGTTCGGGTAGTTGAAGACCTGGCTCAGCTGCATCGGATCGCCCGGTCGCGCGAACGAGTGGACGTCGAGGACGAACGTGCGCACGGCGATGTTCCCGAACGTGTCGGAGGCGTGGACCTCGACCGTGTGGAGCCCTTCCGTGATCTGGGAGGGCAGCGTGTAGACCGCCGTTCCCCGCGTGTAGCTCCCCGAGTCGTAGACGAAGGAAGCCGTCAGCTCGGCCGGCGTCCCGCGATCGTCGAGAATGACGAAGATGGTGTGCGCGTTGTCCAGGCGCATGAGGTCGATGCCGCTCGAGTCCTCGATGGCGAAGGTGACCCGGTCCCCCGCCTGGAAGCCCGAGTCCGAGCCCGCCGCGTGAAGCAGGGTGATCGTGGGGGGACCGAGATCGGTCCGGGAGGAGATGCCCTGACCGATTCGGATCGAATCCACCGCGAGGCCCACGCCGCGTCCTCCCGCGGCGCCGAGGAGCGCGCGGAGCTGCCCGGTCCCTCCGGCGATCCGCGAGTCCACGGGGACCACGAAGCGCGCCGTGAACCGCCCCGCGACGAGGGGAACCTCACCCCGGAAGAGGATCGGACCCGGAATCCGGTACGTGACGACCCTGGGAACGAAGATCGCCGTCTGCTTCCGATCGAAGGGCTTCCCCTGGATCTGGATCCGCGCCACGCCGGAGGAGATCGTATCGGGGCTGGAATCGGAGGCGAGCGCATGCCCCTGGAGTACGGCCAGGCCGCCGCGGGCCAGGGAATCGAGCGGCCCCTTCTCCCACAGGCCGCGCCCCTGGGGAATGGGTGGAGGGAGCGCCGGATCGCCCAGGAGGACGTACTTCCGCGCGATGATGTTCCGGTGGAGGTTCTTGGCCTGCCGATAGGCGCTCCCGATCGTGAGCGTGGAATCCACCCGCGGGGCGATCGGGAAGAGCTGGTCCATGATCTCGTCATTCAATTCCGTGCTCTCGAAGGGAAAGACCAGCTCGGTGGAAGCGATCGCCGCCACCGCGCCGCCGAGCGGAGACTTGAGCAGGAGCTCCGCCAGCCCCTCCTGCCCCAGGGCGTCGAACTTCCCGACCGTGCAGCTGAAGAAGCCGAACACGCTCGGTCGCGAGGCATTCGTGAGGCGACCGACGTCGTTCGAGCGGAACACCTGCTCGTCCGCCAGCACGAGGTCGGATCCGTGGCCGATGTAATCGACGAACCAGTTCCCCTGGTTGATCCTCGCGATGAAATCGTCCCGCGCGGCGGGCTTCGACTGCTGCAGCGTGTCCGCGAAGGCGTAGTCGTTCAGGTAGACCTTGGATCGCTCGATGGGATACGGGATGTGGAGCTTGTCCTTCCGCTCCATCTCGATCACGTGGAGGTTTCCGAGCTCGTCGTCCTTCTCGCGCTTCCGTGAATCGTCGGCGCAGAGGAGCGCCCGGGCGCGCCACTCGTCGAACTCCGGGTTCAGCTCGTAGGTCCGGATCTTCCGGATCATGATCGAGGCTTCGACCGTCGTTTTCGCCGGGAGGCGTCCCACGGCGACGTCGAGGAGGAGATCTCCGGGCCCGTCCAGGAATCCATAGAAGTCGTCGGACACGAACTGGGACGGCGGCGGAAACATGTCGTCGTAGTAGTTGGCGTACGTCGGAACGAGATCCGGGGCGTTGAAGCCGAGATAATTCTTGGGATCGAGCGTCGCGTCGCCCAGGAGGCAGACGTAGGTCGGCGCCGGACCGGGCCAATGGAGGCGCGCGTACGCGAGAAGGTTCCGGATCGCGACCGCGTCCAGGTAGCCCGCTCCGAGTTGGGCCGCGATCCGGTCCGTCGTGGCGATCGCGGCGCGTGGCCCCACGATGCCGGCGATCCGACCCGAGCGAACGGTGGCCAGCGACTCCGCCTGAGCCAGGAGCGAGGGGTGCGTGACGATGAGATAGTCCGCCCCCGCGCCGGGATCGAGCAGATCGGAGACCGTGTGACCCGTCGACGCGGGAGCATACGGCGCGATCGTCGGGCGCGCCGCGCGGGCCGTGGACACGAGGCTGTACCGCTTGGGGGCTCCCGGGCCCAGGCTGTCCTCCGCGGTCAGGACGAACGGCGCAGTCGCTCCCGCGAACGCGCCGTTCACGTAGCGGATCGGATTCTCGGGATCGCCCCGCTCCAGGAGCCAGACCGAGGTCGTGTCGGTGATGCCGTCCACGACGTAGTGGACGGGACCGGTGAAGGTCGTATCGGACGCGAAGGTGAGCGTGTCGTTGATCGCCGAAAGACGCTTCGGGTACGTGATCTCGAACCAGGCGAGCTCGCTCTGGTCGAACCGGGAGGGAGCGTCGGGGTCCACGATTCGCGGGACTTCCACCTGCAGCGTGTCGGCCGCGTGAACGGGCAATCCGGAGGCGGTCACATCGAAGGGCGTGCTCTGGTCCGTGGAGTCGCGCGCGACGAACGCGCCGTCCCAGTACACATTCGCGACGTGATCCGAGAACGCCACCCCGGGAGAAACGCCGCGTCCCCACAGGCGCAGGAGCAGCGAGCCCGAGCCGCCGGGCTGAGCGCCCGGAAGCGCGAGCGGGAAGGCGATGCGCGACCCCTGCGTGAAGAGCCGGTAGAACCACCGCTCCCATCGGACCCCGGGGGCGAAGGCGTTGAAATCGCGGACCCGGTTCTCCTCGTAGTGCACGCGGTGCGGAACCGAGGTGATCGTCGGCGCGACGGTGACCGGCGCGGCGTCGCGCGTCCTCATGCGTCTCGGGAGGGGGAGCGAAGGGAACGCCCCCCAGGTGAGCCAGAGCGACTCCTCGTCGGAGCGCTGGGCCTCCTGGTAGTTGATCGAGCCGCCGAGCATGAGGTCGTAGCCGAAGCCGGTCTGGCCGGTGGCGTAGAAAATGATCCGATCGCCGGGGTCGAACGAGCCGTCTCCCTCGCCCGTCACGACGATCGCGCACTCGCGGAGCGAGTCGGGCGCCGCGTCCACCAGCGTGCTCTCCGGAATGTCTCCGGGGGTCGCCCGGAAGATGCGGAAGGAAGCAGGATCGATCCCCGCCGTCGTGACACCCGCCGCCGCGAGATCGGCGGCGCTCAGCACGTAGAGCCCGGGGCGAAGCACGCCGAGGCGCACCCAGGGGCGGTCCGGCTGGACCCGAAGCGGGCCGGAGTAGGCGGCGCTCCGGAATCCGGCGCCGGGCGCGCGCGCGGGTCTCGGGGCAGCCTCCCACGAGACATCGAGGGTGATCCCGTCGACGACGCTCCCCTGTCCGGAGCGGGGATCCCACCGGACCGGCCGGAGCACCACCGTCACCGCGCGCTCTTCCCCGGCCGCCCCGATGGAGTAGCTCAGGAGAGGCGGTTCCACGGTCGCGCCGCCCCCGTAGGTGCCGCTCTGCAGCCACGCCTCGAGGCGGGCGGCGCCCAGAGCGTCCGCCAAGACGCGGTCGGAAAGGAGATGCGGCAGGGGCTCGGGTCGGATCGTCCCCAGCGAGCGCGTCGGTCCCGCCCTCGCGCTCACCCGCGGCGTCACTCCCTTCGGAATTCGAAGGAACAGGGTCAGACACGGAAGTTGCGGGGTCCCGGCCGGATCGACCGCAGACCCGCCCGGGATCGTGATCTCGGTCAGGCTCTGGCCGAAGACGACACCCGGCGCGAGGTCCGGGGCGGGGATCGGAACGACGACTCGGTATCCCGAGGAGGTCACCGATTCGACGCGGGCGCCCAGGGAAGCGGGCCCGATGAGGAATCGGTCGCCGAGGGTCTGGGCCCCGGCGGGAAGCGCCGCCGCCAGGAGGAAGAGCGAAAGGGTGCGGGGCGAGAGACTCAAGCCTTGTCGATCCGCTCGGCTTCCTCGATCAACATGACCGGTATGTCGTCGACGATGGGATAAGCCAGGCAGCAGCGGTCACAGATCAGCCGCTCGGGCTCCTTCTGGTCGCGCAGCTCCCCTTTGCACTGAGGACAGACGAGTATCGCGCGAAGCTCTTCGCTGATCGGCATGTCGCTTATCCCCCCAGGGGTGCCGGCGCGGCGCCGGTCTCCTCCAGATAGACCCCCATCTTGAGAAACTTCTCCAGTCGCCGGTCCAGAAGCTCCTGGATCGGAAGCCCGAGGAGCCCCTTCACGTGGCGGACCACGGCGGTCTGGATCCGCCGGGCCGTCTCCTCCGCGTCGCGATGGGCCCCGCCCAGGGGCTCCGGGATCACCTCGTCGATGACGTTCAGCTCCAGGAGATCATGGGCCGTGAGCTTCAGGGCCTCCGCCGCCTGCTCCGCCTTGCCGGCGTCCTTCCAGAGGATCGCCGCGCAGCCCTCGGGAGTGATGACCGAATAGATCGAGTTCTCCAGCATCATCACCACGTCCCCCACCGCGATGGCCAGGGCCCCTCCGGACCCCCCTTCCCCGATCACGACCGAGACGATGGGCACCGGGAGATGCGCCATCTCCACCAGGTTCCGTGCGATCGCCTCCGACTGGCCGCGCTCCTCGGCCCCCAGCCCCGGGTAGGCGCCGGGCGTGTCCACGAAGGTCACGACGGGGCACCCCAGCTTCGCCGCGAGCTGCATCAGGCGGAGGGCTTTCCGGTATCCCTCCGGGTTGGCCATGCCGAAGTTGCGGTGGATGTTCTCCTTGGTGTCCCGCCCCTTCTGGTGCCCGATCAGAACGATGGGGACGTCCTCGATCGTCGTGAGGCCGGAGATGATCGCGGGATCGTCCCCGAACCGCCGGTCCCCGTGGAGCTCCATGAATCCCGGCGCGATGACCCTCAAGTAATCCAGCGTGTACGGACGGCGCGGATGGCGCGCCAGCTTCACCCGCTGCCATCGCGTCAGCTTGGAGTACACGTCGCGCCGGAGCTTCTCGGCCTTCTTCTCCAGCCTCCGGAGCTCCTCTTCGATCTCGGCGTTCTCGGGGGCCGACGCGCGAAGGTCCTCGATGCGTCGCTCCAGCTCCACGATCGGCTTCTCGAAATCGAGCCAGGTTCCGTTCATGGCTTGCTCCCGTGGATCAGAAGGGAACGGCTTCGTTCACGGCGCTCACGAGCGTCACCGCCCGCTCGCCGAGGCGCGCCCGAAGCTCGGCCAGGAGCTCGTCGCTCAGGCGCACGAGGAGCCGGCGCGCTCGGATCTGCGTCTTCACGGAGCTGGGCGGGGTGAGCGCGAGGAAGTATACAGGGCACCGTCCCGGGTGGCGACCGAGGAGGTCGCGGATCGCCTCGAGCGGGACGTCCGCGGGAGCCTCCGTGAGATCGATGTGGAGCGAGCCTGAAATCTCGTCCGTGCCGGGCTCGGCCGCGCCGATCGCGCGGAGGGTCTGGAAGACCAGCTTGGGGTCCTCTTCCTCCCGCACGCTCACGCGGGCGCGCACCTCGACGACCGCGCCCTCGCGGAGCGAGGCGCGATTCCGCTCGTAGAGGTCCGCGAACGTGACGCCCTCGACGCTCCCCGAGAAGTCCTCGAGCGTCACGAAGGCCATGGGGCGGCCGTTCCGGTCCGTGATGGTCTTGATCGCCGAGACCATCCCGATCATGACCACCTCCTGGCCGTCGCGCGACTCGCGGATGCGCGTGGTGTCCGCGAGCCGTCGCGACTGGATGAGCTCGCGATAGGGCGAGAGCGGATGGTCGGAGAAATAGAATCCCAGCACCTCGCGCTCCCGGCGCAGGATTTCTTGCAGGGGCCAGGGGGCCGCCGCGGGGAGCGGAGGCTCCGTGGCCTCGATCGAGTGCTCGGCGCCGAAGAGCGTCACCTGCTCCTTGCTCACGCCGCGAGCCAGGTCCTGGGCCCGGCTCAGGGCGTCCGCGACCGCCTGGAAGAGCTGCGCGCGGTCCCCGCCCAGGGAATCGCACGCGCCGGCCATGACCAGCGATTCGATCACGCGCTTGTTGATGGACTTGAGATCCACGCGGCGGCAGAGATCCCAGACCGAGAGGAAGGGCCCACCCTGCCCGCGCGCGGCCACGATCGCGTCCACGGAGCCCCTGCCGACGTTCTTCACGGCGGTCAGCCCGAAGCGGATCTCGTCCCCCTCGAGCGTGAAGGCCGCGCCGCTCCGGTTCACGTCGGGCGGGAGCACCTGGATCCCGAGGCGGCGCGCCTCCTCGACGAGCGTGACGATGCGGTCGGTGTCCCCCACCTCGCTCGTCAGCGCGGCGGCGAGGTAGGCCGCGGGGTAGTGCGCCTTGAGGTAGGCGCACTGGTAGGAGAGCAGCGCATACGCGGCGCTGTGCGCGCGCGGGAAGCCGTAGCCCGCGAACTTCTCGACCAGGTCGAAGATCTCCTCCGCCTTCTTCTTCGGCACCTGATTCCGGGCGCACCCCTCCACGAAGGTCTGCTTCATGCGCGCCATCTCCTCCGGCTTCTTCTTCCCCATGGCGCGACGGAGGAGATCCCCCTGCGCCAGCGTGAAGCCGGCGAGACGATTCGCGATCTGCATGACCTGGTCCTGGTAGGCGATGACCCCGAGCGTGTTCTTCAAGATGGGCTCGAGCGCCGGGTGCATGTACGTCACCTTCTGCTTGCCGTGCTTTCGCTTTGCGAAGTCGTCGAGCATCCCGCTCTGGATCGGTCCCGGGCGGAAGAGCGCGTTGATCGCGATGATGTCCTCGAAGGAGTCCGGGAGCACCTTGCGGAGGAGCTCGCGCATGCCGGAGGACTCGAGCTGGAAGACGCCGATCGTCTGGGCCTTGCTGAGGAGCGCGAAGGTCAAGGCGTCGTCGAGAGGGATCCCATGCAGGGAGACCGGACCCCCGTTGCCCCGGCCCGCGAGCCGCGCGGCGTCCTCGAGCACCGTCAGGGTGCGAAGCCCCAGGAAGTCCATCTTCAAGAGGCCGATCTTCTCGAGCGAGACCATGTCGAACTGGGTCGTCACGTCTCCCTTGCTCGAGCGGTAGACCGGCACGTAGTCGGTGAGCTTGCCGGGCGCGATCAGCACGCCGGCCGCGTGGGTCGAGGCGTGCCGCGCCAATCCTTCCAGCGCGAGGGAGCAGCGGATCAGCTTGGCGTGGGTCTCGTCCTGGGTCGCGAGCGACTTCAGCTCGGGAACCGTTTCCAGCGCGCGCGTCAGCGTCATGCCCAGCTCGCCCGGGATCAGCTTCGCCACGCGGTCCTGATCGGCATAGGTCATCCCGAGCGCGCGCCCCACGTCCCGCACCACCGCGCGCGCCGCCATCGTCCCGAACGTGATGATCTGGGTCACGCTCTCCCGTCCGTACTTCTCGAGCACGTACTCGATCACCCGTCCGCGGTTCTCGTAATCGAAATCGATGTCGATGTCCGGCATGCTGATCCGCTCGGGATTCAGGAAGCGCTCGAAGAGGAGGTCGAACTTCAAGGGATCGATGTCCGTGATCCCGAGCGCGTAGGAGACGAGGCTGCCCGCGGCGGAGCCGCGTCCCGGTCCCACGTGGACGCCGTTTCCGCGGGCGAAGTCGATGAAGTCGCGCACGATGAGGAAGTAGCGCGCGTAGCCGACCTGGCAGATGGTGTCCAGCTCGTACCGGAGCCTCTGCTCCATGGCCTCGTCGATCGCGTCGTAGCGGCGGGCGAGCCCCTCGCGCGCGGCCGCGCGGAGGTAGCCCTCGGCGCTCTCGAACTCGGGCGGAAGGGGAAACTCCGGAAGCTGGACGCGCTCGGTGTCGAGGGTGAGCTCGCACTTCTCCGCGATCGCGATCGTGTTCCGGAGCGCGTCCGGCACGCCGCCGAAGAGCGCCTCCATCTCCTCCGCCGACTTCACGTAGACCTGGTCCGTGGCGAACCGGAAGCGATCGGCGTCCTGCATCGTCTTCCCCGTCTGGATGCACAGCAGGACTTCGTGCGCCTCGGCGTCCTCGCGCGCCAGATAGTGGCAGTCGTTCGTCGCGACGACCGGGATCCCCATCTCCGCGCCGAGCCGGATCAGCCGCTCGGTCACGGTGCGCTCGTCCTCGATCCCGTGATCCTGGATCTCGAAGTAATAGAACTCCGGTCCGAAGAGGTCCCGGTACCAGGCGGCCGCCCGCTTCGCCTCCTCGAAGTTCCCGTCGAGAACCAGCTGCGGCAGCTCCCCCCGGAGGCACGCGCTCAGACACAGGAGGCCGTCGGCGTGCGCGGCGAGGAGCTCCTTGTCGATGCGCGGCTTGTAGTGGAAGCCCTCGAGGTATCCCGCCGAGGAGAGCTTCATGAGATTGCGGTATCCGTCGCGGTTCCGCGCCAGCAGGACGAGGTGGTTGTAGGCGCCCTTGCCGTCCACGCTCCGCGCCTTGTCGTGGCGCGAGCCCAGGGCCACGTAGACCTCGCAGCCGAGGATGGGCTTCAGTCCCGCGGCGTTCGCGCGCCCGTAGAATTCGACCGCCCCGAACAGGTTGCCGTGATCGGTGAGCGCGAGCGCGCGCATCCCGAGACCCTTCATGCGGTCGACGAGGCGGTCCAGGCGGCAGGCTCCGTCGAGGAGCGAGTAGTCGCTGTGGTTGTGGAGGTGGACGAATTCAGCGCTCATGGGGAGACTCTACACGACGGTCGGGAGCTTCAGAAGTAGAGATGAAGCGTGAGCGCTCCCGTCGTCGTGTCGAAGTCCGAAAACTTCTGCTTCGTCGCGAAGGAGTCGTTCCGGCTCAGCATGGTCTCGGTCCAGGCGAACCCGGTGCTGGCCCCGATGCTGATGTCGTGAAGCGGGGTCCAGTCGGCTCCGATCCCGGCGGTCAGCCGCGCACTTCGCGTGATCTCGCGGGAGGAGCCCTCTTGATCCCATCCGTAACTGCCCTGGAGCGCGGCCGCGAAAAAAGGCGAGATCCGTTCCCGGATGAAGAGATATCGCTTCCAACGGGGCTCGATCGAGAACGTCCAGAAGGTGCTGCCGTCCTTGAATCGCGCGCTGTCCGGACCGGCACTGTATTCGCGGAATTCATGACGCACGCCGAGGTTCAGACCGAGATTCGAGCGGGCCGAGACCATCTTCCAGACACCCAGCTGGCCTCCCCCGCCGTCGGGCAGCGAAAACGCGAGCGACCACCGACCTTTCGCGATCGCTCGAGACTCCGCGTCCTGGGCCCGCGCGGATGCGGCGAGCGTGAGAAGCATCGCGAGCGCGCTTCCGACCCTGACCCAGTGCATGCGGGGCAGACTACCACGGGAAAGGCGGGAAGGCCCCGGCGGATCGATCAGATCCCGGGGGGCGCCGGCGGGTTGTCGTTGCTGGTTGGAGGCTGCTGGTCGTTCGGTCCCTTGGGTTCCTGGCCGGGCTCAGGCCCCGGCTGTCCCTGCGGCTGGCCCGGCTCCGGATAGTCGTCCGGCCCGCCGTTCGGAAGCACGCCGGTGGAATCGCCCTGCTCGGTGCCGAACCAGGCGGACTCGTGGGACGCCGTGCAGAGGAGCCGCGGCTCGGTGGTGGGGATGAAGGCTTCCCTCATCACGTGCGGACAATCCGCGCCGGCGCGATAGCCGGTGTCCGCGTCGATCCAGACGTCGATCACGCCGGGAGGCGCCTGGAAGTCGCGCACCGGCTTTCCGCGGTGCGCGATCTCCATGAACCGGGCCCAGATCGGGACCGCCGCCTGCGTGCCCGTGAGCCCCAGCCTGCGATTGCGGTCGCAGCCGACCCAGACCCCCGCCACGAGATCCGGCGTGTACCCCACGAACCAGGCGTCGTTCTCGTCGTCCGTCGTTCCCGTCTTTCCGGCCGCCGGGCGCGTGAATCCATACTCGCTCCGGATCGACGCGGCCGTGCCGTAGATCACGGGACCCTCGAGGAGCGTCGTGGCCATGTAGGCGGTCTCGGGGCGGATCACGCGGCGCGACTCACGCCGCGGGGTCCAGATCAGATTGTCGCCGCGATCCAGCACGCCGCGCACCGCGATCGGCTTGACCGCCACGCCTCCGTTCGCCAGCGTCGCGTACGCGGTGGTCAGCTCGAGGGGCGTCACCTCGCTCGTCCCGAGCGCCAGGGACGTGACCTCGTTCAGGCGGCTCTCCACGCCCAGCGCGTGGGCCATCTGGGCCACCTTGGGAAGTCCGACCATCATCTCCAGATGGACCGTCGCGACGTTGAGGGATCGGGCCAGCGCGCGTGCCGCGGTGACGCGGCCGAAATAGCTGTTCTCGTAGTTCCGCGGTGCGTACGGACCCTGCGGCGTCTGGAAGGTGTCCGGCGCGTCCTCGAGCAGGGTGGCCGCCGTCAGCGGCGGGCGGCGCCCCGAGAACGGCGTGTCCATCGCGGCGATGTAGACGAACGGCTTGAAGGACGACCCCGGCTGGCGACGCGACTCCACGGCGCGGTTGAACGGGCTCAGGCGGTAGTCCCGTCCTCCGACCATGGCGCGGACGGCGCCGTTCTGGGGCTCGATCGCGAGCAGCGCGGCCTGCGCGGGGCTCCTGGCCGCGCCCGCGCTCGGAGAGCGGGCGTCCGCCTCGCGCGCGCCCTCCTGCACACACCGCTCGGCGGCGGCCTCGAGCCGCGGATCCAGGGTCGTGAACACCCGGAGACCGCGGGTGCTGAGGTCCCCTTCCGAGATGTCCTTCGAGAGGACCTCGCGCACGTAATCCACGAAATAGGGCGCGCGGGTGATGGGCGCGGGATTCGCCGCGAATCGAAGGGACGCTTTCCTCGCCTTCTGCTCCTCGGCCTTGGAGATGAATCCGCACGCCACCATGTCCCCCAGGACTTCGTTCCGCCTCGTGATCGCGAGATCGGGATCGCGGTACGGGGACATTCGATTCGGCGAGGGAATGATCCCCGCGAGGAGGGCTCCCTCGCCCAGGGTCAGCTCGCTCGCGTGCTTGTTGAAGTAGTAGAGCGCGCCTTCCTCGATCCCGCAGACGCTCCAGCTCCCACGCTGGCCGAGATAGATCTGGTTCAGATAGAACTCGAGAATCTGCTCCTTCGAGTACCGGAGCTCGATCAGGACCGCCAGGAGCGCTTCGTGGAGCTTGCGGGTGAACGTCCTCTGCCGGGAGAGGAAGACGTTCTTGGCGAGCTGCTGGCTGATGGTGCTCCCTCCCTCGACGAGCGACCCGGCGCGAACGTTCCGCGCCGTCGCGCGGGTGATGCCGAGAAGGTCGAGCCCCATGTGGTGGAAGAAGCGGCGGTCCTCGCTGGCGACCGCGGCCAGCGCCACATGGCGCGGAATCGAGGCGAGCGGCGTGAAGGAGCGGCGCTCCCGCTCCTGATCCACGAACTCCGCGAGGAGCATCGGATCGATGCGGAGGAGACCGCGCGGGGTCGTCTCGGAAAGGCCGTTCCCGATGGAGGCCACCTGGCCGTCCCGGATCTCCACCAGGGTCGGCGCTCCGGGCTCCGAGCGGTCCGGATAGACGAAGGGCCGGAGATAGATCTCGAAGATGGATCCGCGGATCCGATACTGGCCCCCCGCGTAGGGCTTCCCGGTCGTGCGGCGGTAGCGCGCGGCGTCGAGGGCCTGGCGAAGGTCGTTCACGTCGAGCGGCATCCCCACCCGGAGCTCCAGCCAGTCGGCGTAGACCTGCGTGGGGAATTTCCATCCCTGGCCGGAATAGCGATAGGAGGAGAGCGAGGAAAGCCGGAACCAGTCGTACCCCAGGAACGCGAGGGCGAAGGCCAGGACGACCAATCCCCAGCCCAGGCGACTCCGCGAGAGCGATCCGAGTTTCTCCCGGATCCCTTCGGGAAGCCTGAGCTCCGGCTTCTTCCAGTCCCGGAGGAAATTCAGATTCACGGTAGTTGAGCCTAGGGCCGCGGCCCGCGGGCGTCAACGTGGCGAGCCATGGTGCCCGTCCCTTCGAGAGTTACGACTGGATCAGCGGTGCTCGGTAAGCGCGTCCTCGAGCTGGCGCAGGCGGGACACCGTCCGGCTGTCCGCGCCTCCCGCCGGAGCGCTGAGGAGGTACTCCCGGTAGGCGGCGAGCGCGTCTTTCTGGTCCGCCTTCCGGCCGGTCTGAAGCTGGATCGCCCACAGGCAATCGGCGTACTCGCGCTTGGCGCGGGCCCGATCGGGCCCGACGATCTTGGCCATGAACGACTTCCAGGCGGTGCGAAGACGGCGCAGCGCCTCCAGGTCGCCTCGCTCCGATGCATCCACCGTCGCGAGATGCAGTTTCTCGATCGGCGCGTCGGGGTTCACCGGGGGCGGCGGAGGCGGCGCCTCCTCCGTCTTCGGAGGCGTGCCGCTCCGCTGCGATCCGGTCGTGCTGCTCCAGATGGAGCTTCCGCGGCCGCCGGATGGCCTGGCGGTCTGCTGGCCCGTTCCCGTCTTCGCTTGGCTCGATGAGGCGGAGTCGTCGTTCGAGGTGTCATCCTCCCCGACCGCCGGCGTGGCGGAAGACTCGTCCTCGTCCGGCGGAGGGGTCGGCGCGCGTCGCGTCTGGGAAGGCGCCTGCGAGCCGCGCGTCGTCTCCGTCGCGGGCGCGTGGCTGTCGGTGAGGCCCGTCTGGTCGATCACGCGCGTGATCCGTGGCGACGAGCCCTGCGATGGGGCCGAGACGTGATGCTCCTGCGCGGCTCCGCCGGTCCTCGACGGCGGTGGCGTGGTCTTCGTGGCCCGCGGCGCCTTCGTCGGAGCGGGCGCCGGCGTGGTTCCCTGCGTCGTGAGGGGCATCGGCTGAGGCGCGGCGGAAGAGGCCGAGGTGCGGGGCGCCTGGCTCGTGGGGGAGCCCTGCACCGAGTTGTCCGGCGGCACGGGGATCGATGGCGCCGGCACGCCGCCGTCGGTCGGGGTCTGCTGGACGTCGTTCGGTCCCGGTGTCGCCTCGGGCGTCCCCTCGGTCGTGCCTTCGTGCGCGTCCGGCGCGGGGGCGGGAACGTTCGTGGCCGGGATCTCGGGCGTGGACGATCCCATGTGCACCACGAGCCACGCCGAGAAGACGAGCAGCGCGATGCCGACGAGCCCTCCGGCTCCCCACAGGATGGCGCGCGCGCCGGACTTCTTCCGGGAGCCCGGCTTGCTTCGGTTGAGCGCCTCCGCCGCGAAGAAGAGACTCTCCTCGGGAGGCTTCACGTCCGACGTCACGTCGGCGGGCTCGAAGTTCCACGAGGCCTCGAGATTCACCTTTTTCGGCGCGGCGCTCCCGAGCGGATCCGGCTCCGCGTTCTCGGCCGTCGCGCCGAAGGCCGGCTCCGGCGCCGCGGGCGGGTCGGCTGGATCCGACGGGAAGACGGTGTGCGGGTCCCTCGCGTCGCCGCCCGGCGGCGAGTCCGAGATCGGGGCGATCTCGATGGATTCGGCGTCCGCAGATGGGGACCTCGAGGCGGGATCGGAAGCGACTCCGGTGCCCGGAGCGCCGCCTGCCGCGCCCTCGGGGCCGAAGATCCGGTCGAGCGTCCAGTCCTCCTTCGCGGCCGTCGCCGGCTTCTCCTGGGATCCGACGGCGCGCACGAGCTCCAGCTCCAGGCGGCACCCTTCGCACATGGCGATGTGCTGCTCGGCGAGCTCCCGCTCCGAAGGTGGAAGCGACCCCGAGACAAGCGCTTCCATCCTGGGTTTGACCGCGGCGCAATCCATGTTGCTGGTATCGGAACGTGAGTGTGGATTCTTGAGCAGGCCCCGGCCAAAACGAGCGTTACGGGCGCGGAGGGGGAGCTTGGGGGCGGGAAACGAGCATCGCCGTCGGGAGACGCGGCTCCGAACGGCGATCTGTCGTCGATTCTGAGGCTTACGCGAAACGCATCACGCGATCAATCGGGCAGGATGGCTCCCTCGACGGGGCAAGCCTCGAGGCACGCGTTGCAGCTCACGCAGTCCTCGGCGACGACCAAGAACCAGGCGGTCCCCTTCGTGTTCTGCCCCTCCCCCTTCTTGATGCAATCGACGGGGCAGACGTCAACGCAGGAGCTCTCCCCTTCACAGATATCCTTCACGATCACGTAGGCCAC
>Ga0075433_10002031_pt1 | contig 15276 bp, 12 predicted proteins | sample RhiMethybrSRZTD2_FD_75299 | JGI IMG/M metagenome (GOLD analysis project Ga0075433, IMG submission 75299) | Populus rhizosphere microbial communities from Tennessee, USA - Rhizosphere MetaG P. TD hybrid SRZTD2 | ecosystem: Host-associated > Plants > Roots > Rhizosphere > Soil | place: USA... | reverse complement strand
ATCGGCGTGATCCAGGCGACCGAGGCGATCAAGCTGATTCTCGGCATCGGCGAGCCGCTCATCGGGCGGCTGCTGCTCGTCGATGCCCTCGGGATGGAGTTCCGCACCGTGCGGCTGCGGCGCGATCCCGAGTGTCCGGCGTGCGGAACCCGGGAGATCCGGGAGCTGATCGATTACGAAGCATTCTGCGGCGTGGCTTCCGAAAGCGAGACGGGAGACTCGAGCGTCCCCGTCGTGACGCCGCTCGAGCTGGCGGCGCGCATCGGCCGGCGGGAGGACTTCGACCTGATCGACGTGCGGGAGCCGCACGAGTGGGCGATCGGGAAGTTGCCGGGGGCGCGTCTGGTACCGTTGGGCACCCTGGAGGAAGCGGCGGTCGCGCTCGATCCGACGCGGCCCGTCGTCGTGTACTGCAGGGCGGGGATACGGGGAGCGAAGGCGGTGCGGAAGCTGCAGGAGCACGGGTTCAACAAGGTGGCGAACCTGACCGGCGGAATCATCCGCTGGAGTGACGAGGTGGACCCGACGGTACCGAAATACTAGGGTTGTGGGTCATGGCACCGTGGTCCATCCGACGCGCGGTCGCCGCAGACGCCGATGACCTGAGCGCGACCGCTCAGGCGGCCAAGCGGCATTGGGGATATCCCGAGCCGTGGCTCGTGGCCTGGCGACCCACTCTCACATTTGCCGCAGAGCAAGTCGAAACACTCCTGGCCTATGCGATCGAGGACGGCGCCCTCGTCGGCGGGTTCTACGTGCTGGTCCCCGGTACGCCCCGCTGGACGCTGGATCACCTGTGGGTGCGGCCGGAGGTCATGGGGCAGGGACTCGGCCGGCAGCTGGTCGCTCATGCGCTCATCCGCGCTCGCGAGGCAGGCGCCGTGGGACTCGAGATCGAGGCGGACCCCAATGCCGAGTCGTTCTACCGGCATCTGGGCGGCCGTCGCGTGAGTGAGGTCGCCGCACCGGTGACCGGCGCTCCCGAACGGCGTTTGCCGTTGTTGGTCCTGGACGAGATCGTCGATTGAGAGCACGACTGGCGCTCGCCCTGGCCGTCCTGGCGTGCGACGGGTCCACCGGCCCCAATGGTCCGCCGCGGACGTTCCGCATGGGATTCTCGGCGATTCCGCCCCGGTCCGATCAAACCGTTCTGCTCCAATCCCTCAACTTGTGGACCTCGTCGCATGCCGACGCGGCGATCATGCACATCTCCGTGCCCTGGGCCGCCTTGCTGGCGGGAATTCCGGTTCCTCAGGAGGTGCATGCCAACGAGCTCGGCCTGGCGAACTACTACCGGGCCAAACATCTGACGCTCGTGATCACGGTCGACGTCACCAACGGGCTCGACCGCTCGGCGGAAGATCCGACGCTCGATTCCGCCGGACGCAGCATCATCGACACGGTCATCCAGCGCATGTACCGCGAGTACGTGCTGGCGCTCGACACGATTCTGCACCCTGATTACCTGGGGCTCGCGGCCGAGACGAACCTGATTCGGGTGGCGGCCCCCGACTCGGTCTATCAGGCGGTCGTCGCGATGACGAACGCGGCCGCGACGGCGGTTCAGGCGGCGGGAGCGGCGCCGCCGCTGTTCGTGAGCGTTCAGGTCGAGACGGCCTGGGGCCGCTTGCAGGGCGGCGGGTACGTGGGCATCGCGCAGGACCTCACCGACTTTCCGTTCATCGACGCGATCGGACTGTCGTCCTATCCGTATTTAGGGGGATTCGCGGCCCCCGAGAGCGTGCCGCTCGACTATTACGCGCGCGTAGTGCAGGGAGCCAGCCTGCCACCGCTCGTGGTGGAAGGCGGGTGGTCCTCCATTTCGCTCGGGACGTTCGTCTCATCGCCGGCGGTGCAGGCGCGCTACCTCGACCGCCAGGCGCAATTGCTCGATTCCGCGCGAGCGATCGGGTTGTTTCAGCTGACGTTCGCCGATCTCGATCTGTCGGGCGTCACTCTCCCGCCCGGGTCCATTCTTCCCCTGTTCGCTCATCTGGGTGTCGTCGATTCAGCGCTGCGACCCAAATCCGCGCTCGCGACGTGGGATTCGCTCCTGGCACGACGCTTCACCCCCTGATGTTCGCTTGCGTCGGGTCGTGACGGGGGCGATTGTCATCATCTCCCACCTTCCGGAGCGGGCATGCCCCAGACCGCGTCGAAGCCGTTGATGACGTCCGCCGTTCTCGGCACGATTCTGCAGCTCATCATGGTTGTGGTCGGTCACTACGTTCCCCAGGTGGCCAGTCTCTTTCCCGTCGCCGGGACGGCGATTGGTGGTGTCGCGGGCTTGCTCAATGGATTGTGGTCGCCGAATGCCAGCCCACAGAACGCGGCGGGCGGTGGGGCGGTCGCCGGCGGCGTCGGCGGCCTGATCGGCACCATCGTTTCACACCTGCTGGGCGACGTCCCGGTGTCCACGCTCGCCATCGGCACCGGGGCTTCGGCGGGGGCCGGGATACTGGGTGGGTTGATCGGCAAATACCTGGGCGGACGCTCGGCCGGCTGAAGCTGCCGCGACTACAGCTCATCGAAATCGAAGATCAGCCATGGTGCCCGGCCGTAGTGCGGGACGCCATGACGGACTTCCTGCGTTTCACCATGGAGCGGTTCGCGCCCTACGCGGTCGCCGCGCCGCTCCTGGCGCGCGCGCTGACGCGACTCGGGGAAACCAGGATCGTGGATCTCTGCTCCGGCGGCGGTGGGCCGTGGCTGGATCTGGTGCGACGAATTCCGGCCGCGGGCGGGCCGGCGTTCCGCGTGACGGTGACGGACGCGTATCCCAATCACGCCGCCTATGCGAGACTGCGAGAGGAGACGGACGGGTCGGTCACGGGTTATCCCGATCCGGTGCCGGCGACCTCTGTCCCCGAGGAGCTGGAAGGATTCAGGACGCTGTTCACCGCATTGCACCATTTTCCGCCGCCCATCGCGCGGGAGATCCTCGCCCAGGCGGTTCGACGCGGCGTCGGCATCGGAGTATTCGAGATCACGCGACGGTCGCCGCTCGTCCTGGTGGGGATGCTGTTCCTGCCGCTGCTCGTGCTGTTGTTCACCCCGTTCGTGCGACCATTTCGTTGGAGCCGCCTGCTGCTCACCTACCTGGTGCCCGTGATCCCGTTGGCCGTGTGGTTCGACGGCACGGTATCGTGTCTCCGGAGTTACACGCCGGACGAGCTGCTGGCGCTGGCGCGCGCCCACGCACCCGGATCCGTGGACTGGGACGCCGGAGTGATCCGTTCGTCACCATTCATCACACGGGTGACCTATCTGATCGGCGTGCCGACGCGCAGTGGTTGAGTTAGGATTCAAGATGGTGATCTCCTGTCTGTTGCTCGCTCCCGCTCTCGTCGCACAGCAGCCCGTGGCCCCCGTGGCCCCAGCTCCGGCGCCCAGGATCGCGCGCATCGCGATCACGCCGGCGACGCTCACCCTCAACGTCAACGACACGGCGTCGCTGGTCGCGACGGCGTACGACTCCGGCGGCAACCGGCTCGTGGTTCCGCTGACGTTCATTTCGTTCAGCCGTCGCGCGGTGGGTGTGGATTCTATGGGCCACGTGACGGCCTATCGGGCGGGGAATCAGCCGGTGCGGCTCGTCGCTCTGAATCTCGACGCCGGATTCGCCATGCGCGCCGAGGCTAACGTCACTGTGAGCTGGCCGCCCCTTTCCCGAATCGAGATCGCCGGCGCCCCGGTGCGGATGTTCGCCGGCACCACCGTGCGCGCCTCGACACGGGTGATCGACGCCGCCGGGGGCGAGCGGAGTGATATCCCGGTGACCTGGGCGTCCGACAACCCGGCCGTGGCGACGGTGGATCAGTTCGGGAACGTCACGGCACAGCGCGCGGGGGTGGCCGGGGTGCGCGCCAGTGTGGGGGGAGGCGGGGTCACCGGACGGCAACGCGTCGTGGTCGTCGCGAATCCAGCCCGGGCCCTCGTTCTCACAGCGTCCGCCGACCACGGTCGCACCGGGGATGTGTTGCACTTCACGGCGGTCGCCCGGGATGCCAGCCGGCGGCCGATTGCCGCGTTTCCGGTCACCTACTCCGTGACGGCGGAGGCGTTCGAGGACACCGTGATCGCGCCCGAAGCCCCGGCGCAGGTGGCGCCGGATGGGCGTTTCGTCGCCCAGCGAGCCGGGCAGTACACCGTCGTTGCCACGGCCGGGAACCTCGTCGCCCGCAAGACCGTCGCGATCACCTCGCGCTATACCTCGATCCGGCTGAACAGCGGCCTCGGCGAGGGCCGGGTCTCACGGCTGCACACCTCGGACCTCTGGGTCTGGACCGGGAAGGACGGCCACGACTATGCGGTGACCGGCACGTGGGGCTCGGACGGATCGGTTTTCTTCTGGGATGTGAGCGATCCGGCGCAGCCCGCGCTCATCGACAGCATCCAGGTGGACGCGCGCGTCGTGAACGACGTCAAGGTGGATGTCGCGCGCGAGCTGTGCATCGTCACTCGCGAAGGCGCCTCCAACCGGCGCAACGGCTTCGTGGTGCTCGATTGCCACGATCCGCACCACGTCCAGATGCTGACGAAATACGATGAAGGGCTCACGGGTGGCGTGCACAACACGTTTGTCTGGGACAAGTACGTCTTCGCGACCAACAACGGAACCCGATTCGACATCATCTCGCTCGAGGATCCACTGCATCCCAGGCGCCTGAGCTTTTTCGAGCTCGACACGCCGGGACATGGGATTCACGATATCTGGGTGGTGGACGGGATCGCCTACACGTCGAACTGGGCGGATGGGGTCGTGCTGATCGACGTCGGCAACGGCAAGTGGGGCGGCAGCCCGTCGCACCCGGTGAAAATCGGCCAATACGCTTCGCCGGGGATCGCCGCGCATTCCGCCTTTCCCTATCACTCGCCGACCGGGAAGTTCTACGTGTTCGTCGGAGACGAGCGGTTCCCCTACGACCTCGATGCCGACGGGCCCGATGAAGCGGCCGGCTACGTGCACGTCGTCGATTTCACCGATCTGGCCCATCCGCAGGAAGTGGCGCGGTACGAGGTGCCCGAAGCCGGGTCGCACGATTTCTGGATCGAGCACGATACGCTGTACGTCGCCTATTACAACGCGGGGTTGCGCGTGGTCGACGTCTCGGGCGAGCTGATGGGGAACCTGTACCAGCAGGGCCGGGAGCTGGTGCGGTTCGAGCCGCGTGACGCGCAGGGCAAGGTGCCCAACGCCCCGATGACGTGGGGCCCACAACCCTTCAAAGGGCTCGTTTATGTCGCCGACCACAACTCCGGTCTGTGGTCGGTGAAGCTGCCCGAGCGGCAGCCACCGCCGTTGCCATGAGGACGCTGCGCCTCGGCCTCGCGGCACTCGCGCTCGCGGCGTGCCACCATCGCCAGCCCGCGCCGGAGCTGCCGGTTCGTCCCGAACAGCCGCCGCCGTCGGGAGTCCAGGTGCCGCCACCGACGCCGCCCGTCGTGGTGGCGCCGTCGCCCGTTCCGGCGACGACGTATCGACTGCTCGCCACGGCGGAATCCGCCGATCAGGTGGCGCTGATCGCGTTCAAGCCGTGCCAGCCGGCCGAGGTGCCGCCGGCGTGCGGCGTCCGGGTCGAGCGGACCTACGACGTGGGGTGGTGGCCGATCGAAATCGAGGGGCCGCACGGTGTGGTCGCGTCACCGGACGGGAAGTCGTTCTACGTCAGCATCGCGCACGGCCGCCCCACGGGCTTTCTCGAGAAGTACGACCTGGCCACCGGCAAGCGCATCGGCCGAGTGCAGCTGGGCATGTTCCCCGCGACGGTCGACATATCGCCCAACGGATCGTTCGTGTACGTCATCAACTTCAATTTCGACGACCCCGAGATGCAACCGTCCTCGGTCTCCGTTGTCGAAGCGGATTCGATGACGGAGGTCGCCCGGACCGAAACCTGTCGCATGCCGCACGGGTCGCGCCTCAATCCGGAGGGCACGCTCCATTATTCGGGCTGCATGATGAACGATCTCCTGGTGGAGGTCGATGCCCGGACCATGGCGGTGCGGCGCTTGTTCAAGCTGGTGCCGGGAGCGGAAGGGCCCGTCAGTCCGGCAGCCGCACCCGCCGGCGTGTCGAGTGTGTGCTCGCCGACCTGGGCCCAGCCGTCGGCGGACGGATCGCGCGTCTACGTCGCCTGCAACAAGTCGGGTGAGATCGTCGCAGTGGATGTGGCGTCGTGGCGCCTCGTGAAGCGGTGGAAAACGCCGGCCGCACCCTACAACCTCGCCGTGACGCCGAACGGAAAACAGCTGGTCGCGACGCAGAAGGGGCCGGGCACTATCACGATCTGGCGCCTGTCGGATGACTCGCTGATGGCGCAGATCCGCGGCACGCGTACGGTGGCGAGCGGTGTGGCCGTCAGCCGCGACTCGCGCTACGCGTTCGTCACGCTGGAGGGCGTCGGGGGGGATCCCGGGACGGTCGATATCATCGACCTGCAGACGTTGCAGAAAGTAGCGAGCGTCGAGATCGGGAAGCAGGCAGGCGGGATTTGGGTGCTGCCATAAGGCGGCTAACAGCTGTCAGCTATCAGCTATAAGCCGATAGCCGATAGCTGTTTTTGTATATTTAGAGATCGAGAAACGGACTGTCCCCTGGTACGTAGTATCGGCGTGTCCCTGACCCATTCGGTCGACCCTTCGCGACGGCTTGCCTTGCTCAAAGGCAAGGCGGCGCGCGAATTCAGCCGGACGTCCCGCAGCCTGCGATCTCCCAGGCCATCGCAATCGCCCCGCTCTCCGTGGCGCAGGCCGGCGGTCCAGGTGATGGCGCTCGGCGTCCTGGGAGTGTTGCCGTTCGTCGTGCTGGTGCGCGGGTCCGTGTACTTCTACGAGGCCCGCGCGTGGCCGGCGTGGCTCGCCCTGGGCGCCGCCGCCTCTTGCACGCTCGTGCTCGTGGGGGCCTACGGCGCGTGGGTCACACGGCGCATCACGGGGCGCGCGCGGTTCAGCACCGTGTTGAAGTGGGTCGCCTTGCCGCTCGTGGCGGGGTATGGCGCGCACGCCCTGATGTTCCTTTCCAGCTCCCATGCCGCCGATGCGGCGGTGCGGGCGGAGTATCACGCCACGCACCCGCTGCTGCGCATCGCGCTGTCCACGTTGTCGCTGGCCCGGCGCGACTTGCTGATCACGGATCTGTCCCGCATCCCCGCGGACTACCCACGCATGGGCCTGCCGGTCAACGACGGCACGCTCCACTACGTCCAGCGGGACGGCTGGTCACACGCGGTGGATTTGCAGACGGGCGGCCGCAGCGAAATCGTGAACCGGTTCGTGGAATTGTACTTCCGGGCGATGGGATTCCGGACGCGGCGGCATGTCGGGACGGGAGATCATCTGCATGTGGAGCTGCCTGTTAACTGATTGCTATCAGCTATCAGCTACTTCCTCTTCAACTCGTCTTCCAGCGCTGTGACGGCGGTCTCCAACTCCGATTCCGTGTTGTAATAGTGGGGAGAGAAGCGCAGCACTGACGTCGTCCGTTTCTCGTCCATGTCCATCACGCCGTCCGCGCGATCGCTCGAGCTGGTGTTGATGCCGCGAGCGCGGAGGCGCAGCTTGATCTCCTCCACATCGCGCCCGTCGATCGCGATCGTGACGATGGCGCAGCGTTCCCGTCCGCGATCGGTGACGCGCACCTGCGGGATCGCGGCGAGGCGGTCACGGAGCATGCCGGCCAGATGCCGGGCGCGGGCGTAGCCTTCCGGTCCCACGTCCAGCGCATAGCCCGCCGCACGGCCGAGGCCCAGGACGAGGGCATAGGAGAACTCCCAGTTCTCGAAGCGGCGCGCGTCGGGCACGAGCTGAAACGCGTCCGGATCGGTCCAGTCCGCGCCGTGCATGTCCACGAACAGCGGATACCATCCGGCGTCCAGCGCCCGATCCGAGACGTACAGGAATCCGATGCCGCGCGGGCCACGCAGGAATTTCCGCGCGGTCGCGGCGAGAAAATCGCAGCCCAGGGCACGGACATCGATCGGGATCTGGCCCACGCTCTGGCAGGCGTCGACAAGGTAGGGGACGCCCAGCCGGTTGCATACGGCGCCGACTTCGGCCGCCGCCTGCACCAGCCCCGAGTTGGTCGGGACCCAGCTGACCGTGACGAGCTTGCACCTGGGGTGGGACGCGAGGCGTCGCACGTCCTCTGGGTCGACGCCGCCTTCCGGCAGATCGGCGGCGCGCCGGATGTCGACGCCGAGTCGCCGGGCCATCGACAGGAACATCAATTGATTGGACGGATAATCGGCGCGAGTCGTGACGATGACGTCGCCGGGATGAAAATCGAACGCCTGGAGCGCCTGGGAAAAGGCGACCGTGGCGTTCTCGACCACCGCGATATTGCGCGTCTCGGTCCCGATGAGGCGCGCGACGGCATCGTAGGCGGCGCGCACCTTCGGACTGGCTTCTTCGGCGGCTTCGTAGCCGCCGATTTCCGTCTCGCGCCGCAGATGCGCGGCGATTACTTCCAGCACCGGCTGGGGCATCAGCGCGGCGCCCGCGTTGTTCAAATGGACTCTGGTGGCGCACCCGGGCGTTTCGGTGCGCCACCGGGACAGAGTGGCCGGTTCGGTCAGCGCCGTCTCGCGGGCGCCGGTGCGGGAGGTGGAGGCAGCGGGACGTTGCTGTTCCACATCAGCGTATTGAATTTCCAGGCGCCGCCGGTCTGGCGATATTCGCCGACCCATTTGCCGGTATCCGCGAAGGCCATGGTGCCGGCCGGGGCGGTCGCGCCCGGAGTCATCGTGATTTCGTAGACGCCGCGGGCGAAGGCCAACGGGCCGTTCGCGCTGACCTGGTCGACCGAGATGTGGACCGTCCACTGGCCCATGCTGAACAGCTGGGACTGAAACGCCACGATCCCGTCGTGCCCCATGACGGGCCGTGCGTTGGGCGGAAGCTCGTAGCCCCGATCCGTGAACGCCGCAGCGATGGACTCAGGCTGCGCGGCGGTGACCCACCCTTCCCACCGCCTCGCGACGGCCTCGATCTGAGGCCGCACCGCGGCGGCTTCCTGTTCCATCCGCGCCTGCGCCTGCTCAGGCGTTTCCGGCTTCGGTTTGCAGCTCGCTGTTCCCAAAAGCGCGGTGGCACAGAGAATTCCAACAGCTCGCATACCGCCTCCATGAGTGGTTTTCCATACGCTTCAGTGAGTGATGCCAAGCCCCAAAGCTAGACCTACGGCGCTGATGCGGCAGGCCGGACCTGGGTGCTCCAAAGTACCGCGTGAACTGCCGAGTCGCCTCTCACGTGACTGCTTCATGGGAGGCGGGTGTCCCAGAGCACCGCGTGAAAAGTCGAATCGCCGGCCGTGTAGCTGATTCCCACCACCTGGCCGCGGTTGTTGATCGCTACGGGCTGTCCGATGGTTCCCCCGAGAGTGCCGAGGTCGGTCATCGTCCCGTTGTGCCAGAGAAACGCATGAAGGTCCTGGCTCGCCGTGTAGCTCACCCCAACGACCTGACCGAGATCATTGATCGTCACGGCATTGCTATAGGTTCCACCCAGCGTGCCGAGGTCGGTCATCGACCCATTCTGCCAAATGAAGGCGTGGCCACCACCATTGCCGACTGTGTAGCTCCATCCGACTACCTGCCCAAGGGTGTTGACCGCCACGGCTTCGCTGTGGCTTCCGCCCAGGGTGCCGAGGTCGGTCATCGTTCCGTTCTGCCAGAGGAATCCATGTCGTGTGGAGTCGCCTGACATCGTGCTGGCTCCGGCGACCTGGCCCTGGTCATTGATGGCCGTGGCGTAGCTGTAGGTTCCGCCTAGCGTCCCGAGGTCCATCATTGTCCCATTCTGCCAGCGGTACGCGTGCTCTTGCGCGCTATCCGTTCCGCTGCTGCCCACGATCTGGCCCAGGGAGTTGATCGCCGCGACGTAACTGTACGCGCCTCCTAGAGTGCCGAGGTCGGTCATCGCGCCACCCTCCCAAAGGACCCCGTGCGTCGTGGTGCCCCCGGACGTTCGGCTGATCCCGGCGACCTGGCCATGGTTGTTGACTGCCACGGCCGAGCTGAAGGCTCCGCCCAGGGTGCCGAGGTCGGTCATCGTTCCGTTCTGCCAGAGGAACCCGTGCGTGGTGTCACCTAGGACGGTGCTCAGCCCCACGACTTGCCCGATTGCGTTGATCGCCATGGCGCGGCTGTAGGTGCCGCCCAGCGTGCCGAGGCCGGTCATCGCTCCGTTCTGCCAGAGAAACGCGTGCCTGAACGAGTCGCCTGCCGTGAAGCCCATTCCCACGACCTGGCCCAGGTCGTTGACCGCCTCCGGTTCGCTGTGCGCTCCGCCCAGTGTGCCGAGGTCGGTGATGGTGACCTCGCGCAGGAGTGGGGGAAAGCCGCCGTCCGTGCATGCACTGAGGACAGCCGCTGTGAGGATCACCCGGAGACGACGCATGGATGGATCGAGAATCCGGTCCCAGGTGCACCCTGTCAAGCAGGGGCGGTGCGTCGCAATGATAGGCACCGCGTAAAATCGCCTACCGGATTTCTGTCCTGTCGCCCTACCGTGCAGGGTGCTCGCGCGCGTGCGCTCCGCCGCCGTACTCGGTATCGATGCCTATCTGGTCGACGTCGAGACCGACATCGCCAACGGGTTGCCCACCTTTGCCACGGTCGGCCTGCCGCAGGGCGCGGTGAAGGAGGGGCGGGAGCGCGTGCTTGCCGCGATCGCGAATACGGGCTACACGTTCCCGTTGAAGCGCATCACCGTCAATCTCGCCCCGGCCGACGTCCGGAAAGACGGCTCGGGATTCGATCTACCCATCGCGGTCGGGATCCTCGCGGCCACGGAGCAGATCACGGCTGAGCGCCTGGGGCGCGTCGTGGTGCTGGGCGAGCTGGGACTGGAAGGGGCGATCCGCCCGGTGCGGGGTGTCCTGCCGGTGGCGCTCGCCGCCCGCGCCGCGGGGGCTGAAGCGCTGGTGTTGCCGATGGACAATCTGGCCGAAGCCGGGGTCGTCTCCGGGCTGCGCGTGCTCGGGGCACCAGGCTTGAGCGATCTGGCCGATTTCCTCGACGGTCGCGCGGAGCTGCCGTCCGCCGAGGTCGATATCGCACGCCTGTTCACCGAGCGTGCGCGGGACGAAGTCGATTTCGCCGAAGTGAAAGGTCAGCCCCACGCCAAGCGCGCACTCGAGGTGGCGGCGGCCGGGGCGCACAACGTCATCATGGTCGGCCCTCCCGGGTCGGGCAAAACGATGCTGGCGCGCCGGCTCCCCACCATCCTGCCGCAAATGAGTCTCGAAGAAGCGCTCGAGACCACCAAGATCCATTCCGTGGCGGGCGTCTTGCCGCTGGGCGAGTCACTCGTCGCGCGGCGCCCGTTCCGCGCGCCACATCACACGATTTCGGATGCCGGGTTGATCGGCGGGGGATCCTATCCCCGGCCCGGCGAGGTGAGCCTGGCGCACGGTGGCGTGTTGTTCCTGGACGAGCTGCCCGAGTTCAGGAAAAACGTGCTCGAGGTCCTGCGCCAGCCGCTCGAAGACGGGGTCGTCACCATCGCGCGGGCGGCGATGAGCCTCGCGTATCCCGCCCGCTTCATGCTCGCGGCCGCGATGAATCCGTGTCCCTGCGGCTGGTTCGGCGATCCGGCGCACACGTGCTCCTGCGGCAGCGTCGGTGTCCAGCGGTATCTCGCACGGGTGTCGGGTCCGTTATTGGATCGGATCGATATCCACCTCGAGGTGCCGGCGGTCGCTTACCAGGCGCTGGCGGAGCGGGGTGGAGCCGAGCCGAGTGAGGCGATCCGGGAGCGGGTGGACCGGGCACGCCTGGTGCAGCGGGAGCGGTTTGCGAAACGCCCCGGCATTCACGCCAATGCCCACATGGCGCCGCGCGACCTGCGCGTGTTCTGCCGCGTGTCCGATGGCGCGGACGCGCTGCTGCGCACGGCGATCACGCGTCTCGGTCTCTCGGCGCGAGGGTACCACCGGATTCTCAAGATCGCCCGCACCATCGCCGACCTCGATGGCTGCGCGGGGTTGGACCCCAAGCACATCAGTGAGGCGATCCAGTACCGGAGCCTGGACCGGCGCGGGGCGTAGCAGCCCAGGACCAAAAAAAAGAAGAGAGTGTCTCAGTCATGGGGTGATCGGCACCGCGGACTTGACCGATCGGGACCATTGTCGAATTATGGTGTCCCGTCGCGGGCTGCACGATGCAGCGCCGCGCCGGAACGGAAGGAGCCACGGAGTGGAGAGTTTTGGGACGCTCGACGGTCGGCCGCTCGACCGCATCCTCGTGAAGGCCGTGGGGGCCAGGGCGAGGGTGAGTTGAAGGTGCTCGACCTCCACCAGGTGTCCGCGGTCCCGGCCCCACCGCCGGATCACCCGCCGCTGGTTCTTGTCGCGGACGAGGACGCCACGAGCCGCGTGACCCTGGCCGAGTTGCTTCGCGCCAACGGCTTCCGGGTGGTAGATGCGGCGGATGGCACGACCGCGCTGGAGCGAGTCGCTGCTCTCCGACCCGATCTCGTAGTGCTCGACGTCATGATGCCCGGCCTCGACGGATTCGAGGTCTGCGCCCGGATCCGGGCGCTGCCAGCGGTGGCGCTCACCCCCGTGCTGGTGTTGACAGCCCTCGACGATCGCGGTGCTCTCGAGCGCGCCTTTGGGGTCGGCGCCACCGATTTTGTGACCAAGCCGGTCGCGCCGATCCTGCTGACGCACCGCGTGCGCTTCCTGCTGCGCATGAGCGCGGCGCTCGAGGAGGCACGCCGCAGCGAGGCGCGCCTCGCCGAGGCCCAGCGCATCGCGCGCGTCGGGAACTGGGAGTGGCACGTGCCCTCGGGGGTGTTCCGCGGCTCGGCCGAAGCGTGCCGGCTGCTCGGGCTCGGCACCGAGGCATCGGAGTATCCTATCGAGCGGTTGTATCAGCAGGTGGTTTCGGACGAGCGCGAGCAGCTGAAACAGGAGCTGAACGTCGTGTCGGCGGGCGGGGCGACGCTGAACTGTGAGCATCAGGTGCTGGTCGAAGGCTGGCCCGAGCGCCAGGTGCACCTGTTGGCCGAGGCCGTGCACGGCGACGGCGGCATCAGCCGGGTGATGGGAACCGTCCAGGATGTGACCGAGCGTGTCCAGACGCAGCTGCGCATCCAGACGCTCGCGTATCACGACGCGCTGACCGGCTTGCCGAATCGCCGCCACTTCTCCGACCAGCTCCACAGGGTTCTGGCCGCGGCGCGGCGCAAAGAGCGCCGGGCCGCCGTGCTGCTCGTGGACCTTGATGACTTCAAGCGAATCAACGACACGCTGGGCCATTCGGCCGGGGACCAGGTGCTCGTAGAGGTCGCCGGACGACTGCAGGAAGTGGTGCGAGCCTACGACACCGTGGGGCGCGAGTTTGCACCGGAGATGCCGCATACGATCGCGCGGCTCGGCGGCGACGAGTTCCTCATCACCGTCGCCGATCTCACCTCCGGCGAGGACGCCGCGATCGTGGCGGGGCGGGTGCTGAAGGCATTCGCGGCGCCCCTCCGGATCGCGGGGCAGGACCTGTTCGTGTCGGCGAGCATCGGCATCAGTGTATTCCCTGAGGACGGCGCCGATCTGGAGTCGCTGCTCAAGCACGCCGACGTGGCGCTGTACCAGGCGAAGGATGCGGGCCGCAACACGGGTGAGTTCTTCAACCATTCGATGAACGCCGCCGCCCTCCACCGCCTGCTGCTCGAGACCAATCTGCGACGGGCGGTGGAGCGCGACGAGATCGCGGTGCACTACCAGCCGTTGATAGACGCGCGCGACGGGCGGCCGATCGGGGTCGAGGCGCTGCTGCGGTGGACGGACCCCGAGCTGGGCCTGGTCGCGCCGATGCAGTTCGTGCCGGTAGCGGAGCGAATCGGGCTGATCGCCGCGCTGACACGACTCGTGCTGCGCCGCACGTGCGAGCAGCTCGCCGCCTGGCACGACGCCGGATTCAAGTCGCTGCGCGCGTCGATCAACCTGTCGCCGCAGCTGTTGCGGCGGCCGGATGTGGTCCACGAGCTCGCCGGCCCGCCGATCGCGGCGGGGCTCGATCCCGGCTGGATCGAGTTGGAGATCACCGAGAGCGCGCTCATGGGGAAGCCCCAGGAAGCCGAGCGGGCCCTGGCTGAGCTCAAGGGTCGCGGCTTCCGACTCTCCCTCGACGACTTCGGCACCGGCTACTCATCCCTTGGCCACCTGCGCCGGTTCCCATTCGACACGCTGAAGATCGACCGCGCGTTTGTGCAGGACGTCGCCGTGAACCAGACCGACGCCGCCATCGTCGCCGCCATCGTCACCCTCGCCCGGAGCCTGCGCCTCGAGCCGGTGGCCGAAGGCGTCGAGAGCGAAGCCCAGCGCAGCGTCCTGCTGCAGCAGGGCTGCCCGCTCATGCAGGGTTACCTGTTTGGCCGGCCGATGCCGGCGGAGGAGTGCGGCCGCTTTCTGACGCGGGCCAGTGCGGCCGCGAGCGCAAAGCGATGATGCGGCGCGGGGTCTGACTACTGTCGCTCGCGCTGCGCCCGCTGCCGCAGATTCGCGTTGGGATCGTTCGCCGCGATGTCGGCGAGCTTGGCGCGCGCGTCCCGATCGCCGCGCTCGGCCAGCAGCTTGATCAGCCGCTCCTGCAGGTCGGGATGGTGAATCGAGTCGTACAACGCCACCAGGTCGGTTGTCGGCACACCGGCTTCGCTCAGGACGCGGAGCGCCCGGTCGCGCAGGTCGCTGTGCGCGTTCGCATCAAGGGCCACGCGGCGTACGAAGCGAACGTTCTCGACGCCCCCCGCCTCCCCGAGCGCGCGCAACACGCGTTCCTGTAGGTCGGGGTTGTCCAGGCGGTCGTAGACCTCACGCAGGTACGGGCTTTCCGTCTGCTCACCCAGTACCCGTAGCGCCCGGTCTCGCGCCTCGACCGGCTCCGTGCGATCCACGGCGACGGACCGAAGCCAGGCGATCGCGTCCGAGTCCCCGGTTTCCCCGACCACACGGATCGCGCGGTCCTTGAGCTCGGGTTGGGCGAGGTCCGAGTACAGGGCTTTCACGCGCCTGGTCTCGTGGAGGTCCTCCCCGAGCACCCGAATGGCGCGCTCTCGCAGCTCGAGGTCTTCCCCCGCATTGCGTGCCAAGCGCTCGATCCATTCGACATTGGCGGCGCTCGGTGACTCGCCGAGCGCACGAATCACTCGCTCCTTCAGTTGGGTTCGGGTCAGGCGGCGATACAGGTCTTTCAGAAAAGCGTCGCCCGCCGGCAGCGCCACGACCCGAATCGCGCGCTCGCGCACTTCGAGATCGTCGCTGTCATCGGCGGCGAT
>Ga0075433_10002028_pt1 | contig 15277 bp, 13 predicted proteins | sample RhiMethybrSRZTD2_FD_75299 | JGI IMG/M metagenome (GOLD analysis project Ga0075433, IMG submission 75299) | Populus rhizosphere microbial communities from Tennessee, USA - Rhizosphere MetaG P. TD hybrid SRZTD2 | ecosystem: Host-associated > Plants > Roots > Rhizosphere > Soil | place: USA... | reverse complement strand
CGGATCCGGCGGAGCGGCACCTTCGCTTCTTCGAACCGCCTGCTGGCATCGCCGAAATTCATGTTGTAGAGGCTCACGCGCGCGTCGAGCACGTTCCCGCGCGCTTCGGCGATGTCGAGCCGCTGCCGGGCGTCGTCCAGGGCACTCTGCATCGCGGACCGGCCGGACGCTCCCCACGCGTAGCCCAACCCCACGACGACAATCACCGCGACCACGACTGCGAGCGCGAGCTTGGCGATGCGTTGCATAGCGTCGATTGTAGCGGAGGGTTCAAGCGATCAGGAGCACGTGCAGATCGCCGACGTTGGTGCCGGTCGGTCCCCAGCGGATCAGCCCGCCGGCCGCGTCGGCGAATGGATACGTATCGTTGGCGTCGAGCGCGGCCCGCCAGTCGAGCCCGGCAGCGCTGGCGCGGCTCAACAGGTCGCGATCGAACACGGCGCCGGCTGCGTCAGTCGGGCCGTCGATGCCGTCGGTCCCGGCGCTCGCGAGGACCGCCTCTCCCTCGAAGTCGATCGTGGACAGCGCCACCGCTCCGGCGAGCGCAAACTCCTGGTTGCGTCCACCGCGTCCGGCGCCGCGCACGGTGACCGTCGTCTCGCCGGCGCCCACCACGCACATCGGCGCCCCGCGATCGCGGGCGGCACGCAGCGCGGCGAGGACGAACTGCCGCGCGACGTCGCGCGCCTCCCCGGTCGTCGGATCGTGAAACGCCACGACCTGATACCCGGCGGCTTCCGCGGCGCGCGCCGCGCCCTCGATCGCGGTCAGACGATTGCCGACCACCCGGTAGAAGGACGACTCGATGCGCGGGTCGCCGGCCTTGATGGTTTCCTCCGCCTCGCCTCGCAACCCGCGATCGATGTGCGCTTGTACCGAACCGGGCACGTCGAGGCTGTAGCGCGCCAGAATGTCCGCCGCCTCCGCGAACGTGCTGTCGTCGGCGACGGTCGGCCCCGACCCGATGACGGAAGGGTCGTCGGCGATCGGGGCGTGGACGTCGGACAGCGCGAAGGTGATCGTTCGCCCGGCGGCGGCGGCGAGCCGGCCGCCCTTGATGCGCGACAGATGCTTCCTCACGCAGTTCAGCTCGTGGATGGCGGCGCCGGCGCGCATCAGCCGGCCGGCGGTCTCGATCTTCTCGGAGAGCGCCACACCGCGGACGGGGGCCGCGAGCATCGCGGACGCTCCGCCGGAGAGGAGCACGAGCAACCCGCCTCGATCGCGGCTCTCTGCGGCCAGCTCCAGCGCCCGCTCGGCCGCCGCCGCGCTGGCCCGATTCGGGGACGGATGTCCGGCCTCGAAGGCTTCCACGCCGGCAGCATCCTCCGCGGCTTCAATCGGATGGGTAGCCAGCACAGCGCGCTCCGGCGCGAGATGCTTGCGCGCCGCGGTCAGCATCGGCTGCGCGGCCTTGCCGGCCGCGAGCAGGTAGCGCGGAAGCTCTCGCGCGGGAAGACCCGCAAGCGCGGCTTCGATCAGCGGTCCGGGCGCGACGGCGTCGACGCCAGCCCGCAGGATGCGTTGAATGTCGTACCGGAGTTGAGGGAGCGGACGGTTCAGTGAAGCTGCTTGGGATCCGTCCAGGCCGAGAGGCCTGTCACGGCGTTGAACTGGCGAAGGAGGGCGGCGATCAGCTGGTCGGCGTTGTCACAGGCGCAGAGTTGCTCGAGCTCGTTCAGGATTCTGGCCAGCGCCTGATCTGCGTTGCTGATGGCCAGCTCCGAGAAGTACTCACGCTGTCGCGCAAGGCATTCCCGGTGCTTCATGAACTCTTGCCGATAGAAGTCGGCCGGGACACTGACATGAGCGTTTGAAAGCCTGCCAGAGCTGACGATCCGGGCCATGCGACTCCTCGCCTGGTTCATACTGTGGGGTCGATCGATAGTAAACGCTCGTAGTACTTGTGTCAACTCCGTGCGCCGTTACCGGACACTCCGCGCCACGATCAATCCTCCTACGGATCCGAGCAGCATGCCTCCCAGGAGCAGGATGATCCAGAGCTCAACCGGCAGAAACGTGATCGATCCGAGACCGATGGCCTCGGCGACGGCGGCGCCGTAGCGGGCCCGGGCCACGGCAAACAGCACCCCCAGCGAGACAATCGCGACGATCGCGCCGGCCCCGCCCTGCATGATCCCTTCGAGGACGAGCGGACCGCGGACGTAGGTCAAGGGCGCTCCCACGAGCTGCATGATCTCGATCTCGTCGCGGCGCGTGTGCGCGGCCAGCCGGACGACGTTCGCGACCGTCAGCGCGGACGCCAGCGCCAGCAGCGACACGATGATGACGCCGATCGACCGGACGAACGTGATGACGCCATTGAGGCGGGAGAGCCAGCGCCGGTCGTAGCGGACGTCGGAGACGCCGGGCTGGGATGACAGCGTGCGTGCCAGGCTGTCCACCGCCTCCTCGGCCGAGCGCACTTCCGGGCGCAGGCGAACGTCCAGCGACGCGGGAAAAGGATTCCGCTCGAGCCGGCCGGTGCTCGAATCGAGGTCCGGAAAGTCGCGGCTGAACCTCTCGGCCGCCTGCGCTTTCGTGACGTATTCGCGGCCCGCGCTCAACCCGCTGTTGTCGATGAGCGACTGGACGCTCTCGAGCTGCGGCGGCGTCACGTCGTCGCGAAGATAAACCGCGAACTCCGCCGACTCGCCCCAGCGCTGCGTCAGCCGGCGCACGTTGGTGTTGACGATCAGGAAGAAGCCGAGGACGAAGAGGCCGGCTCCGATCGTCAGGATGGCGAGAATCGCGGAGCGACGGCCGCGCCAGAGGCTCGCCGCGGCTTCGAGGACGAAATACTTGAAGGCGCGCATGAGTGCTCTAGGTGACCTCCACGATGCGGCCGTGATCGAGCGTCAGCGCCCGCCGCCCGACCCGCCGGATCAGCTCACGGTCGTGCGTGGCGACGAGCACGGTGGTGCCGCGGGCGTTCACCTCGCGCAGCAGGTTCATGATCTCGAGCGACAGATCCGGATCGAGGTTGCCGGTCGGCTCGTCGGCGAGCACGATCACCGGGTCGTTCACGAGCGCCCGCGCGATGGCGATGCGCTGCTGTTCCCCGCCCGACAGCTCCTGGGGATAGGCGTTCATGCGGTGCTGGAGGCCGACCCACTTGAGCACCTGAAACGTCTTGCGCTGCTGCTGCGAGAGCGGCACGCCGAGCACCCGCGGCACCAGGGCGACGTTCTCGATGACGGTCTTGCGCGGCAGCAGCTTGAAATCCTGGAACACGAACCCCAGCGAGCGGCGGTAGGACTGCACCTGTCCCGGCGTCAAGGCCGCGAGATCGCGGCCGCCCACGACCAGGTCTCCTTCGCTCGGGACGTCCTGTCGCAGCAGCAGCCGCAACAGCGTCGATTTGCCCGCGCCGCTCGGCCCGGTCAGAAAGACGAACTCCCCCTTGTCGATCCGCAGCGACAGGTCGCGCAGCGCGTAGACGCCGCGGCCGTAGAGCTTCGAGACCTGCCGGGCTTCGATCATGCGGTTGAATCCGCTTCGAGCAGCCGCTTCAACAGATCGTTGACCATCGCCGGATTGGCTTTGCCCTTTGTCGCCTTCATCACCTGCCCGACCAGAAAGCCGAAGGTCTGCTGCTTGCCGGCGCGGTACTGCGCGACCGGTCCCGGATGCGCGTCGAGGACCGCCTGCACCGCGGCGACGATCGCGCTCTGATCGTCGATGCGCGCCAGCCCCTCGCGCTCGACGATCTCCGCGGCCGGCTTGCCGGTCGCGTACATCTTCTCGAACACGTCCTTCGTGACCGGTCCGCCGATGGTGCCGGCGTCGATCAACCGGATCAACCCGGCGAGCGCTTCCGGGGTGATCGCGAGGTCGGCGATGGCGACGCCCAGATCGTTCATCTTGGCGCTGAGCGCACCCATGACCCAGTTGCTCGACGCCTTCGCGTTGCCGGATGCGGCGGCCGTGGCCTCGAAGTAATCGGCGAGCTCCCGCGAGGCGGTGAGCACCGAGGCATCGTACTCGGGGAGCGCGTACTGCTCGACGAAGCGGCGGCGCCGCGCATCGGGCAGCTCGGTCAGGCTCGCGCGCACTTCGTCGATCCAGGCCGGCTCGAGCGTGAGCGGCGGGAGATCGGGCTCCGGAAAATAGCGGTAGTCGTGCGCCTCCTCCTTGCCGCGCATCGACACCGTCCGTCCGCCGCCGGCGTCCCAGAGCCGGGTCTCGTGCTCGACAGCCCCGCCGCCGCTGACGATCCCGATCTGCCGGTCGATCTCGTATTCGAGCGCGCGCTGCACGTGGCGGAACGAGTTCAGGTTCTTGAGCTCGGTCTTGACCCCGAGCTTGTCCGCCCCTTCCGGCCGGACCGACACGTTGGCGTCGCACCGGAGGCTTCCCTCCTCCATGTTGCCGTCGTTCACGGCGATCGCGACAAGGATCGCGCGCAGCCGCGAGAAGAACTCCGACGCATCGGCCGCCGAGCGCAAGTCCGGCTCGGTCACGATCTCGATGAGGGGAACGCCGCTGCGGTTGTAATCGAGATGGGTGCGCGTGCCGGAATCGGCGAACCCCTCGTGCAGCGACTTCCCCGCGTCCTCTTCCATGTGGACGCGCGTGATCCGCACGCGGCGCGCGCCGCCGCGCGTCTCGAAGTCGACTTCGCCTCCCGTGGCGAGCGGACGGTCGTACTGCGAGATCTGGTAGCCCTTCGGCAGATCCGGATAGAAGTAATTCTTGCGGGCGAAGATCGACACCGGCTGGACGGTGCACCCCAGCGCGTGCGACGCCCGCACGGCGAGCTCCACCGCGCGGCGATTCAGCACCGGCAGCGCGCCGGGCAGACCGAGACAGACGGGACAGATATTGGTGTTCGGGGGCGAACCGAAGGTCGTGCTGCAGCCGCAGAAGATCTTGCTGGCGGTCAGCAACTGGCAGTGGATCTCAAGGCCGATGACTGGCTCGAACGAGGGCACGAGCCACGATTATTGCCAACATTGCCGGCATTGCCAACACTGCCGGCAATTTCCCGCTCTCGAGGCGGGGCCGTTCCGCTGTGGCCAGCGGGTGCCTAGTGGGTCGCGACGGCCTGCTTCAACACCCGCACGACCTCGGCATCGAACTGGGTGCCGCTGCAACGCGACAGCTCAGTCAGAGCGTCAGCCGGAGCGAGCGGGCGGCGATAGCCGCAAGGCCGCATCATCGTGTCGTACGCATTGACGGCGGCCACGATCCGCGCCTCCAGCGACGGATCCTGACGTCCTTCGGGATACCCGAGGCCGTCGGGCCGCTCTGCCACTTCCGCGACGATGGCGGCGGCGCGTTCCAGGTAGGGCACACCGGCAATCAAACCTGCGCCGAGCCGCGTCTGCTGCCTGATGAGAGCGGTCTCGTCGACGCTGAGCGGAGCGGGCTTCCGGAGCAGTGCCTCGGGCATCGCCAGCTTGCCGAGGTCGTGCAGCATGGCGGCCCGCCGCAGCACGGCTCGACCCTCCTCGGGCATCCCCAGCATCCCGGCGACCCTGACCGAGAGCTCCGCGACGCGACGCGCGTGCGCGAACTCGTCGGGCTGCGCCACGGTCAACCCCGAGAGGAGCGCGTCGACCGCCGGCTCGGAGTCGACGGTCATCGCCGCGATGGCCTCGATCAGTCGTGCCTCGCGATCCCGGACGTCCGCCTCGAGCCGCTCGCGCCAGCAGCGCGAGTCGAGCGCCGAGCGGTGCCACTCGATGCCGCGAACCACCGCGTCATGCACGCGCTCACGGCCGAACGGCTTGGTGAGGTAGTCGAACACGCCCTCCCGCACCGTGGAGATCGCGCTCTCGACGTCGGCAATGCCGGTGGCCATGATCACGGCGGTCTCCGGGTGCTGTTCGCGCAGCTGCTCGGCCAGCCAGATCCCGTCGCGGCCGGGCATCCGGATGTCGCAGAGCGCGACCGCGGGGGACAGCGTCTGGCAGGCCCCGAGCGCTTCGTCCGCGCCGGCGGCGCTGGTCACGGCGTAACCGCCAGCCTGGAGCCAGCGGCTCATGAGATCACGCACCCCCGTCTCGTCGTCGACGACGAGCACGGAGCGATTGGCAACGGCGCTGGTTACATCAGACACGAGTGCGTTCCCCGGTTACTCGGTGATACCCGCGAGCTCGGGCTCCCGGCGCCGGCTGATCGCGTCGGCGAGATCGAGACGCTCGAGGCGGCGGTAGAGCGCCCGGCGGCTGAGACCGAGCATCTGCGCGGCGGCCTTCTTGTTGCCGCCCGCCTTGGCCAGCGCACGCTGGATGTGCTCGCGTTCCACGGTGGCCAGGGAATCGCCGTCGTGCACCGGGACGGGAGTCCGCGGGGCGGCCGCCTGACGGACCGGCGCCGAGGCTTCCTGGGGCATGCTCATCGACAGCTCGCGCTCGGTGATGAACGCCGCGTCGCACAGGAGGCAGGCGCGCTCGATCACATTGCGCAGTTCCCGGACATTGCCGTCCCAGGCACCCGCGGCCAGCATCCGCTCCGCGCCGGGCGTCAGGCCCGCCAGCGGCTTGCCGAGACGCTCGGCCGCATCACGGACGAACGCGGCGGTCAGGTAGGGAATGTCCTCGCGGCGCTCGCGCAGCGCGGGCAGCTTCACCTCGACGATGTTCAGGCGATAGTAGAGGTCGCTGCGGAACCGGCCCGCCGCCACTTCGGCGCGCAGGTCGCGGTTGGTCGCGGCGATCACGTGCACGTTGACGCGACGGGACTCCAGCGAGCCGACGCGATGGACCTCTCCGAGCTCCAGGACCCGCAGCAGCTTGGCCTGGACGCTCAGCGGCAGCTCGCCGACCTCGTCAAGGAACAGCGTGCCGCCGTCGGCGGCCTCGAAGAGTCCCGGCTTGTGCTCGGTCGCGCCGGTGAACGCGCCGCGGACGTGTCCGAACAGCTCGCTCTCGAAGAGCGACTCGACCACGGCCGAGCAGTTCACCGTGACGAACCGGCGATCGCGGCGCGGCCCCGTGCGATGCAGCGCGCGGGCGACGAGCTCCTTGCCGCTGCCGGTCTCGCCGGTGACGAGCGCGGAACGCACGTGCGGCGCCAGACGCCGGATCAGCGCGAAGACGTCCTGCATCACCGGGCCGCGGCCGATCATCCCGCAGAACTCCAGCCGCTTCGCGAGGTCGCGCTCCATCGAGAGCACGCTGCGCCGGCGCTCGATCTCGTCGCGGACGTCCCCCAGCATCTGCTGGAGACGCGTGAAATCGAGCGGCTTGCTCAGATAGTCCATCGCGCCCAGCTTGATCGCCTCGACCGCCGTGTCGACCGACGCGTACCCGGTCATCAGCACCGCCTGGCAGTTCGGATTCGACTCGCGAATGGCGCGGAGGACCTCGAGACCGCCGACGTCCGGCATGCGCAGGTCGACCATGACGAGGTCGGCGTGCGTCGACTGGACCTTGTCGATTCCCTCGCGGCCGCCGGCGCACGCGATCGCCTGGAACCCGGCGCGCGCCGCGAACCTGCCGACTACTTCCAGAATGCCCGGCTCGTCGTCGATGACGATGAGGACCGGTTGCTGCCCCGTCATGCGTACTCCTTGTTGGTAACCGCCTGTACTGCCGAATTGAGCGCGGCCAGCGACACCGGCGCGGCCAGCGGGATCGCGTCGCGATGCCGGAACCGCTCCATCTCGGCATCGTCGGGTGCGATCGACGTCAGGATCAGACGCACCTGGCGTTCGTCGTCAGCGCGCTGACGGTCGCGCCAGCCGGCCAGATCCGTGGAGAGAATCGAGCGATCGACGATCGCCAGCTGCAATCCCGGCCGTGTCCACGCGTCGAGCGCTTCCTGGGCGGTCGGCGCGACGATCGGCTGGTAGCCCCAGCCGCGGAGGGCCGCCGTGATGAACTCGCGTTCCGCCGGCTCCGCATGCGCGACGAGCACTTGCGCGCCCGCTCTCACGACCTCGTCGAGGCTGGCGGGCAGCAGCACCGTGAACGTGGTGCCTTCCCGCGGCCGGCTCTCGACCGTGATCTGCCCGCCGTGATCGCGGACGATGCCGTAGCAGATGCTGAGTCCGAGCCCCGTGCCCTCGCCGACGTCACGGGTCGTGAAGAAGGGATCGAAGATTCGCGACAGGTTGACCGCGTCGATCCCGTGCCCTGAATCCGACACCCGGAGCTCGAGCGCGTTGGTGCGCGAATCGTGACGGATGCCGATCGACAGTCGCCGGTCGCTCGCGCCGCGCATGGCCTGCTCGGCGTTCAGCACCAGGTTGAGCAGCACCTGCTGCAGCTGGCCGGCATCGGCGAGCACCTTCGGCAGGCGCGCCGGGAAATCCATGTGGAGGCTGGTGCCGCTCATCCTGAACGCGTACTCGCGCAGCGCGATCACGCGCTCGGAGATCTCGACCAGATCCTGCGGCGAGCGGGCGGCGCCCTGGCGGCGGGCGAACGTCAGCAGGTTGCGGACGATGCGGGCGGCGCGCTCGGACTCCTCCGCGATCCGGCGCAGGTCCTGCGCGACCTCACCGGCAGGCCGCTGCGTCGGCTCGGTGCGGAGCTCCTCCTCCACCAGTTGTGCGTAGCCGATCACGCTGGTGAGCGGGTTGTTCAACTCGTGCGCGACGCCGGCGACCAGCTGGCCGAGCGCCGAGAGCTTCTCCGCCTGAACCAGCTGCGCCTGCGTGGCCTTCAGCTGGTCGAGGGTGGCCACGAGGCGGCTGTTCGTGGCCGCCAGCTCACCGCTCAACTTCTGGAGGCGCCTCGCACTCTCGATTTCTTCGGTGACGTTCTTGGCCACCTGTACGACCGAAGGGCCATCGGACGCCGGACCGATCGGGAAGGTGGTGACGCTGAAGATCTGGCCGTCGGCGAGCGTGACTTCGGCCCGCGACGGCTCCTCGGTCAGGGCGCGATGCACGGTGCACCGCGAGGTGTTCTCGGCGCAGCCGCAGAACCCGATCTGCCCGCAGGTCAGGCGGGTCATTCCGGTGACCGGCAGCTCGAGGTGCGACGCGAGCGCGCGGTTGCCGCGCAGCAGCTCGCCGCGGTCGTTGAACACCGCGATCGGATCGCTGATGGCGTCGAAGGTTCGCTCCCACTCGCGCTTGGCGGTGCGGATGTTGTAGTGAAGCTGCGCGTTCTGCACGGCCACGACGATCTGGGCGGCAATCACCCGAACCAGCTGAAGGTCGGCGGGCTTGAACCGGCGCGGCCGGGCCGACCCGATCGACAAGGTCCCCAGCAGTTCGTCACCCGCCAGCATGGGGACGCTGAGGGCGCTGCGCATCGGCAGGGCCAGGGGATTCACTCCCGCCACTTCGGCGAGATCCTCGACCACGACAGCCGTGCGCGTCGCAATCACGGTGTCGCTCGGCCGCGCCAGCCCCGGCACGCTCGCGGTCCACAGGTGATGCACCGCGTCCGCGCCCACCGAGGCCCCGTCCTCGAACCGGCCGGTGACCCGGTCGCGCAGTCGGATCGACGCCGCGCAGCCATCCATCGCGCGGACCAGCCGCTGCAGCGCGCTCGTGAGGATGTCGGTCAGCTCCAGCGACCGCGAGACGCCGCTGGCAATCTCGTTGATCGTCTGCAGCTCCCACACCAGCCGCCGGTTCTGGGCGGTGATGCGGCGCCGCTCGAGCGCGCGGTCGAGTGACGCGAACAGCTGCACGATGTCGGACTTGCGCACCACGGCGAACGCGTCCGGATCGAACCACTGGATGGTGGCGGCCGTCGAGGTCCGGTCCGACATGACGATCACTTCCGTGTTCGCCGAGTGCTGTTTGAGCTGCGCGAGCAGCTCGAAAGCCGTCTCGGCCCCCGGGGTCAGGTCGACGAGCAGCGCGTCGTAGACGTCGCGGCGCACGAGGTCGATCGCCTCGGCGACGGTGGCGACCACCTCCACGCGGTAGCCCCGCGCGCGGGCTTCTCCCGCGAGCATCTGAGCGAAGTCGCGATCGTCATCGACGATCAGCAGCGAAGCAGGGGTGGTGTCGGTCATGGCGAAGGCGCGCGGACGGACCGCTGGCCTGGCGATCCATGGCAAGACGTGGGCCGAAACCGCTCACGGGCGAACTCGCGGGTTGGAAACGACTTTTCGTGCGGAGTGGCTCGAGGTGAGGTGGAGACCGACGGGGCGGGTTGCGCGGATGGAACGGAGCGGCGTTTCAGAAATGAAACGCTCGGTCGCGGGTTCGCGGCTCGCAGGTTCGCGGTTCGGGGGCCACCGAACCCCGAGCCCCGAGCCCCGAGCCCCGAGCCCCGACGGGGGACTAAGCCGAGATGCCGTGCTTCTTCATCAGACGCCACATCGTGGTGCGGCTCACCTGCATCTCGCGGGCGGCGGCGGTGACTTCGCCGTTGTTCCTGGCGAGCGTCGCGACGATCATCTCCCGCTCGGCGCGCTCGCGGGCGGCGGCGACACTGCCTTCGGCCGCGAGGGGGACGCGTCGCGCCAGCACCTCTTCGGGGAGGTCGTCGACGTCGATCAGTTCACCGCGAGCCACCGCGACCGCACGCTGAACGACATGCTGCAACTGGCGGATGTTTCCGGGATAGCCGTAGGCGAGCAGCGCTTCGGTGGCAGCGGGCGTGCGGCCGGTCACCGTTCCCCCGCCGAAACGATGAATGAAGTGATCGATCAGCATCCCGAGGTCCTCGCCGCGCTCGCGGAGCGGTGGGAGATGGATGCGGTGGACGTTCAGGCGGTAGAACAGATCGCTGCGGAAGTCGCCGCTGTCGATCGCCGCCTGAATGTCCAGGTTCGTCGCCGCCAGGAAGCGGACGTCGACACGGCGCGTCTCGTTCTCGCCGATGCGCCGCACCTCACCCGACTCGAGCGCCCGCAGCAGCTTCGCCTGCAGCGGCTTCGGCATGGTCCCGATCTCGTCGAGGAAGAGCGTGCCGCCGGTGGCGTGCTCGATCAAGCCGGCGCGGGGCGCCGCGGCGCCCGTGAACGCCCCCTTGGCGTGGCCGAACAGCTCGTTCTCGAGGAGCGACTCGGTCAGCGCCGCGCAGTTGAGCGCGACGAACGGCTTCGAGGCCCGCGCGCTGCCGGCGTGGATCGCCCGCGCCACCAGCTCCTTGCCGGTTCCGGTCTCTCCGGTGATCAGCACGGTTCCCGGCGCGGAGGCGGCGCGCGCGATCAGGTCCTTCACGCGCTGCATCGCCGGGCTGATGCCGACCAGCGCGGACAGCGACCCCGGCGGATCGACCTGCTTCTGCAGCAGCTCGACCTGCCGCGCGAGCTGGCGGCGCTCGGTCGCCGAACGGACGCGCATCAGCAGCTCGTCACGGAAGAACGGCTTCTGCACGAAGTCGACCGCGCCGAGCTTCATCGCTTCGACCGCGGTGTCGACGGTGCCGAACCCGGTCATGATGATGAACGCGGAATCGATGCGAAGGTCCCGCAGCTGACGGAGAATGTCCAGGCCGGAGATGCCGGGCATCCGCATGTCGGACAGGATGACGTCGTAGGCCCCGCCCCGTGCCATCTCGAAGCCTTCTTCCCCGCTCGCGGCCGACTGCACGCCATATCCCGCCGCCCGCAGCGTCCGCTCCATGCTGTCGCGCACGCCGGGATCGTCGTCTATGAGGAGAATCCGCGACATTGATTCTTAACTTAACATCCTCTGCCGCCGATAGAACGGGTATGAAAAGGTCGTGGTGTGCCTTCGTGGTGGTGGCTGCGCTGGCCGCGAGCCGGTGCAGCGACATCGCCCCGCTGCCGATCGAGATGCCGTCGGCGCCGGGCCCGCGATTCGTCCGGGTCAAACCGGCGGCCGGCGCTCCCATCGCCCGGGTCGAGCTCGAGGACTACGTCCGGGCCGCCATTCTTTCCGAATTCGCGCCGCCGGCCGGAGATCCGGGAGATATCGAGCGCATGCTCGAGGTTCAGGCCGTCATCGCCCGCACCTACGCCGTCGCACACATGGGCCGGCACAAGAGCGAGGGCTTTGACCTCTGCGCTACGACGCACTGCCAGCTCTATCAACCGTCGCGGCTGAAGTCATCCAGCTGGGCCCCGCTCGCCGAGCAGGCTTCCGCCCGCACCGCAGGCCTGGTCCTCTGGTACGGCACGGCTCCGGCGAGCGCCCTCTTTCACGCCGACTGCGGGGGACGCACGAGTGCGGCGACCGATATCTGGGGCGGGACTGCGCGCCCCTATCTGAAGAGCATCGAAGACGGCGGCGCCGCCCAGTCCGCGCATACGTCCTGGCGGTACGAAGCAGCACGCGCCGAGCTCCTCGGCGCGTTGAACGCGGATCCACGCACGCGAGTCGGCAGGCAGCTCAAGGACATCGCCATCACGCATCGTGACAGCGGCGGCCGTGCGACGCTCGTGACGCTGAAAGGAACCCGGACGCTCTCCGTCCGCGCTGAAGACTTCCGAACGGTGCTCACGAACGCGTTCGGCGCGAAATCGCTGCGCAGCGCCCGCTTCGACATCACTCGGCAGGGGACGACGTTCGTGTTCGCCGGCAAGGGCTACGGACACGGCGTGGGCCTCTGCCAGGCCGGCGCTTACGCCCGCCTCCGCTCCGGCGCACGCCTCGATCAGGTTCTCAATCGGTACTACCCGGGCACGCGGGTCGTGGCGCTTCGATAGTCACGTGCTACGTGCTGCGTGCTACGTGCTACGTGCTCGTGCTTTGCTCCTCACGTCATCGCGTAGACGACGATGTTTACGGCGAACCTCGTGTTGTCCTGGCGCTGGAATCGCTTGTTGCGCCAGTCGTAGTCCCACTCGCAGCCGTAGTCCTTGTTGCTGTAGAGCACGCCCAGCCGGCCGCGGCGCTCCACGCCTCGCAGGTAGTCGTGCACGATCTCGTCCCCCCACCCATTCAGCTCGTGCGACGTCGTCGGCGGACCGTCGTCGAAGGTGAAGAACGAGCGATACAGATGATGGTGGCGCGGAAGACGCGGCATGGCGCCGTCGCGGGCGAAGATCGCGAGCATCTCGCTCTCGAAGCTGCGCGCGTACAGGCCGTTGACGTCGTGGTTGCAGTCGTCTGAAAAGAGCAGCCCGCCCGATTCGACGTAGGCGTTCAGACGCTGCCGTTCTTCCGGCGTAAACCGGACCAGCTTGTGGCCCGTCATGAACAGGAACGGGAAGGCCAGCAGCTCGCTGGAGGATGCGCCGATCACCACTTCTTCGGGATACACGCGGATGTTCGTGTACTCGACGATGGAGTTGAGCACGTTGGAGGCGACCTTCGGGTTGTAGTCCCAGTCGCCCGAGTCGTAGCGCAGGCGGGCGAACACGAACTCCGACGCACGCGGCTTCCCCTGCGCCGGGCTCGCGATCTCCATGCCCCGATTCTAGCGGTGGAATCGGCCCAGGGTCCGCGGAGCCCCGCTCCAGAACGGCGCCAGCCCGTATAATGGGCCCCAAGCACCTGCAGGACATGGAGTAATGGCTACGGATGCGGCGAAAGCGGTAAACGGTGGCAGCAGCCAGGCGTAGTTACATGTCAGGAGCGCAACCAGCGGGTCTTCCGCCGCGCGAAGCCGACAGCGCCGCCGCCTCCGCCGTCAAGGCCATGCAGGCGGACGGACGGCACGCCGAGGCGCGCGAGCGGTATGCGGAGCTGGTCGCGCGGCATCAGCGCCGCGCCGCCCGGATCGCGTTTCACTATCTGCGCGACGGGGCGGAGTCGGACGAGGCGGTGCAGGACGCGTTCGTGAAAGCGTACTCGCACCTGTCGACGTTCCGCGAGGAGCTGCCGTTCGAGGTCTGGTTCACCCGGATTCTGATCAATGGCTGCCTCGATCGGATCAAGGCGCGGACCCGCCGCGAGCGCTGGATGGTGTCGATGCCGGACTCCGGTCCGGGGGAACGGGATTTTGCGGAGCGGACGGCCGGACACGGGCCGTCGCCGGAAGACCTGGTGCTGGCGCGCGAACGCCGGCAGAAGCTGGCGGCGGCGCTCGCGAAGCTGCCCGACCGGCAGCGATCGGTCTTCATGTTGAGTCATTACGAGGGCTGCACGTCGCGCGAGGTCAGCGCGATCACGGGCTTGAACGAATCGACGGTGCGAGTGCACCTGTTCAGGGCGATTCGCAAGCTTCGGGGGATGTTGACGGAGGGGAATCATGGGGCTTCTTAATCCGCACCTCGACGACGACGACTGCGCCGACGTGTGGAGCGCGCGGTTGGCGCTCGGCGCCGAGGAATCCGACCGCCCCGCCGAGTCGCACCTCCGGAAATGCGGCGAGTGCCGCGCCCGCTACGCCGATTTCACCACCTGGATCGACGGTCTGCGGACCGACGCGCACGCGGAAGCCGATGAGACGTTCACTCGCGACAAGCTCGCGGCGCAGCAGGCCCAGATCTTCCGGAGGCTCGAGTCGCTCGAACAGCCGGCCCGGATCATCGCGTTTCCGCGCTTCGCGCGGCCCGTCTCGGTGCCGGTCAGCGGCGGCCGGCGGTGGATCGCGGCCGCAGCGGTTGTCGGCCTGATTACCGGCGTCGGTCTCGGACAGCTGATGGAATTTCCGGGACGCACCCGCCAGCCCGAGTCCCTCGCACAGAACGGACCCAAACCGGCCGTCGTGGAAACAGCCCGTGCCGCCCAGCCGGCCTCGTCCGATGACGACGACGAAACCTTCCTGAACGAGCCCGAGGTCACCACCTCGCAGGCGCGAGTCCCGGACTCGCTGCAGTATCTGAACGCGATCACGCCAGGCGCCCGCGACTACGACCCACGATAGGTATTGCCAACATTGCCAGAATTGCCGAAATTGCCAACATTTCGAGTTGGCCACGTCTGACCTTCTATACTGGATCCGGTCGCCGGTTCAGACACGTGGGCCGGTTGCGAGTCTCGGAATGAGTGTTGGCAATGTTGGCATGTTTGGCATTGTTGGCAATGGACTGAAAGCTTGCCTACTTCTCCTCTGATATTCCGCAAGGGCCTCGACATGAAAGAGGCCGTTGCCGGTGAACTGGCTGCCGCGTACGACAGCGCGCTGATAGACGACGTTCGCGCCAACGGGTTTACGTACCGGTCGGGGCGGCTGACCGTGCACCTGGCGAAGGAGTTCGGGTTCTGCTACGGGGTCGACCGCGCGGTCGACTATGCCTACCAGGCCCGGCGCCGGTTTCCCGGCCGCAACGTGTTCCTGACCGGCGAGATCATTCACAACCCGCACGTGAACGATCGGCTCCGGGGCAACGGCATCCGGTTCCTCTCGGATCCGGGCGAACGCCGCGACACGCTCGGCCCGGACGACGTGGTGATTCTGCCGGCGTTCGGGGTCACGGTCGGCGAAATGGCGAAGCTCACCGAGCAGGGCTGCACGCTGGTCGACACGACCTGCGGGTCGGTGCTGAACGTCTGGAAGAACGT
>Ga0075433_10002026_pt1 | contig 15282 bp, 14 predicted proteins | sample RhiMethybrSRZTD2_FD_75299 | JGI IMG/M metagenome (GOLD analysis project Ga0075433, IMG submission 75299) | Populus rhizosphere microbial communities from Tennessee, USA - Rhizosphere MetaG P. TD hybrid SRZTD2 | ecosystem: Host-associated > Plants > Roots > Rhizosphere > Soil | place: USA... | reverse complement strand
GGTACTCGATGACGAAGTGCTTCCCCTCCACGTAACCGAGCTCCTGCATGCCCCGGAGAAAGCCATTCAGGCTGGCCGCGTTGAGAGTCTTCGACGTCCGTTCGAGCATGCCGATTCGATGAACCCTCTCCGAAGGCTGCGCGTCGACGGCGAGCGGCGCAAGCAATAGGTTGAGGGTGATAACGACCACGAGCCCGATCAGCCGCATGGGTACATCGGTGACGATGACCAGCGCCTACTGGATCACCTGATCCGCGCGCAGCAGAATCGTTTGCGGGATCGTCAGGCCCAACCCCTTGGCGGTCTTGAGATTGATCACCAGCTCGAACTTCGTCGGCTGCTCAACGGGAAGGTCCGCGGGCTTCGCGCCGTTCAAGATCTTGTCCACATAGACGGCCGCACGGCGAAACATGCCGGGGACGCTCGGTCCGTAGGACATGAGGCCACCGACGTCCACGTACTCCTTTGCCGAGTACATGGACGGCAGCCGGCTCGACTGCGCAAACCGTGCGATTTCGGCTCGCCTTCCGAACATGACGACATTCGCAGCCGTCACGATGAACGCCTGCGCGCGCTGGCTCCTCAGGACGGAGAAGGCGCGATCGAGGTCCTCGGCGGTGGACACTTCGAGAGAGTTGAGTTCGAGCCGCAGCGAGCGGGCAACCTCCTCCGTTTCCTTGAAGTCGAGCAGAGCGCCGCGGACGTCGGGATTCCAAAGAAACGCCACGCGGGAGAGCCCCGGGACTATTTCCTTGAGCAGCTCCAGCCGCTTCCCGCTGAGCGCCGCCGAGATGTTACTGAGGCCGGTGATGTTCCCGCCTGGGCGGTTGAGACTCGCCACGAAACCAGTCGCGACCGGGTCGGTACTCAATGCCATCACGATCGGGATCGTCACTGTCGCTCGCTTGACGGCCGCGGTCGCGACATCGGTGGAGGTCACGATCACGTCCGGCTTGAGGGCTACGAGCTCCCGGGCCAGTTCAGCGAGTCGTTCGGACCGCCCGTCGCCGTAGCGAGCCTCCACGACGAAGGTCTTACCTTCGACATGACCGAGCTCCCGCAATCCCTGCCTGAACGCCTCGACGAGATGACCGGATCCCGTCGGACTGCTCGGAGTGAGCAGTCCGATCTTCGTGACCTTCGGCGCCTGCTGCGCAACGGCCGCAAGAGGCGCAAGGAGAAGACTGACCGCAAGAACGGCTGTGATTCCGATGGGCGGCACGCGCACCTCGGTTGAAATACCTGCCGGGAGTCTAGCCGAACGCGGCGAGGCGGACCAGCGTCGCCATTTTCCTTATCGCTCGGCCTCTGTAGAAACGCGGTTGGAGGCGAGAAAAAGTCGATAGTAGATCGATAGCGCTCGGCGGATTCCCCTTACTTCTCAGGTGGTAATGACGGAAACCGGTTCTGCTTCCAGTCGAAGCTCGACCACATGACGTCCATCCGATCCGCGATGCCCTGGAACTTGTGGCGACCGTCGCGGTGCGCCGCCATCAGCTCGGCGACCGACGAGAACTGTGCGAGATATCCGAGACCATACTCGCCCGGCTCGGCCATCTTCATGTCGCGCGACAGGAAGCGCCGGTAGCCCTCGCCAGGGTGGATCCAGAACCCCTCGGACGTCTCCTCCGTGAACAGACGCGGCTCCTGATTGGGTGGTGTCGGCATCAGGAAGAAGCGCGCGGTGAAGCGGATCGGGCTCGAGGTCGGCGTGATGAAGTGACAGAGGTAACGAAGCGCGTGAACGTCGCAGTACCAGCCTTCGCGGGCGATCAGCTCGATGAACGGCGCCTCGCCGGCCATGAGCGCCTCGCGGCAGCGCTCGATCGCGTCTCGCGTGCGCGGTGTCGAAGGATCGAACGCGCGTCCGTCCTTGTCGCACGCGAGCATGATGCCGCTCTCCTCGAGCAGCTCGCGGACGGCGGTCACCCAGAAGGCGAGCGCCGGCGTCCCTTCGTGACCAGTGAAAAGCCCTTCGGCTTCGGCGGCGTCGACGCCGCGGCAGCGAGCAAGGGCCTCCGCCGCACCGTCAGCCGGATCGACCTTGCCGCCGGGGAATGCGTAGTACCCGCCGAGGAACCGCATGTTGCGGTTCCGGCGAATCATGTACACCTCGATCGGCTCGGGCGAGCCAGGCGCCGCATCCCTCACGAGCACGACCGAGGCCGCCGGCTTGGGCTGGACCGGCGTCTTCGGCGCGGGCGGGTCTGACACTACAGATTGATCAGCTGCGCGACCCGCTCGCGATGGTACGTCGAATCGCCGAACGTGAACTCGGACGACTTGGCGCGCTTGAAGTAGAGATGCAGGTCGTGCTCCCACGTGAACCCGATACCGCCGTGGAGCTGGATGCCGGCGCCCGCGACCTTGCGATACGCGTCGGTCACGTACGCCTTCGCCATCGACGCCGCCAGCGGCGCCTCGGGCGAGTTCTCGTCGACCGCCCACGCCGCGTAGTAGGTGAGCGACTTCGCATTCTCGACGTCGACGAGCATGTCCGCCGCGCGATGCTTGACGCCCTGGTACGTCCCGATCGGCTTGCCGAACGCGATGCGGATCTTCGCGTAGTCCGTGGTCATGTCGAGCACGCGCTGCGCGCCGCCGCACATCTCGGCGCAGAGCGCCACGGTCGCACGCTCGACCACGCGCGTGAGCGTGGGCCACGCCTTGCCCTTGGCGCCCATCAGCGCATCGGCCGGCAGCGACGCGTCCTGGAAGGTGACCTCGCAGAGCTTGCGCGTCTGATCCATCGTCGGCAGGAGCTTCACGGTAACGCCGCGCGTGTCCTTCGGAACCAGGATGAGGCTGACGCCGTCCTCGGCCTTGCCTTCGTTGGTGCGAGCGACCATCACGATCACGTCGGCCAGATGCGCGTCGGGCACGAACAGCTTGGTGCCGTTCAGCACAAAGCCGCCCTTGTTCTCTTTGGCCGTGCAGGTGACGCCGGCCGCGTCCCAGCGAGCGCTCGGCTCGGTCCAGGCGAGCGTTGCCTTGGCCTGGCCCGCGCCGATCTTCGTGAGCCACTCCTTCCGCTGCGCCGCCGAGCCGGCCTCGCGGATCGCCAGGCCGCCGAGGAGCACGGTCGAGAAGAACGGCCCGGGCATCACGACGCGGCCCATCTCTTCCATCAACACGGTGAGATCGACGAAACCGAGCCCCGAGCCGCCGAACTCCTCGGCATAGACGAGACCGAGCCAACCCTGTTCCGCGAGCTTGGCCCAGAAGTCGTCGGTGACGCCCGCGGGCTCTTCCATGCGCGCGCGCACGAAGCCCGAGGTGCACTCGTTCTCGAGGAACTTGCGCGCGGTCGAGCGGAGTAGCTCTTGCTCCTGGCTGAATCCGAAGTCCATGGATTCTCCTAAACGCTCGCCTCGGACGGCGGGGCCCCAGCCCCGCGACGTCCTGCGGCTCGCACTTCAGTCCTTGGGCAGGCCGAGCAGCCGCTCGGCGATGATGTTCTTCTGGATCTCGGTGGTCCCGCCCTCGATCGAGTTGGCGCGCGAGCGCAGGAACGAGTGAGGCCACACGCCTCCCTCGACCGCCCAGTCCGACCCCTTCACGAGCTGCGAGTACGGCCCCTCGATCTCCATCGCGATCTCCTGCAGCCGCTGATGGGTGTCGACCCACGCCATCTTGCCGGTGGACGCCTCCGGGCCCGGCATCTCACCGCGCAGCAGCTTGGTGATCGCGCGCGCGCCCGTGTACTTGAGGCATTCGGTGTCGATCCAGAGCTGCGCCAGCTTCTGGCGCATGACCGGATCCTTCGTCACGACGCGGCCGCTCTTCTCCATGCCCTTGGCGAGCTCGACCAGGCCGTCGAGCGCGATGCGTAGCCGCATCTGCAGGCCGAAGCCGAGGGTGAGCCGCTCGTACATCAGCGTCGTCAGCCCGACCGCCCAGCCGTTGTTGACGCCGCCCAGCACCTGCGATTCGTGCACGCGGACGTTATCGAAGAAGACCTCGTTGAACTCGGCCTCGCCGGTGATCTGCCGGAGCGGCTTCACCGTGACACCCGGAAGCTTCATGTCGAGCAGGAAGTAGGTGATGCCCTTGTGCTTGGGCACGCTCGGGTCGGTGCGGGCGAGCAGCATCATGTAGTCGGCGACGTGAGCGAACGACGTCCATACCTTCTGCCCGTTGATCACCCAGTGCTCGCCGTCCTTGACCGCGCGCGTCTGCAGCGAAGCGAGGTCGGAGCCCGAGTTCGGCTCCGAGTACCCCTGACACCAGATTTCTTCGCACGAGAGAATCTTGGCCGGATAGCGCTTCTTCTGCTCCTCGTTGCCCCACGCGATGATCGTGGGCCCGCCCATGCCGACGCCGAGCACGTTGAGGATCGGGGGCGCCTTGGCCAGCGCCATCTCTTGCTGGAGAATCAACTCTTCCATGAACGTGAGACCGCGGCCGCCGTAGTCCTTGGGCCACGTGAGGCCGATGTAGCCGGCGTCGAACAGGGTGCGCTGCCAGCGGCGGAGGAACTCGTACTGACCGGCGCGTGGGATCTCGGAGCTGCCCGTCGGCTTCCACTCGCGCGGCATGTTCGACTTGAGCCAGGAGCGAACGGTCGCCCGGAACGCTTCCTGATCTGGAGTCAGTGAGAGATCCATTTCCCCTCCTGAAGGTGGGCCCGCCGAGCGCTGAACGGTGGTTCATTTTCGAATCCTTCTCCATTTAAGTCAAGGCTTATACTCCGTGCACGGTGATCTCGATCTCGTTGCCGCGGCTCACCTCTCGCATCAACGCGCTCGCTCGGTTCGGAGCCCTGCCCGGCGGCGGCGTGACACGCATGTGCTGGTCACCGCCGCACGAAGAAGCACGCACTTGGCTCCTGGGCGAGCTGCGCTCGGCGGGCCTCGAAGCCTGGGTCGATCCCGCGGGAAACATCTTCGGCGGCACCGGAATCGGCGGCCTGAGTCCGGAAAAGCCGGTCGTGCTGACGGGCTCGCACATCGACACCGTCCCGGAAGGCGGCATCCTCGACGGAGCGCTCGGCGTGCTCGCCGGCCTCGAATGCCTGCAGACGATCCGGGAGTCCGGCGCACGCCACGCGCGGCCGCTGGCCGTCGCGGCGTGGAGCGACGAGGAAGGGCGCTACGGGAGCCTCTTCGGGTCGCGGGCGTTCTGCGGACTGCTCGATGTGGTCCGGCTCGACGAGATGGCCTCGGTCGACGGTGTCCGGCTCGTCGACGCGATGGCGCGTGCCGGGTTCGACGCGCACCGCGCGCCACAGGCGCGCGTGCCGCCGGGCGCGGTGAACGCGTACGTCGAGCTCCACATCGAGCAGGGCCCGCGGCTGGAGGAGGCCGGCATCCCGATCGGCGTGGTCGAGGCGATCGTGGGCGTGCGCCGCTCGCGCGTGATCTTTCACGGCCAGGCCGACCACGCCGGCACGACGCCGATGGAGCGCCGGCGCGACGCGTTCCTGGCCGCCGCGGACTACGCGCTGCGCGTGCGCGAGCACGTCGTCACGCGCGGCAGCAAGGCCAGCGTGACCAACTTCGGCGTCGTGCACGTCCATCCCGGCGCCTCGAACATCGTCCCCGGACGCGCCGAGCTCGTGCACGAGATGCGCGATCCCGACGTGGCCGTGCTGGAGCGTCTGGCCGGCGAGTGCGTCGCGCTCGCGCGCGAGGTGGCCGGCACGCGCCAGCTGCGCGTGGAGATCCAGCCCATGTCGGCGACGACTCCGGCTCTCTGCTCGCCGCGGGTGCAGGCGGTCACCGAGAAGGTCTGCGCGACGCTCGGCCTGGCGACGCGCCGTCTCTACTCGGCGGCCGGGCACGACGCCCAGAATCTGACGCGGGTCACCGACTCCGGGATGATCTTCATTCCGTCGCTGGGCGGGCGCAGTCATCGGGTCGACGAGATGAGCGACTGGCAGGCCATCGAGCGCGGCACCAACGCGCTGCTGCACACGCTGCTGGCTCTCGCAGACGGCGGCGACTGACCGGAACGAATCGCGGCGAATCGCCAGGGGATGCCGAGTGACCTCGCCCGTGGCACGCTAGAGGCGGTCAAAGGCAGCCGTGCACGTGTCGACGATACGAAAGATCCGCTCGGTACTCCGCGGCGCGCTCGCCCTCACGCTCATACTGGGTGGCTGCTCATGGGACGCCCCCATGAGCACCGTGATGCCGCGCTCCGACTACGCGCGCGAGATCCTCCACGTCTACGGCATCATCACCTGGGTCACCCTCGGCATCGCGGCGATCGTTGGGCTCGCGCTGGCGTGGGTGCTGACCCGTTTCCGCGCACGGCCGGGCACGACGGCAATGCCGGCGCAGATACGCGGCCACACGCTGCTCGAGATGGCGTGGACGGTCGGCCCCGCGCTGGTTCTGCTCGGGATCGCCATCCCGACGATTCAGGCGGTTTTCCGGACGCAGGCCGCGCCGCCGAAGGACGCGCTCGAGGTCACAGTGCGCGGGCATCAGTGGTGGTGGGAGTTCCAGTATCCGGCGCTCCAGGTCGCCACCGCGAATGAGCTGCACGTGCCGGCGGGCCGAACGGTAGCGCTCACGCTCGAGGGGCCCGACGTGATCCACAGCTTCTGGGTACCGCGGCTCGGCGGCAAGCGCGACGTCGTGCCCGGACGCCTGAACCGGCTCACGTTCACCGCCGACACGCCCGGTGTCTATCGCGGTCAGTGCGCGGAGTTCTGCGGAGTCTCGCACGCGAACATGGGCATGCAAGTCGTCGTCGAGGCGCCCGATGCGTTCGCGCGCTGGGTCGCCGCGCAGAAGGCGGAGTCGCCGGAGCCGGCCGCCGGCCCGGCCGCGGAGGGTAAGGCCATTTTCGCCAGCCGCGCATGCGTCGGCTGTCACACCATCCGCGGCGTGTCGAGCGGACCGATCGGTCCCGACCTCACCACGTTCGGGAGTCGCCAGACGATCGCCGCCGGGATCCTGCCGAACACCATCGACAACGTCACCGAATGGATCAAGAACCCGACGGCGATCAAGCCGGACGCGAAGATGCCGGCGCTCGGCCTCACCGACCAGCAGGCTCGCGCGGTCGCGACCTACCTGGCCGGGCTCAAGTGATGAGCGCGCGTCCCGGGAGCCACGTCCTGCAGGTGCCCCCCGCGGCCTTGCCGCGCCTCACCACAACCGCGACGCTGGCGAGCTGGCTCACGACCGTCGATCACAAACGGATCGGGATTCTCTACGGCGCCACCGCGTTCGCGTTCTTCCTGCTCGGCGGGATCGAGGCGCTCCTGATCCGGCTGCAGCTCGCGGTGCCCGAGAACACGGTCGTGAGCGCGCACACCTACAACGCGCTGTTCACGATGCACGGCACCACGATGATCTTCCTGGCGATCATGCCGTTCAACGCGATGTTCTTCAATTTCGTGGTGCCGCTCTTGATCGGCGCCCGCGACGTCGCCTTCCCGCGCCTGAACGCGCTCTCATACTGGATCTTCCTCGCGGGCGGGCTCGTGCTCAACGCCAGCCTGCTCACCGGAACCCCGCCCGATGTCGGCTGGTTCGGATACGCCAACCTGACTTCGCTGCATTACTCGCCCGGACTCAACGTCGACTTCTGGATCTTCGCCCTGCAGATCCTCGGCGTCTCGTCGGTGATGTCCGCCATCAACTTCATCGTCACGATCCTCAACCTGCGCGCGCCGGGCATGTCGATGATGCGCATGCCCGTCTTCGTCTGGATGACCCTGGTCGTTCAGTTCCTGATCGCGCTGGCGTTTCCTCCGATCACGGTCGGATTGATCTTTCTGATGTTCGATCGCTTCTTCGGCACGCATTTCTACGACGTGGCGGCCGGCGCGGATCTCCATCTCTGGCAGCACCTCTTCTGGATCTTCGGCCATCCCGAGGTCTACATTCTGATCTTGCCCGCGTTCGGAATCGTCTCGGAGGTCCTGCCGACCTTCGCCAGGAAGCCGCTCTTCGGCGCGCCCGTCATGATCTATTCCGGCGTGCTGATCGGCTTCTTCGGCTTCGGCGTCTGGAGCCATCACATGTTCGCGGCCGGCATGGGCCCCGTGGCGGACTCGGCGTTCTCGATCGCCACGATGCTGATCGCGATCCCGACCGGCGTGAAGATCTTCAACTGGCTGGCGACGCTCTGGGGCGGCTCGATCCGGACGACCACCGCGCTCCACTTCGCGGTCGGCCTCGTCGGGCTCTTCACAATCGGCGGCCTGTCGGGCATCATGCATTCCTCGCCGCCCGTCGATCTGCAACAGACCGACAGCTACTTCGTCGTCGCGCACCTGCACTACGTCCTGATCGGCGGCAGCCTCTTCGGCATCTTCGCCGGCATCTACTACTGGTGGCCGAAGATGACGGGGCGCATGATCGGCGAGGGCCTGGGCCGGCTCAACTTCTGGCTCATGTTCGTGGGCTTCAACCTCGCGTTCTTTCCGCAGCACTATCTCGGCGCGATCGGGATGCCGCGGCGCATCTATACCTACCGCGCCGACCAGGGCTGGACCGTCGCGAATTTCGCCTCGACGATCGGCGCGTTCGGCATCGCGCTGGCCGTACTCGTCTTCGCGATTAACGCCTGGCGCAGCCTGCGTCGGGGCGACCCGGCGCCGGCCGACCCCTGGGACGGGCGCACGCTGGAGTGGCGCACCTCCTCACCGCCGCCCGCGCACGACTTCGACGTGGTCCCACCCGTCTACGGGCGTGACTCCTTCTGGCGCGAGAAATACGGTCCGCGCCGCGGTCCGGCTCCGGGTGGCGCGACCGCGGAGCATCCCGACGGCGGGCACGCCGGCATTCATCTGCCCGCGCCGTCACACTGGCCGCTGCTGATCGCGCTCGGAATGCTGATCGTCGCCGTCGGCGGCCTGACGCACGTCGCGCTGGTCGTGGTCGGCGCCCTCTGGACGCTCTATGCGATCGTTCGCCTGGCCCTCGAGCATCACCGGACGCCGGAGCACGCCGAGCAGCGGGGCGTGCTCGGTCTCGACCACCGCAAGGTGGCGATGTGGGTGTTCCTCGGCTCGGAGTGCTTCTTCTTCGGCACCATGATCGCGACCTTCCTCGCCTACAAGGGGCGCAGCGTCGTCGGCCCGGCGCCCCACGAGATCTTCAACATCCCGGTCACGTCCCTGTCGACGTTCGATCTGTTGATGTCGAGCTTGCTCATGGTGCTGGCGCTCGCGGCCATTCAGCGGAGCGACCACCGGCATACGCGGCTCTGGCTATTCGGCACCGCGTTCTTCGGGCTGATCTTTCTCGGCTTCCAGGCCTTCGAGTTCACGGATTTCGTGCACCGCGGATTCACGATGCAGCGCAATCTCTTCGGATCGACGTTCTTCCTCTTGACCGGTCTGCACGGTACGCACGTCGCGATCGGCGTGTTCTGGCTGCTCTCGCTCTGGGTCCTGTCCCTGCGCGGGCGGCTGGGCGCGGTCGACGCGATCAAGGTCGAGATCGCCGGCCTCTACTGGCACTTCGTGGACGTCGTCTGGATCGCGATCTTCACCCTCGTGTATCTCATTCCGTGAGCGACGGAGGTCCTATCGTGAGCGCGGAACATTCGGGCGAGCAGCCGACAGTCGGCACCTACTTGCTGGTGGCGCTGGTGCTCACGCTCGTGACCGGGCTCGAGGTCGGTGTGATCTACGTGCGGCGGCTGGCGCCGATCATCGTGCCGCTCCTGGTCGCCATGTCCGCGGCGAAGTTCGCGCTCGTGGCGCTCTTCTACATGCACCTGCGGTACGACTCGCGCGTGCTGACGTTTCTGTTCGTCGGACCGCTGATTCTCGCATCGGGCCTGGCGGTGGCCCTGATGACTCTGACCGGCGCCTTCCTGGTGTTCGGTCGCTGATGACCCCGCCGCCGTTCGCGTGGACGACCGGCGAGGTCCACGCCGACGTGGTCCTCGGCGTCGGGGCGCTGGCCGCCGCCTACGCGGGGGCGTTGCGCGCCGGTCCGCGCGGCGGCCCGCGCGAGCCCGCGCTCTTCTTCGCGTCGCTGATCGTGCTGCTCGCGGCGCTGAACGGCCCGTTGCACGACCTGAGCGACTACTACCTCTTCAGCGCCCACATGGTGCAGCATCTGCTGCTGACCCTGCTCGTCCCGCCGCTCCTGCTCGCTGGCACGCCCGCGTGGATGGCCGACGCGCTCCTTCGACGCCTGACGCGGCGGCGCGTCCTCGGCGCCGCGGCCCGCGCGGCGACCCGGCCGGTGACGGCGCTCGGTCTCTACGCCGTGGCGCTGATCGGCTGGCATCTGCCGGCGCTTTACGAGGTGGCGCTCGAGCATCACGCCTGGCACGTCGTCGAGCACCTCGTCCTGATCGCGACCGCGATTTTGGCGTGGTGGCCGGTGCTCTCGCGGTCGCGGCTTTTGCCACGCCTCCACTACGGCCCGCAGATCCTCTATCTGTTCGCGTTCGGGATCCCGATGACGGTCGTCGCGGCCATGATCACTGCCGCCGAGGAGACGCTCTATCCGTTCTACGCCGCCGCGCCGCGGCTCTTCGGCCTCACCGCGCTCGCCGATCAGCGCCTGGGTGGGCTCATCATGTGGGTGCCGGCGGGCCTCATTCCACTGCTCGCGTTCACCATCGTCTTTTTCCGCTGGGTCGCGGCGGAGGCCGAGCAGGAGGATGTCGGCCTAACCAAGAGACCTCTGCTATGATTGGATGCTCATGAACATCTGTGTGGTCGGCGCCGGCTATGTCGGGCTCGTGACCGGCACCGTCTTCGCTGATCTCGGCAACGAGGTCCTGTGCGTTGACAATCTGGCGGACAAGGTCGACGCACTCCGAGCCGGTCGCCTTCCGATCTACGAGCCCGGTCTCGAGGAAATGGTCGCGCGTAACGTGGGCGACGGTCGCCTGGCCTTCACCACCGATCTCCCGGACGCCGTCCGGAAATCCGTGATCGTCTTCATCGCGGTCGGCACGCCCCCAAAGGTCGACGGCGAAACGGATCTCAGCGCCGTCGAGGCGGTGGCCCGTGAGATCGGTCGCGCGATGGACCGGTACACGGTCGTGGTCAACAAGTCGACGGTCCCCGTCGGCACTGGAGAGTTCGTCCGGGAAGTGATCGAGCGCCACCAGCGGCAGCCCGTGCCCTTCGATGTCGTTTCGAATCCGGAATTCCTCCGTGAGGGCTCGGCGATCGAGGACACACTCCGCCCCGATCGGATCGTCATCGGGGCCCCGACACAGCAAGTCGCGATGACCCTGCTCGAGCTGTACGCGCCGCTCGAACGCCCGATGATCATCACCGACGTGCCGTCGGCGGAGATGATCAAGTACGCTTCCAATGCCTTCCTCGCGACGAAAATCTCGTTCATCAACGCCATCGCGAATATCTGTGAACGCGCTGGCGCCGACGTCACCCAGGTCATGAAGGGAATGGGGCTCGACGCGCGGATCGGTGCCGCCTTCTTGCAGGCGGGCCTTGGCTACGGCGGCAGCTGCTTCCCGAAAGACACGGACTCGCTCATCCACACCGCGGCGACTCTCGGCTATCAGTTCGACATCCTGCGAGCTGTCGTCGACGTGAACGATGGGCGCTCCGGACATTTCGTCTCGATGATCGAGCGCGCCCTGGCGCCATTACACAACCGGCGGATCGCGGTCCTCGGTCTGGCGTTCAAGCCCAACACCGACGACATGCGAGAGGCAAAGTCCGTCGAAGTGGTTTCGCGACTGATCGAGTTGGGGGCGTCGATCTCGGCCTACGACCCGGTCGCCATGACGAATGCTCGGAAGGTCTTGCCGACGATGGTTGAGTATGCCGATTCCCCGTACGCTGCGGCGACTGATGCCGACGGGGTTGCGCTTCTCACTGAATGGAATGAGTTCAGGTTCCTGAACCTCGAGCGCTTGCGGACGGTGATGCGACGTCCTGTCATCTTCGATGGGCGGAACCTCTGGGAGGCTGAGCGGATGCGGCGCTTGGGCTTCGAGTACTACTCAATCGGGCGCAAGCCTGTCCGCCGCTCCTAGGATTTTCGATGCGGGTGCTGCTCACGGGGGGAGCGGGGTTCATCGGCTCGCATCTCTGCGCGTTCTTCCTCGGCAAGGGGTGGGACGTCGTCTGCATGGACGACTTCGTCACAGGGTCCCGCGACAACCTCGTCGCCGTCGATGACCGACGCGGTTTCACGCTCATCGAGCACGACGTAACAGAGTACATCCGACTCGACGGGCATCTCGACTGGGTGCTGCATTTCGCCAGCCCGGCGTCGCCTCGCGACTACCTCGAGCTGCCCATCCAGACGCTGAAGGTCGGCGCGCTCGGCACGCACAACGCACTCGGAGTGGCCAAGGCGAAGAACGCGCGCTTCCTGCTCGCTTCAACCTCGGAGGTCTACGGCGATCCACTCGTGCACCCGCAGCGAGAAGATTACTGGGGCCACGTCAATCCGGTTGGCCCGCGCGGCGTGTACGACGAGGCGAAGCGGTTTGGCGAAGCGATCACCATGGCGTATCACCGTACCCACGGGATCGATACACGCATCGTCCGGATCTTCAACACCTTCGGGCCACGCATGAGGCTCAACGATGGACGAGCCATCCCCGCCTTCATGGGTCAGGCGCTGACCGGGGCACCCATCACGGTCTTCGGCGACGGCTCGCAGACGCGCTCGTTCCAATACATCAGCGATCTCATCGAAGGTCTCTGGCGACTCATGCAGGCGCCGGTCAACGATCCCGTCAACATCGGCAACCCGCACGAAATGACCTTGCTGGATCTTGCCAAGCGCATCATTCGACTCACCAGCTCCCGCAGCGAGATCGTCTTCCGCCCTCTCCCGGTCGACGATCCCAAGGTCCGCCAGCCCGATATCGGTCGGGCCCGCACCCTCCTCGGGTGGGAGCCGCGTGTGGACATCGATGAAGGATTGCGGCTTACCGTCGACTGGTTCAGGGAGAAGCTGCCTAAGTGAGAGTTCTGGTTACAGGTGGCGCCGGCTTTGTCGGCTCTCACATCGTCGACCGCCTGATCGTCGACGGGCACGAGGTCGACGTCGTCGATAATCTTGCAACGGGCCGGCGCGAACGGGTACACCCGTCCGCCCGCTTCCACTTCTGCGATCTTCGCGATGCCCGGTTGGATGCAGTGGTCGCCCATGCTCGGCCCGAGGTCGTCGTCCACGTCGCTGCGCAAGCGGCTGTCTCTCGCTCGGTAGCGGACCCGTATCACGACGCGAGCGTCAACGTGCTGGGGACGATCGCGCTGCTCGAGGTGTGCCGGCGCAACGGAATCCGTCGGGCCGTCTACATCTCGACGGGTGGCGCAGGTTACGGTGATACGGATGTCCTGCCAACTCCCGAAGATCATCCCCTGCGGCCCGCCTCGCCGTACGGCGTATCGAAGGTTACCGCCGAACGGTATCTCGAGTGCTGGGCCGGCCTGACGGGTGGCCGAGGGCTGACCTTGCGCCTGGCCAACATCTACGGCCCGCGTCAGGATCCGGCGGGCGAGGCCGGCGTGATCGCGATCTTCACATCGCGTCTGCTTGCCGGCGCGCCCTGCGTCGTGAACGGCGACGGCGAGCAGACGCGCGACTACGTCTTCGTCGGCGACGTCGCAGACGCCGTCGCACGCGCCGTGGCGACAGCCGACGTCACCGGCATCGCGAATATCGGCACCGGCAAAGAGACGACGGTCAACGAGCTCTATCGACGGCTCGCGCGACTCGTCGGCGTGAGTCGCGCCGCGGACCACGGCCCGGCCAAGCCCGGCGAGCAACGTCGCAGCCTGCTCGACGCCGCGCGCGCCAAGTCGCTGCTCGGATGGCAGCCTTCAACGCCGCTCGACGAAGGACTCGCCCAGACGGTGGCCTGGTTCAGGAAGGAGGCTCCTGCATGATCGACGAAGAGCTGAAAGCAATCCTCGCCTGCCCGGCGTGCAAAGGCGATCTCCTCTTCGAAGAGACGCGAATCATCTGTCCGGCCTGCCGTAGGGCCTACCCCATTCGGGATGGGATCCCCGTGATGCTGATCAGCGAGGCCGGGGACTGGTCGCCTCCTAGGTGATGGCCGACACGGCCTTGCAGGCCGTGATCTTGGCCGGCGGCGAGGGCACACGTCTGCGTCCCCTGACCCTGGCGCGGGCGAAGCCTGTGGTTCCGCTCCTGAATCGCCCGTTTCTCGCATACCAACTCGCATTGCTCCGCGCGCACGGCGTCTCCGACGTCGTCCTGGCGTGCTCCTATCGCGTGGAGGACGTGCGCGCCGCGCTCGGCGACGCCGAGCACCTGGGCGTCAGGCTTCACTACGTGATCGAGAACGAGCCGCTCGGGACCGGCGGCGGGGTTCGCAACGCCACCGATCTCGTCTCGGGCACGTTGTTCGTGCTCAACGGCGACATCCTGACCGACCCCGACCTGAGCGAGATGCGCCGGCTCCACGAGACGCGCGGCTCGCGCACGACCATCTATCTGCAGCCGGTGCCGGACCCCCGGCAGTACGGCCTCGTCGAGACCGAGGCCGACGGCCGTCTCAAGGCGTTCCGGGAGAAGCCGACGGCCGCGGAGGAAGTCACGACCAACACGATCAACGCAGGCATCTACCTCATCGACGCCGAGCTGCTCACCCGGATCCCGCGCGAGCGCGCGAGCTCGATCGAGCGTGAGTTCTTCCCGGCGTTGATCGCCGACGGCATTCCCTGCTATGGCTGGTGCCCGACCGCGTACTGGCGCGACATCGGCAATCCCGCGGCCTACCGCGCCGCGCAGATCGACCTCCTGCAGGGGCGCGCGGCGATGCCGCTGGCGCCGCCTGGACAGCGGCGGGACGGTAGCTGGGTCGACGGCGGCGGCATCGTCGAGCCGGGGGCACGGATCATCGCGCCCTCGGTGGTTGGCGCGGGCGCCGTGCTCGGCCCGCGGTGCCGCGTCGGCCCCGGCACGGTGATCGGCGAGGGCTCACGCATCGGGCCGGACGCGCGCATCGAAGGCACGATCCTCTGGGAGCGAGTGGAGGTCGGCGCGGGCGCGGTGCTTCAGGATTGCGTGATCGGCGCCGACGCGCGGATCGGCGACGGCGCGCGCATCGGTCCCGAGGTCGTGCTTGCCTCGGGAACGATTGTCCCCGAGCGCGCGACACTCACCCGCTGACACGAAGCGCCGCCCCCGCCGCAGGTGCCCCGACGCAACGTGTTAGACTGAGCCGATGGTCCTCAGTCGCATCCGCAATTTCTCGATCGTCGCCCACATCGACCACGGCAAATCGACACTGGCGGATCGGCTCCTCTCCCTCACCGGCACCATGGACGCGAAGAAAGCCGTCGACCAGGTGCTCGACTCGATGGACCTCGAGCGCGAGCGCGGGATCACGATCAAG
>Ga0075433_10002025_pt1 | contig 15286 bp, 15 predicted proteins | sample RhiMethybrSRZTD2_FD_75299 | JGI IMG/M metagenome (GOLD analysis project Ga0075433, IMG submission 75299) | Populus rhizosphere microbial communities from Tennessee, USA - Rhizosphere MetaG P. TD hybrid SRZTD2 | ecosystem: Host-associated > Plants > Roots > Rhizosphere > Soil | place: USA... | reverse complement strand
ATCTGCTCCTTCATCTGAACCTGGTTGATTCCGTGGAGATTGAATTCCACCGGATCCTCGGCGGTGATGATGTTGGTCTCGGGGGTGTTCACCCGGCTGATCGAGGAGTAGAGAGTGTTGGTTTTTCCCGAGCCCGTCGGCCCGGTGACCAGCACCATCCCGTAGGGCTTGAAGATGGCTTTCTCGAACTTCGTGAGCGAGTCCTGCTCGAACCCCAGCCGCGTCATGTCCAGCATGAGATTCTCCTTGTCGAGGAGCCGGAGCACGATCTTTTCCCCGAACAGGGTGGGCAGCACTGAGACGCGGTAGTCCATCTCCTTGTTCTTTCCTTGCAGCTTGATCTTGATCTTGATGCGGCCGTCCTGGGGAAGGCGCTTCTCGGAGATGTCCAGCTTGGCCATGATCTTCAATCGCGAGGTGATGGCGTCCTTGAGCTTCATGGGAGGGTTCATGATCTCGTACAGAACTCCGTCGATGCGGAAGCGCACCCGGAAGTCCTTTTCGTAGGGCTCGACGTGGATGTCCGAAGCACCGCGCTTGATGGAGTCGGTGAGGATCAGGTTCACCAGACGCACGACCGGCGCCTCCTCGGTGGAGGCTTCCAGCTTCGCGAGATCGACGTCCTCGGTGTCCTCCAGCACCTCCAAGGCGGCGGGGTCGTCGGTCTCCGCCATCTCGTCCATGACCTTCTTCAGCTCCAGGGCATGGATGGACCCGTAGTACTTGTCGATCGCTTCCTTGATGGCGACTTCCGACGCCACCACCGGCTCCACGTTGTAGCCTGTCATGAACTTGATATCGTCCATGGCGAAGACGTTGGTGGGATCCACCATGGCCACCGTGAGGGTCGCGCCGGTGCGCGAAACGGGCAGGATGAGATATTTCTGGGCGACCTCGGAGGGGATCAGCTTCACGATGGAATCGTCCAGATCCATGGTGCGCAGGTTGATGGCCGGCACGCCATGCTGCTGGGAGAGGACCCGTGTGATGTCCTCCTCTTTCACGAATCCCAGCTTCACCAGGTTGAAGCCTATCTTGCCGCCGTTGGATTTCTGGTACTCGAGGGCCTCCTGGAGCTTCTTGGGCGTCAGGAGGTTTGCCTTGATCAGCATCTCTCCGAGCTTGACTGCCATCGCCAGTTTCCCCGGATTTCCGTGAAATGCCCGGGAGCGCGCAATCCCGGGAAAAACTTCCAGTCCTTGGAGCCGGATCGGCTGGAGCCGGTGGCTCCGCCCGTCCCGCTTCGGCCCCGCCTCCCACCTAAGTTATTTCCGAAACAGCACTTACGCACCACTCGGACAGCTCTGAATATAGTGTCGAGGAACAAATTTTGTCAAGTCATTAATCCTAAAATACATATGTAAGTATGAATTATTGACAATTACTCCGGACGGTTCTAGATTATTGACTTGTCTGGACTAACGGGTTTTGAGGGTGGGTGACGGACCGTGACAGCCAGGGGATTCCCGCAACGACTCCGAGAGCTCCAGGTGCCCTTGACGGGCATTCCCCTCCTCCTCTGCATGGTGGCAGGTTGGTCGCTGCTTGCACTCCACGGAAGGGAAATTCGCTCCGGGGCCTTTCTCATCGGCGATTGTCCCTATTACGCCTCCGCCACCGTGTCGCTATGGCACGATCACGATCTCAATCTGGAGAATCAGCTCAGGGGAGGCCTCGTCGTTCATCAAAAGCAGGTGGCTCTGGGGAGGGGGGGTGAGTGGTACCCCAAGCACCCCATCTTGATGTCGGTCTTCTCGATACCTTTGTATGCGGCTTTCGGAACGGCTGGGTTTCTCATCTTCAACATGCTGATGATGACGCTTCTGGCGGTCATCCTCTGGGCGATTTGCAGACTGTATGTCTCACCCGGAACTGCCACCGCCGCCGTGGCGCTCGTCGTGGGCGGATCTTTCTTGAGGGCCTATCTCTACGATTACTCCGCGGACGTCTTCTCGGCGGTGCTGGTGCTGGGTGGTGTGTTCCTGATCCTCAAGCGTGGGAACTTTGCCGGAGGCCTTGTCCTGGGAGTCTCGGTGCTGGCCAAGGTAACCAATCTTTTCATTTCGCTGCTGGTGCTCGGGCTGCTGTGCTTCCGCCGGCCGCGCACGAGTGTCCTAGCCGCCGGCGCGGGTCTGCTCCCCGGAGTTGCGCTGTGGATGCTGGTGAATCTTGCGATGTTCGGCTCCCCCACCACCACCGGCTATGACCGGACCATTGTTCTGCAAGAGGGGGCCGTGACGACCGTCTCCCACCGAGGCTTCTTCGATCTCCCTTTGCTGGAAGGAATCCGCGGCCAGCTGCTGGACCCCAAGGCGGGGATTCTCACCACCTCGCCTCTGCTCCTGCTCGCCCTCCCCGGACTTGTGCCGCTGTTCCGGAGGCATCGGTGGGACGGATTACTTTTCCTGGGCATTTCCGAATTCCTCTTCCTGCTCTTCAGCACCTACCGTTGGTGGTTCACCACCCGCTACGGCCCTCGCTTTCTGATGGTGCCGGTGGCCCTGACGGCCGTGCCGATGGCCTTAGCCCTGGATGGATTCCGCAAAACCCTTCTCTCTGCCTGGGAGGCGCGGGGAGCCGCTCTGTGGGCCTCGAAAATCCGGCGAGCGCGGGGATAAGGGTCAGCCCCATCGTGGACGGCCCGCGAGCCGTCACGGCTCCCGGGCTACCTGGGACTCGCTCTGCCACTGGGGGGATTCTTGATGGCGCTCTTCGCCTGCGGCGGGTGGGCTGGCTGACGGGGAACTCGATCGGCCGGGAGTAACTCCGCCGAGCTGGCCGAGCTTCAGACGCCCCGCTGCAGGCGCTGCGCCAGTAAAGGCGGGAGTCCCGCTTCCAGGATGCGAAGCTGCGCCGTCTGAATCGGGTAGTTCACCCGATGAAAGCTTACTTCGCGGGTCGTGTCATCCAAAATCAGAAATGCCGCCCGCGGGTCTTCATCCCGCGGCTGCCCCACGGAACCCGGGTTGATGAGAAAGCGCTCCCCCTCCCGCAACTCTACCCGCGTACCATCGGGCGCCGGAAATACTCGTGTGACTGAGTTCCCCGCCAGCTTGAACACGCAGGGGATGTGCGTGTGCCCGAAAAAGCAGACGGAGAACTGCAGCTGATGGAAGATGCGCGCGGCCTCCCGCGGATCCACCAGGTATTCGTCTTCGTCCAGAGGCGTCCCGTGCGCCACGATCGTTCCTTCGGCGAGCTGTTTCGGACCGGCGGGAAGACTCATGAGAAAGTCCCGGCTCCCGGGAGAGAGGAGGCGGCGATTCACCACCGCCGCCTGCAGCGCCAGGAGATTGAATTCCTCACCTTGCTCGATGCCGGCCACGACCCGATCGTGGTTGCCGCGGATCATCACGGCCGGCTTGAGCGCGCGCACTTCAACCACGACCTCCTCCGGGCTACCGCCATAGCCCACCAGATCGCCGAGGACCGCTGAGCGCTGAAATCCCAGCTCCCGGGCTGCCTGCAGGCACGCCAGTGTGGCCTCCAGATTCGAGTGAAGATCGCTCACAATCAGGGTTCGCAAGAGTCCTCCGGCTTCCCATTCAGGAACGGACGAAGCCTTTCTCCAACAGACATTCCAGAACCCTGCCCGCCACCCGAGCGGGAGGAATCCCCTCGGTCTCCACCTGGATGCGGGCGCAGCGGTAGAACTCCAGCCGGTACCGGTAGAGAGCCTCGATCTCCGCCCGGCTCCCCCACATGGGTCTGCCGATTCCTCCACCGCAGCGCCGCAGCGCTTCGCTCAGTCCCACCTGCAGCCAGACCGACCAACCGGCCGCCTCCACCAGGTTGCGATTCTCACCGGCCACGTAGGTGCCCCCCCCGGTCGCAACCACCACCTTCGGCAGGGAAGTCAGGGAGATCAGGATCTCACGCTCCAGTCGTCTGAACGAGGGCTCACCCCCTTCTCGGAATATCTCGGGGATGCTCTTCCCATACCGCAGGCAAATAGCCTGGTCCAGGTCCACGAACCGCCAGCCCAGCAAGGCCGCCAGCTCCGCGCCGCAGGTGGTCTTGCCGGCCCCCATGAAGCCCACCAGGTAGACTTGTTCCGAGACGGGGAGGCTCGCCAATGGGTCCCCCCCTAGGAGTGGGCCGCCACCGACCTGCCGCGGGCTAGGAGGCGCTCCAAGTAGTGGGTGGAAATCCTGCCGTCCAGGAAGTCCGGATCCGACAGGACCCGGCGCAGAAGAGGAATCGTGGTCTTGATGCCTTCCACCACCATGAGATCCAGCAGCCGCCGCATGCGAGAAACCGCTTCGGGGCGGCTGTTCCCGAAAGTGATCGCCTTGGCCACCAAAGAGTCATAATAGGGCGAAATCACTCCATCGGCATGGGCGGCGGTGTCGACGCGAACTCCCGGTCCCCCGGAGATGTTGAACGTGGTGATCCGCCCCGGCGAGGGCACGAAGGTCTCCGAGTCCTCTGCATTCACCCGGCACTCGATGGCGTGACCGTAAAATCGAATGTCGTCCTGGGTGTACCCCAGCGGCTCCCCGGCGGCGATACGAATCTGCTCACGGATCAAGTCCAGTCCGGTGACCATCTCGGTTACCGGATGCTCGACCTGGATACGGGTATTCATCTCGATGAAGTAGAACTTACCGTCCGGCGCCAGGAGGAACTCGATGGTCCCGGCGTTCTGGTATCCCACCGCCCGGGCGCCGGCCAGCGCCGCTTCCGACATGCGGCGTCGGAGCTTCGGGCTGAGGGCCATGGAGGGGGATTCCTCCACCAGCTTCTGGTGCCGCCTCTGGATGGAGCACTCCCGCTCTCCCAGGTGCACCACGGCTCCGTGCTCGTCTCCCAGGATTTGGAATTCGACGTGACGCGGATCTTCGATGTACTTCTCCAGGTAGACATCGGCGACGTCGAACGCCTTTTTGGCCTCGTTCATGGCCGTCTGAATGGCCGAGCGCAGCTCTTCTTCGCTGCGGGCGATGCGCATGCCCCGGCCGCCGCCTCCGGCGGAAGCCTTGACGATGACGGGATAGCCAATCTTGCGCGCCAGGGCAACCGCCTCCACGTCGCTCCCCAGGATGCCGCGGCTGCCGGGAACGCAGGGGACTCCCGCCGACTCCATCATCTCCCGCGCCTTGGCCTTGTCTCCCATCTGCCGGATCACCGAGGGGCTCGGGCCGATGAACTTGATCTGACAGGCCTCGCACACTTCGGCGAAATGGGCATTTTCCGCCAGAAAGCCGTATCCGGGATGAATGGCGTCGGCATCGGTGATCTCGGCGGCGGCGATGACGCTGCCGATGTTCAGGTAGCTCTCGGAGCTGCGCGGCGGCCCGATGCAGACATCCTCGTCAGCGTAGCGGACGTGCAGGGCATCGCTGTCGGCCTCGGAGTGCACGGCAACCGTGGAGATGCCGAGCTCCCGGCAGGCCCAGAGGATGCGCAGCGCAATCTCGCCGCGGTTGGCGATCAGGATTTTCTTGAACATGGCGCTTTTACCTGGCGGAGCCGGGACGGATCCTGAAGAGGACTTCACCATACTCGACGGGTTGGCCGTTGGAGGCCAGGATTTCCTCGACCACCCCGTCGGTGTCCGACTCAATTTCATTCATCAGCTTCATGGCCTCCACGATGCACAGGACCTGTCCCGCCTTGATCGTCCTTCCCACCTCGGTGAAAGAGGGGGCTTCCGGGCTGGGCGCGCGGTAAAAAGTCCCCACCAGTGGCGATTTCACCTCGTGGAGGCCGGAGGAGGCCGCGGAAGCGGTTGGTGCGGCGGCGACCGGACCCGGGGCTGGCGCCGCCTGCAGCGGCAGATTCACGGGAGCGGTCGTAGCCGCGCCGCGATACTCGGCGACGCTGCGTGAGTCGGCCTTGACCAGCTTGATCTTGAAGCCTTCGCGCTCGAGCTCGAATTCGACGAAATTGCTCTGCGATATCAGATCGATGAGTTCCAGGATTTCCTTGTCCACGGACTTGCCTCCCGCTTCAGCCGCCATAAACACGCACCCCGCAGACCAGGCTGCGGGGTGAGAATTTCAGGGTCCTGGAGAGGCGGGCCCACGGCGCATGAAGGTCGATTGAGATCAGTACATTTCCCCCTCCAGCCGCTGGCAGGCCTTTTCGAGCTCGTAACGCGCCCGGCCGGTCGAGGCGAGAGGATCCATGACTAGGCAGAGGTAGTACTCGGGTGTCACGGCGCGCAGGAGCGTTTGCGCTTCCTGACACCGCAGCATCAGCTCTTGAGGCATCCCCTGGTCCAAGGCGCGACCGGTGGCGACGGCGGTTTTTATCAGGGAGGTGCATTCCGCAGCAATCCTTTCGAGGTCGATGCCGGCCCTTACCGGGATCTCAGCAATCGGGATCCCATCCACACCGATCATGGCGGCGCCATGCACCTCTTCCACGCGGGATATCAATCCTTCCAGAACTTGCTTAAACATATCATCCCCTCTGGACACCGATCAACCAGTTCTGCAGTCCCCTGATGACCCGACGCCGGGCATCCTCCGGAGGGCTCGCCACTTGGGTCTCTCCGACCGACCGAGACGCCGGGGCTGCGGTGTCTCCACCCAGAATCTCGCTCATCCTCCGGCGAACCGCCTGGTTGTCAGGGTCGGCCCGAAGCATGTTCTCGTAGACCGCGACGGCCCGCTCCACGAGGCCCTGTCTGAAGTAGATCTCCGCCAAGGTGTTGGTGGCCATGGCATCCTGTCCTGCGGCGGCGGGAGCAGGCTGAGGTGGATGCGCCATGGAATCCTCCTCCGGACCGCGCTCCAACTGGTACACCTGCGCCCGGACCTCGGCGTCGTCGGGATAGAAGGATTGCAGGTTACGAAAAGTCTGCAACGCCTCAGACCACCGCCCCTGATTGCGATAAATCCCCGCTAGCAGCCTGCCCGCCAGGAGGTTCTGGGGCTCCGATTCCAACACCGCCCGGAATTCGGCCGAGGACTCCTCCAGCCGATCCATCTCCAGGAGCGTCCGGCCCAGGAGAACGCGGGCAGAGTGGTAGTTGGGATGCCGCTGTAGTCCAGCCCGACAGACTTTCTCCGATTCCGCCAGCCTTCCCAGGCGACGGTATTCCTCAGCCAGCGACAGGAAGGCACGCGAGGCCGGATCTCGTTCCCATCGGGTCTTGAGATCCTCGAGCCGTCCCATTGCTCCTCCTCGCGGCGGAATCCGAGCAGCTGATGTTTTCTTCACCATATGTCCTGTGGGGCGGCGCCATTCTAGGGAACCGCAGAATCCCTGTCAAACCTTTGCAGGAGTGCGGGTTTCACTTCCCGCCGGAAACTCAAAAGGGGTTCCCGGAGACGCTCCCCGGGAACCCCTGAGGTTGCTTGCCGCTCCTCCCCTGCTACGGGCTGCAGGCCGGATAGCCGGGCGTGCCGGGATCGCAGCAGTCGCCCACGCCGTTGGGGATGACGGGGAACGTGTCCAGCTGGCTCGGATTGAACACCAGCGGGCAGTTGTCTGTGGCATCGGGCACTCCGTCCGCGTCCGAGTCGGGAGTCGTGGTGAAGGTGACCGGCACGTTGGCGGAGAACGAGACATCGTGGCCGCTGAAGTCCTGACCTTGGACGTCGAGGCGCGCAATCACCGTATTGCCCGCCAGCCCCGCGAACTTCACGGCGCCGGGCACCACCTGAAGCGTGACCGTCGCGCTGCTCCCTGCCGGCACGAACCCGGCTCCCACCACGCCGCTGACCGGTGCCAGCAGCGCCGAGAACGTCACCGTGTAATTGGAGAGGGTCACATCGTTGAAAAACGTCGTCGCTTGCGGATTCCTCGGCTGAGCCTGGAGGACCATCGTCGTCGAGTCGCTCACCGCCGCGTTGGTGGGATCCGAGGAAACCGGCGTGGCGCTCAGCACTTCGATGACCGAGTCGGAGTTGTCGGGGTTGTTGGCCACGTCGTTGCAGGCGATCACCGCCCCAAGCGCCAGCGACGCCAAGACCAGGGCCCGCAATACATCTTGTTTCAGGGCGAACATGTCTGGTTTCCTCCTGGGCCTAGACTTTCTTCAGAATCCTAGGCGTGATGAAGATGAGCAGCTCAGCATTTTCCCGGTTGATGGTCTTGCTCTTGAAGAGCCAACCGAGCCCCGGAATTCGACGCAGCCCCGGCACGCCGGTCTCCGTGACGGCGTCGTTGATTTTGAAAATCCCACCGATGACCGCCGTGCCGCCGTCCCCGACCATGATCTGGGTCTGGGCGCGCTGGGTGTTGATGGGCGGAACGTCCCCCACCCGGTTCACGAAGTTGGGAGAGTTGTTCTCCACCTTCACCATCATGCTCACCGTCCCCTCTTTGGTAATCTGCGGGGTGACCTCCAGTCGCAGCGACGCCGAGACGAATTCCACGTTGATCTCGGTGGCGGTGGTGTTCACGATGGGGATCTGGGTGCCCTGCTCGATGACGGCGGTCTGGTTGTTCTGGGTGACCACCTTAGGCGCCGAGAGGATTTTCACGTCACCGCTCAGCTCGAAGGCGTCGAGCTGGGCGTTAAGACTGAAGCTGTTCAGGACGTTTCCGAAGTTGACGCCCAGGGTGCTGGCGGAGGCCGGAGCAGGCGCATTGACGTCGTAGGTGATGTCCGCCGTGTGCGGAAACTGCAGCCCCGTCTGGGTGCCGAGGGACGGATCCAGCTTGGCATTGAGGCCCCAGGTGATTCCCAGGTCGCGCTCGAACTGCCGATCCGTCTCGACGATGCGCGCCTCGATCGACACCTGAGGAGTCTGCTCGTCCAAGGAATCGATGAGCCGGTTGATGGGCTCCCGCTTGGCCGAGATGTCGCTGATGATCAGCGTATTGGTCCGATCATCAGTGGCCACGTCACCGCGCTTGGACATGACGCGCTTCACGATGGGCGCCACGTCCTTGGCCCGGGCATAGCTCAGGGCCCGGGTGAAGGTCACGGGCATCTCCTCCAGCTCCTTGGCCTCCTGCAGGGTCTTGCGGGCCGCGGCTTCCTGAGAGAGCTTGCTCGTGCTGGCGATCCGGATCACGTTGTTCTCGAATACCTTGTCCAGCCCGTTGTTCTTCAGGATGATGTCCAGGGCCTGGTCCTCGGGAACATTGTCCAGCACGATGGTCACATTGCCGCCGACGCTGGGGTCGAGGACGATGTTGTAGCCGCTGATCTCGTGGAAGATGCGGAAGACATCCTTCAGATCCGCGTCCTTGAAATTCAACGAAATCCGCTTGCCCGTGTACTTCTGGCCGTTGTCCGAGATGGTGCGGGGGGAGAAACGCGCCTGGGCGGTCACGATGGTCGTTTCTTTTGAGATCTTCGTGGAGGCCGGGCGCATGGGCACGAGCTCGGAGGCGGCCTCAGCCGGCTCGGTCTTGGCGTCTTCCGCGGTCTCGGCGCCCACCATCGGCTCGGGCATCGTCGATGCGGAGATGGGAGTCAGTCCCGGCGCTTCACCGGCAGCCGGCTTCGGCTCGGGTGCCGGAGCGGAGGCCGTTTCTGGTGCGGGGGTCTGCGCGGCCAGGTTCACGCTCAACGGAGCGGCGTCCGAATCTGCCGGAGGCTTGCTCGGCGAGCCCACAACGGCCGCGGTCGTCTCCGGGGCTGCGGGAGATGCGGTCTCCTGAGGCGTCGCGGAGGGTGCCGCGGCGGAAGCGATTTGCGGGGCCCCGCTCCTGCGTGCGGCGACGGCTTCGCTGAAGTCCACGATCAGCCCGTTCGGCCCCGGCAGGATCTCGTAAGGGCGTGAGCTTCGGAGATCGAAGACCACCCGGGCCACTTTCTGGGGGGCGGTGGCGAACTGGGCCACCCGGATCTTGTCGAGGAACTCCGACTTGGGAGTCAAGGAGCGCTGGGCCGCGGGAACCTGGCTCAGGACATTCTCCATGTCAATGACCAACCGCGAAGGGTTGCTCAGCTCGAAGGCCTTGTAATCCACCTTTCCATTGGTCTTGAGCTGGATCTTGCGCACCGCGTCGGGACCCTTGGGAAGCACCGCCAGCAGCGCCGTGGCCGGATGCGCCTTTTCCAGGGCGAGCTTTTCCGCTTCGCTCAGGACGGGAGTGGCGGGGGCCGTCGCCTCAGGCAGGAGCACCGGGGTCGCGGCGCCCGAGCCCTCCGCCAGATTGTTCTCCGGGAACGGCTTGCGGGTCGGATCCGGCTGGAACTCGATGCGCAAATCGTTGCCATCCGTTCTCATCTGGTGCAGGGTGGGCCGCTTGAAATGAAAGGTGACCTGCGATACCCGGCCTCCTTCCCCCCCTTCGTTGCGAACGCTGGTCTCGAGGCTCTCGAGCTCGGGGCTGTTCACCGCGGTCATGCCGGCAATGGGCGTAGCGTCCACGTCCAGCAGCTCCAGAACCATGGTGGAATAGTCGGGCTCATAGGACGTGTAGCTGAACGGGAAGTTCCCTTTCAGAGTGATGTGAGTCTCACCCTCGCTGGTCGCCTGCTCCACCGAGCTGATGGTCACCGACGACGGCGTCGGCTGCACCTGCGAGGCAGGCTCGCTGGCCGGCGGATTGCCCGCGCAACCCGCCGCGGCGGCCAGTAGGGCCAGCAGCGCGGCAATCTTCCAAGACCTCATAACTTTTCCTCCTCCGCGGAATAGAGCCTCTTCGTGATGTCCCGGTAGGGCTTGATGGAACGGGGGTCGTTGATTTCCTGACGGAAGACCACCTGCCCCGTCTGTCGATTGATCTGGATGATGCGGCCGTCGTAGAGCTGGTCTCCCACTCTCAGGAAATATCCCTTGTTGTCGCTGCCGTTGAAGAAGGCCAGGTTGTCTTTGCCCTTCTGGACGATGCCCACCAGGTCCACTTCGGAGATGAGCATGCCGGCGATGCCCTTGGGTCGGGGTCCCTTGTCGGACTTGGTCTGCTCGACCAGGGATCGAAAAGGATCTCTCCGGCCCGCCGGGTCGTAGGTGAATCCACGTCCCGCGAGCACGCTCTCGCTCTCCTCGATGATTTTCTCGATGGTCTTGGTGTTCTGCTCATCCTGCTTCTTGGCGCCATCCTGAGTCTGCTGGGCCTGCGTTCCATCGGCGGCCGCGGCCGGCGCGGCATTCTCCCCGAAGGTCACCATCGAGCCCGCCGCGACCATGGCCGAGGCGGTGGCCAGGGCCCGGAGGAGGGTGGATAGACGGCGGCGGGTCATGGCTGGCCTCCCTGGGATTTCCCGGATTTGTCGTCGTAAACGAAGGTCGTGGCCGTAAAGGTGGAATGGATGGTGCCCTTCCCGTTCGAATTGGTGCCAATCTGCACGTTGTCCACGTTGATGATCCGCGAGTACTTGCTGATCCGGTCGAAGAACACGCCCAGGTCGTGGTAGTCCCCTGTCACTTCCATGTTGATGGGGAACTCGCGGTAGAACTCCACCGGCTTCAGAGCGCCCGGATCGAAGCGTTGCAGATCCAGATTGGACTGATCGGTGAGGTTCTTGACCCACTTGAGCAACTCGCCGGTCTCCGGCTCGGTGGGAAGTATCTGGAGCAGGTCGTCGAGCTTCCTCTGGAGGTTGGCGATTTCCTTCTCGAACTCGGGCAGCTTCGCCTCGATGGCGGCGCCGCGGCGGATTTCCGATTGGAGATCCTCCAGCCGCTTGGTATCCGCCATGTTTTGTTGCTTCATCTGACTGAAGTTGGGGTAAGCCCAGTAGGCGACGCAGATCAGGCCTGTGCACAATGCCGCGACCAGCGCCACCTGACCCCAGAACGGAAGATTCTTGAAATCCAATGCCATTGGTTCACCCCGAGAGGCTCTAGAGGCCCGTGCTCCCCTGATCCCCCTCGGCGGTGACCGCCGAGGGCAGGAACTTGCAGGACAGTGAGAAAGTGATGCCCTGGGGCGTGGAAGCGATGGGCCCCAGCACCACCTGGTCGAAGAACTTGGACCCGGTGAGATTGTTGTAGAAGTTGGAGACCGCGTTGTAGGTCGTGGCCTTGCCGTTGATGGTCACGTTGTTCGCGGTACCGTTCATGGAATCCAGCCACAGGAAATCCGGGAGCTTCCGGCTGATCTCGTCGAGAAGGTGGACCGGACCGCTCTGGTTCTTCTTGAGCTGAGTGATGAGATTAATCTTCTTGTTCAGGAGGTCCCGCTGCGCCTTGTAGGTGTCGCCCTTCTTGATAATCTCGTCCAGTCGCTTCTTCTCGGCTTCGGCCTTGACGATTTGATCGGCCAGCTCCGAGTGTTCCGCCTGCAGGCTGTACCATTTCCAGCTGGAGAAGACGAAGCTCAGGGCGACGAGGGCCACGAGGAGCAAGTTCTGCGGGACGTTGCCCGGCATCTGCAGGGAGGGCTTGAGGCTTCGGGTTTTCGTGGGCCGGGCTTCGGACAGCAGGTTGATCTTAATCATCGGTCGCCCACCTTTCTGATGGCGAGACCCACCGCGACGGCGGCGCATGAGGAAAGCTCCTCCACCGTCTCGGAGGGGACGTCCTTGCCCACCGTTACCCGGCGGAAGGGATCCAGCCGCTCCACGGGAATCCCAAAGCGCTCTCCCAGGGACTCCAGGAGACTGGGAATCTTCGAGGCCCCGCCGGAAACGTAGATGCGGTCGATGCTCTCGCCCGGGGTTGTGTTCTTGAAGAAGTCCAGTGTCTTCTGAAGCTCGGCGCCCATGTACTCGTTCACCGAGCTCATCATGGGAGCCACCGTCTCCTGCGCGGCCCCTTCCACTTCCTCGCCCCGCTTCACGCGCTCACTCTGATCGAAGCTCAGATTGAGCTCCTTGCGGATGGCGTCGTTGTATTGATTTCCGCCGATGGAAATGTCCCGCCAGAAGATCGAGGAGCTCCCCTTGAGCACCGACACATTCGTGACGGTGGCGCCGATGTTGGCCAGCGCGCAGGTCTCTCCCGAGTCAATCTCGTAGTTCATCTCGAAGGCGTTCTGCAGGGCGAAGACGTCCACGTCCACCAGCGAGGCGTTCCTCCCCGCCTGCCCCACCACCGCCGTGTAGTCATTGATCTTGTCTTTCTTCGCAGCCACCAGCAGGACGTCCATGTTGCCGTCTCCGGCCAGGTTGGTCCCTTTCAGGATCTGGTAGGCGATGTTCACGTCCTCCACGTCGAAGGGGATGTACTGCTCCGCCTCCCACTGGATGCTCTCCGCGAGCTCTTCCTCGCTCATCACGGGCAGGGAAATCCTCTTGATGATGACCGAGTGTCCCGACAGGGCGATGGCGCAATCCGTTGCCTTGATGTTCCGGGAGCTGAAGCAGCGCTGCACCGCTTCCACCACCAGCCCGGAATCCATGATGGCGCCGTCGACGATGGCCTCGGGAGAGAGGGGCTCCAGGGAAGCGTTGACCAGGTGATACCCCTTGCCCTTGCCGAGATCCTTGAGTTCGACGACCTTGATGCTGCTGGAACCGATGTCCAAGCCCACCAGGTTCTTGTTCCTTGAGAAGAACACCCGATCTCTCCTTATCTCAGAGGTTTGTGGAACAGCCCCTCGTATTTCCTGACCTTTTACGACTCCACGGGATTTCAATATATGTCGGAGTCTAAGGTTTGCAAGTGCGGATGTCATGAAAGTCATTGCCGAGTTTTCATAATTGAATGTGCGTGTAATTTGTTGTTTCTAAGAATCGTTGTACGGTCAGGGGAGGAGCCGAAGGGGAGAGGGAAAGGGTGCCATCGGTTTGTCACCGGTGGCTTTTTGACGCGAACAGGAGGTGGGGCGGGGCTTGATCCGAACGTCTCTATTGTGCTAGAGTGCCGCCTCTTTTCGCTTCATTCAAAAGGAGAGCACGCATGGCCCGCGTCTGCGCTGTTTGCGGGAAGGGACCGCGTTTCGGGAACCAAATCAGCCACGCCCACAATGTCTCCCAGAGGGTTTGGCAGCCGAATCTGCAGTCCGTCCGAATCGAGGTCAAGGGGAATCGCCGCAGGCGCCGCGTCTGTACGCGTTGCATCCGATCGGGAGCGGTGGCCAAAGCCGTTTCCTGAAGCCTTCTCAATCCACCCGGGCGATCGCATCAATCTCCACACGGGCTCCCTTCGGGAGGGCTCCCACCCCTACGGTGGATCGAGCCGGAGGATCGGACCCGAAATACCCGCGGTAGACCTCGTTCATCTTCGGGAATTCGCCGAGATCCAACAGATATACCGTCGTCCGGACCACGCGTTCCATTCCCGATCCCCCAGCCTTCAAGATGGCGCTCAGGTTCTCCAGGACCCGTCTGACCTGGTCGGCGATGTCCCCCTGAATCATTTCTCCACTCGCAGGGTCCAAAGGGATCTGTCCGGAGACGAACAGAAAGCCCCCGGCCACGATTCCCTGGGAATAGGGCCCGATGGCCGCGGGGGCGGATTGGGTCTTCACGACGCTTTGTTTCGCCATGCTGCATGCTCCTGTGGGGGATGGTTCATCCGCTTTGCCGTTCGACGTGATGCACGCCCTGGATGCCGCGCAGGCGCTTGACGATGCGCTCCAGGTGGTCCAGATCGGAGATGTCCAGGGTCAGGATGATTTGCCCCTTCTTGCCCTCGAAAGTCTTGGCGCTGACATCACTGATGTTGGATTTTTCATCGGCGATCGCGGAGGTGACCCGGGCCAGCACTCCCTGGCGGTCCTCAGAGGTGATGTTGAGGCGTACCTGAAACTTCGCTTCCTTGCTCCCCGCCCAGGCCACCTCGATTTTGCGCTCCGGATCGTAGAGCAGTCTCTCGACGTTTGGGCAGCGCTGAGAATGCACCGACACCCCCTTCCCCCGGGTGATGAAACCGACGATCGGCTCCCCGCGGATGGGTCCACAGCACTTGGCGAGGTAGACCATGACGTCGTCCAGCCCCCTCACCTTGACCGCCGTTCCGGAAAGCCCCAGTGCCCTCCTGACGACCGTGGTGATCTTCGATTCGGTGGGCTCTTTCCAATCGGCTTCGGGCACCAGATGACCGACCAGCTGCTTGACCGAGACCTTTCCGTAGGCCACCGCGGCGTAGTAGTCGTCCAAACTCGGAAACCCGAGATCGCTCAGCGCCTCCGTGAGCTTCCCGTCGCCATGAAGTATCTTCGCGGAGATGTGGAAGCGCTTCAATTCCCTCTCCACCAGGGATTTCCCGAGCTGGATGCTGCTGCTCCTGCGATCGGTGTTCAGCCACTGGCGGATCTTGCTCCGGGCCCGGGAAGTGACCACGAAGCTCAGCCAGTCCTGGCTGGGACGGTGGGAAGGGTTCGTGAGAATCTCGACGATGTCGCCGTTGTTCAGCTGGGTCTTTAGAGGGACCAGCTTGCCGTTCACCCGGGCGCCCAGGCAATGGTGCCCAACCTCGGAGTGGATGGAATAGGCGAAGTCCACCGGCGTCGCCCCGCGCGGAAAGCTCTTGACCTGACCTTG
>Ga0075433_10002023_pt1 | contig 15292 bp, 17 predicted proteins | sample RhiMethybrSRZTD2_FD_75299 | JGI IMG/M metagenome (GOLD analysis project Ga0075433, IMG submission 75299) | Populus rhizosphere microbial communities from Tennessee, USA - Rhizosphere MetaG P. TD hybrid SRZTD2 | ecosystem: Host-associated > Plants > Roots > Rhizosphere > Soil | place: USA... | reverse complement strand
TCCGCGCCGACGGCCGCCTGGGCGGCTACGGGTGGGGAGTCCACCGCAAGTCCTGGCTCCTCGACCACGAGGCCGCCAACCGGTTGGCCACCGAGCCCGCCGGCCTGCTCCTCAGACGGACGCCGTAGGCGCCGGCCCCGGCCCGCCCCCAGGGGCCAGGCCGCCGGCGGTGGATCTGGCATGCTCGGCGGCATGGCGAGGCGGGTGGCGGGCGACGGCCGGCAGGTCCGGCTGGGCACGATCTATGCCGCCCACGGGGCCAGCCACGGGTTCGTGCTGGTCCTGCCGGCGGTGCTGGTCGCCCTGCGGGCCGAGTTCGGCGCCTCGTTCACCACCCTGGGCGCGGTGGCCACGGTGAGCACCATGCTGTACGGGCTCGGGGCCCTGCCGGCCGGGCTGCTCGCCGACCGGGTGGGGGCGCCGGTGCTGCTGCGGGTGTTCGCGGCCGCCTCGGCGGTGTGCTGCCTGCTGGCCGCGGTCGCCCCCGGGATCTGGTGGCTGGCCGCGGCGCTCGCCCTGCTGGGGGCGGGTGGAGCCCTGTACCACCCCTCGGGGCTGGCCGAGGTGACCCTGAACGCCCCCGGCGGCGGCCGGGAGATCGGCATCCACGGCGGCTTCGGCAACGGCGGGACGGCGCTGGCCCCACTGGTCGCCGGGGCGGTGGCCGCCGCCTGGACCTGGCGGGCCAGCTATGGGCTGGCCGCCGTGGCCGCCGTGGTCCTGCTGGTCGCCCTGGCCCGCCAGGTGCCGCTCGACCGGCGGCTGCCGCCGCAGACCGAGGCCGGGTCGGGGTCCGTCGGCCGGGCCGCCCTGGCCGTGGTCATGTTCCTGGCCGTGGCCGAGGGGTTCGTGTTCCAGGGGTTCGTCACCTTCCTGCCCGCCTTCCTGGCCGAGGTCGGCGGGGTCGGCCAGGCGGCCGCGGCCAGGGGGGGCGTGCTCGCCGGGGCGGTCCTGCTGCTGGGCGTCCCCGGCCAGGTGCTCGGCGGCCGGCTCGCCGGGACCGACCCGCGTCGGCTGGCCGTGCGCTACGCCTGCCTGTACGGGGGCGCCGTCCTGGCCGGCCTGTCGGTGCGGGCGGCCGGGCCGACCCCGTTCGGCGTCGCCCTGGCCGGCCTGTTCAGCCTGCTCATCTTCCTCGGCCAGCCGATCACCAACCAGCTGGTGGCCCGCTCGACCCGGGCCGGTCGGCGGGGGACCGCCTACGGCACCTACTTCTCGCTGTCGTTCGGGGTCGGCGCCCTGGCCGGGGCGGCCGGCGGGATCGTGGCCGACCGGTCGGGGCTGGCGGCCGTGTTCGGCTTCCTCGGTCTGGTCGCCGTGATCAACACCGCCGGCGGGCTGGCCGTGCGCCTGCTGCTCGACCGCCGTCCCGAGTCGACAGGCCGGGCCTCGGCGGCCTAGCGTTTCGTCGACTGGACACTCCATCGATCAGGAGGGATGCCGACATGGCCGGAGTCACGCGCCAGGCACATACGCTCTGGGAAGGGCCGCTGATCGGCGGCAAGGGCGACACCGAGTTCGCGAGCAGCGGCATCGGCCGCTTCCCGGTCACCTGGGCCGCGCGGACCGAGAGCCCCGACGGCAAGACCAGCCCCGAGGAGATGCTCGCGGCCGCCCACGCCACCTGCTACGCGATGGCCTTCTCGCACTTCCTCGCCCAGGCCGGCAACGCGCCCGAGCGCCTGCACGTCACCTCCACGGTCGCCTTCGAGCCCAAGGAGGGCGGCGGGTTCGCCGTCACCCGCTCCGACCTCGAGGTCGAGGGCGTGGTCGCCGGCTTCGACCAGGACGGCTTCCAGCAGGCCGCCGAGGAGGCCGAGAAGGGCTGCCCCGTCTCCAACGCCATCCGCGGCAACCTCGAGATCACGGTCAAGGCCACCCTGGAGTCCTGACCCGCCGTCGGCGCGAACGACCCCGCGTGCTGCGCCGCGGGGTCGTTCGACCGCGACCAAGGAGGGAGCCGGTGCCGAACCGGGGCTCCTGGTCATGGGCTCGGCGGATGACACGGCCGCCCAGGGATGTCCGCGAAGGCGACCATCGTCGGCACCAACGCGGTGCCCTGCCGTGCCATGGAGTCCAGCAGTTCGGTGGCCTGGTGCATGCCGTGCTCCAGGGAGTCGGCTCCGGCCGCGACCGCGGCCGCGCAGCCCTCGTGGTGCTGGCTGTGGACCGCCACCTGCGGCAACGCCGCCGGCTCCACCTGCCGGCCCCAGTCGGGGAAGAACCGGCCCGTCGCCGCCAGCCACGGCCCGGCCCCGGTAGACCCGCGGGAGCCGGTCGTCCTGGCGAACCACGCCGGCAGCCGGGCCGCCGACCCAGGCACCCGCAGCAGCATCACCCCGGCGTCGCGATACTGGCCGCCGTGCTCACGCAGCAGCGCCGCATCCAGCGGGTCGCCGGGGGTGCTCGGCCCGGGATGGGTGTGCACATCCACCAGCCCTGGCAGCAGCCACCAGCCATCCACCACCAGTTCCGCGCCGCCCAAGGGTTCGAAGCTGATCCGGTCCCCGGCGACATACAGGTCGCGTTCCTCATCGTCGGGCAGGACGACGCCGCGCAGGCGATAGCTCATCCGGCGCACCCCAGGCGGTTACCGTCAGGCCGGTGGTCCGCCCTTGTCGGAGTAGAGACTGGAGCCGGCCTGCGCCGACCCGGCTGCTCTTCGAGTTGGCCTTGGCGGCGGGTACAGCAGGTCGACCTCGCTCGTGTACCAGAAGGGTTCCGTGGCGAACGTGTTTGCAGGCCCCTAGGAGGGGAACCCGTCGCGACATCAGTAGAGGTCGGGTCGCACGGGGGAATACTGTATGTCCACAATCCGTCCCGCAAGTTGGGTGGCAAGCCATGCGGCGTCTGGGCTGAGAGACCTTCCACGCAACGGCGCATGGCTGTTGTCGAAGGCACTCAGGTCTCCGGTCGCCGCCACCGAGTCGGCCGGGCACGACGCCTCTGACGGTTTGCGACGAATGACGATCGCGGTCGCCGACAAGCTTCCCGGCGCGCCCGATTCGGTGGGGATCAAGCTCAAGCGGGCCGAGACGGCGGTCGCCCGGGCGAAAGAGGCGGAACGGCAGGCGTTGGCTGAGGCGCAGACCGCGAGCGAGCGTGCCGACGCGGCCAAGTCCGTGAGCGAGGACGGGAAACGGCGCGTGCGTGAGGCGACCCGTGAGGGGAAGCAGGAGGTTGAGCGGCGTGCACAGGAGGCTCGCGAGCGTTTCAATCGCCTGATCGACCAGGAACGCGAGAAGGCAAAGCAAGAGGTCGCCGAACGGATCGAGCGGATCACTGCTGAGGTGGACGCCGAGTCGGAGGGGGCGCGAGCCGAGGCCGAGCGAGTGGCTGAGCACGCACAGGCACTCATCGAGGACGCGCACCGACAGATGGCCGAGGCTCGAGCGCTGGCCGCGGAGGCGACCGCGGCCGCCCAGGAGGCCGCTGAACAGGCCTACGCACATGCGCGGGCGGTCGCCGATAAGGCGGAAGCACAGACCGGGTCGGCCGACCGGGTCGTCAAGGACGCGCGCCGGGCCGAGAGTGCGCTCGCCGACGAGGCGGCCGGCGCCGTACGAGCAGAGCAGGAGCAACAGATACCGGCACGGCTGAACGAGCGCACCAAGGCGGAGCTTGTGGAGCTCGCACAACCCCTGCAGATTCAGGGTGCCTCGAGGATGACCAAGGACCAGCTGGTGCGAGCCATACAGAGTGCATCTCGGGCGAGACAGCGTTCCTGATCAAGGAGGGTGACGTGCGGATCTTCCATCGCAAGAGCAGATGGCAACGGCTCTTGGAGAACCTGGACTCCGTGTCCAAGAACCTGGACTCCGTGTCCAAGAAGCCAGCCATCAAGGGCGGAGCCGCCGCAGCCATGAGTGCTGCCGCGCTCACTGCGGCGAGCGCGGCAGTCTCGTCCTATCGTCGGAGGACGAACGCCTGAGATTGTCCCAGCCTGCTGGTATTCGGTGTCTCGGGTCGTTCCCGGCAGCGCGGCAGGGCAGGACGTGAGGGACTATGAGCAGAATCTGGCGGCGGCGAAGTGCGCGTCGAGACGGCTGGACGAGTGCGGCCGAAGGTTGGAGCGGTTCAGCAACCAGCCAACGCGGTACGCACGGCGTCTCCCCGATGGTTATCCGGGCGTCGGTGCTTGGCCGTCTGCTGGGGATGCGACTGCTGCGCCTGGAGGCCGACATCTCCATCGTCCCGGCGGACCTCGGCTCGTCCTCCACCATCGGCCCATCGCCCCGCATCGTCACGAGTTCCGCGACCACGGACGGGACCGGAGGTCTTAGCGACGCGGTAGAGCTGTTGGCGCATGCGTCTCGAACTCTCGACCAGACACCTCACCTCGTCACGGCAAGAAATAGACCCGGAGCATAACGGTCCTGCCGCCTCGTCCAGCGCACCTGCTTGCGGTTTGGAGCCAGCGGCTCAGGGTGCGGGCACGCGTCGGGCACAACGCACCAGAGGTCGAGATTCGCACTCTACTGTCAGCAGCCGGCGGACGCCTTGTCGGCCACCACGCCGTCGACACGGTCGAACTCGGACGTCCAGGAGCCCTTGCCTAGGGTGATCCGGAGCACGCCGTGATGGGCGGCGTCTCGGTAGCGGGTACCGGACCGGGCGGCCTTCGAGAACCGGATCAGGGGGGCCCCCGGTTCCCACGGTGACGGACCGTGGGGCCGTGAACGACCCGTCGACGGTGCCGCTGGCCGGTCATGGAGGTGAAGCGCTCGTAGGCGTGGCTGTGGCCGTTGATGATCAGGCTCGCCCGCCCGGCGTAGGCGGCCACCGCATAGAGCCAGTGGACCTTGGCGTCGTCGCCGTAGGGGGCACCGTTGCCGAACCGCGGATGGTGGTAGAACACGATCCGGCACTTCACCGCATGGGCGGCCAGGTGGGCGCGGAACCAGTTCAACTGGTTGGAGTTCCTCGCACAGCTCGGCCCGGCCTCCCCGGCGTGGGTGCACTGGCTGTCCAGCCCGTATGCCCACCAACCCGATCCGGGCGCCGGACGGTAGGCGTACACGGTGGGGATGACGGCGCCTTCGCGGGTGCTCGCGTACTCGAGGTCCGGTCGCTGAGGACAGGGGGCGAGAAGTACGCCAGGTAGCCTGCTGGACCGCGACGTGGGTCGGCATACTCATGGTTGCCAACCGCCGGGCAGGTCTTGCGCTTCAACGCCACCCGTCCCCAGGAGCCGGCGTAGCCGTCCGGGTCGGTGAAGTCCTCGAGCTCTCCGCGAGGATACTGGTTGTCGCCGGCGGTGAATACTGTGGCGGGACCGGCTGCAGCATGAGCTCGCTGGTGGCCAGGTCCGCTGTCGTGGCGGTGTCGGGATCGGCGCTGATGTCCCCCGCACCCATGACCTGATTCCAGGCGGCCGGCCTGGCGGCCGGCGTTCCAGCCAGACGCTCTGTGGCCGCTGCCCGAGCGGCCGGGGTCAGACGGTCCTGCGCCGCGACCGCCGGCGTGAACGCCTGCAGGGTCAGCAGCGAAGCTGACAGCATGGCAAGGATGCTGCGCACTGCGGCTCTCTCCTGATACCGGGATCCGTACGCGCCTCCCAAAGGCGCGTATCACCACGTACCGGTCAGGAGTGGCGACAAGGGATCAGGCTCGTGACAACCCCACGAACTCGGATGGGCGTCGCCTGTTGTCAGACCACTGTCGGGTGCGATACACCCCGCGGCCAGCCTGACGTCGGACCATGGGGATGACAGGCTGATCCGGCCCCGCTACCGCCCGGCCGATGCTGGCCGCGGCTACTGGCTCTGGCTCCTCGTCCGTCGGAGGCTGCTTGCCGCCCGTCGCAGGCTGACTTCCCTGGGTCGCGGGGGACGGCGCGCACGGTGACGCGTCGCCCCACCGTGTCGACTACCGCAGTGGTCTGAGGGCGGTGCGGAGGTCTTGGGTGAGGAGTTGGGGTTGTTCCCAGGCGGCGAAGTGGCCGCCCCGGTCGAGCCGGTGGTAGGGGATGAGGTTGTTGGGGTAGGCGCGTTCGGCCCAGCTGCGGGGGGCCTGGTACGGCTCGTCGGGGAACACGCTGATGGCGAAGGGGATGGTGATGGCCTTGGCGTCGAAGAAGTCGGCGGTGTTCTCCCAGGAGAGGCGGGCCGCCGAGACCCCGGTGTTGGTCAGCCAGTACAGGGTGATGTGGTCGAGCAGGTCGTCGCGGGTGAGGTCGCTCTCGAGCGTCCCCTCCAGGACACCCTTGACCAGGCCGGGCTGGCCGGTCCCGTCGCCGTGGTCGAGCATGAAGGCGGCCAGGTCGACCGGGGAGTCGGCCAGCCCGTACAGGGTCTGGGGCGGGTGGCCATGATGGTGGCATAGGCCAGGTGGTGGCGGAGAAGCTGGCCAGCTGCGCATAGGCGGTTCGTTCCTCCTCCGACAGGCCGGGCGGTGGCGGGTCGCCGCCCTGGGCCACGAACCGGGGGTAGCCCAGGCGCCCCATGAGCACGACCCAGGCGCGCGCGATCCGGGTCGGGTCCCAGCCGGTGGTGGTCGGCTTGGCCGAGAACCGGTGACCGGGCAGGGAGGGGGTCACCAGATCGAAGGCGTCGGCCTCGCTGGCGCGGTGGGCGGTGGGGTCGGTGAGGGGCCCGATGAGCTTCAGCTGCTCGATGATCGAGCCCGGCCAGCCGTGGGTGACGATCAGCGGCAGCGCGTCGCCATGGCAGGAGCGGACGTGGAGGAAGTGGATGTCGAGGCCGTCGAGCTCGGTCATGAACTGGGGCAGGACGTTCAGCCTGGCCTCGAGTTTGCGCCAGTCGTAGACCGTCGCCCAGGAGCGGGCCAGGTCCTGCATGGTGGCCAGCGGCACCCCCTGGGAGTCGTCGTGGACCGTCTCACGCTCGGGCCACCTGGTCGCATCGATCCGCCGGCGCAGCCCCTCCAGGTCCTCCTCAGCAACACCCACCCGAAACGGACGGACCGCGGGATCCTGGGTCGCTGCGCCTGGCTCGGCCGGACGTGGGCCGGCCCTGGAGCTCTCAGACATCGCCGCTCCCCCTCATGGGTGCAGGGACAACCGATGGGCATCCGTCGGTCGTCCGGAACCTTGTTGCAATTGCGGTGTCGACATGGTGTCGGCGGCCCGCCAAGTCTGGTTCGCGCCGGCCGGCGTTCGCATCCGCCACTGGCCAGCGCGACTGGCCAGTCACGGCCCAGCCGGGAGATCACGGCCTCCTGGGCGGTCAGCTCCCCGCTCGTCTCGATGGTGCGTCTGCGGGTGGTCCCGCCGCGGCGGGGGTGGTCGCCGGTGTGGCGTAGGGTATGGGGCACTCGCGGACCTGCTGGCCGCGACGCCGTGCGGCGTTCCGATCCCATGACAAACCGCCAGCGGTGACGCGAGGACGGAGGTTCCATGAGCGGCAAGGTCCACTGCGACATCTCGATCTCTGCCGACGGCTACGTCGCTGGTCCGGGCCAGACGGCGGACAAGCCGTTCGGCGACGGACCAGTCGACCGGTTCGGACCGATCCGCGACGATTGGGATCTCGGCTGGCGGGGCTGGTGGGGCGAGGACCCGCCCTACCACGCACCCGTGTTCGTGCTCACCCACCACCCCCGCGACCCGCTGACGATGCAGGGCGGCACCACCTTCACCTTCGTGACCGACGGGATCCACTCCGCGCTCGACCAGGCGCATACGGCTGCGGGAGATCGCGACGTCGCCATCGCCGGCGGCGCCGCCACGGTCAACCAGTACCTCGCCGCCGGACTGATCGACGAGCTCCGCACCCACATCGCACCGGTCACCCTCGGTGCGGGCGAACGCCTCTTCGACGGCGTACCGCCGTTGCAGCTGGAGATCCTGGCCGTCCGGGCCGCGTCGCTCGCCACCCACATCAGCTACCGCCTGCCCCACTGACTCTCCTCCTGCCTTGATAGTCAGCGGCGTGGCTCGCGGGAGACCGGCCGTCGGCAGGCTGGCTGGGCGCTCACGGTCCCAGGTCGGCCGGGGGGTGCACCTCGCGGCGCAGAAGCTTGCCGGTCGCCGTCCTGGGCAAGGCCGCCTCCAGCCACACGTGCCTCGGGTACTTGTAGGCGGCGATCCGCTCCTGGCAGAAGGCCCGCAGCTCGGCCGGGGTGGCCCTGGCCCCGGGCTTGAGGACCACGGCGGCCCCGACCTCCTCCCCGTACGTCGGGTGGGGGAGCGCGACCACGGCCGCCTCGGCCACTGCCGGGTGCTCGTACAGCACTTCCTCGACCTCCCGCGGGTAGACGTTGTAGCCACCACGGATGATCAGGTCCTTCTTCCGGTCGACGATGAAGAAGTAGCCGTCCTCGTCCTGGCGGGCCAGGTCGCCGGTCCGGAACCAGCCGTCGGGGATGGCCTCGCGGGTCGCCTCCTCGCGGCCCCAGTAGCCGCGCATGAGGTTGTGGCCCCGGATCGCGATCTCGCCGACCTCACCGCTGGGCACGTCCTTGCCCAGGGGACCGACCAGCCGCAGCTCGACGCCCTGGATCGGGGTCCCGATGGAGCCGGGCCTGCGCTCCCGCTCAGGGTGGTTGAAGGCGGCGACCGGGGACGTCTCCGAGAGGCCGTAGCCCTCCAGGATGATGCAGCCGAAGGCGTCCTCGAAGCCGCGCAGCACCTCCACCGGCAGCGCGGCCCCGCCGGAAACGCACAGCCGCAGCGACCCCACGTCGAACTCGCCGCGCCGTGGATGGTTGAGCAGGGCCGCATACATCGTCGGGACCCCCTCGAAGACCGTCACCCGGTCCCGCTGGATCACCTCCAGCGCCTTGCCCGGGTCGAACCGCGGCACCAGTGTGAGACAGGCACCCCTGCCGACGGCGGCGTTCAGCCCGCAGGTCTGGCCGAAGGAGTGGAACAGCGGCAGGCAGCCCATGACCACGTCCTCGGGGTCGAGGCCGAACAGGGTGGTCGCCGAGACCGAGGCGTTGCGCCGCAGGTTGGCGTGGGTGAGCTCGGCCCCCTTGGGCCTGCCGGTCGTCCCCGAGGTGTAGAGGATCACCGCCGTGTCGTGGTCCGCGCGGCCGGTCAACGACGCCTGCGGCGCCTGTCCGGTCAGGAGGTGGTCGAACGCCCCGGCCGCGACCGGGACGAAGCCTGCCTCGGCGGCCTCGGCGCCCTTGACGGCCTCGTCGGCGCTCCCATGCCAGGCGAACAGGAGCCTGGCGCCGGAGTCCTCGAGGTAGTACTCGATCTCGCGCGCCTTCAGCAGCGGGTTCATGGGGACCACCACCGCGCCGGCGCGGAGCACCCCGTAGTACAGCATCGGGAACTGCGGGACGTTCGGCAGCAGCAAGCCGACCCGGTCGCCGGGCTCCACCCCGTGGGCGGCGAGCAGGCCGGCGACCTGAGCGGACCGCTCGTCCAGCTCCTCGTAGGTCAGGACAAGGTCGTCGAGCCGGACCGCCACCCGCCTGGGGTGGATGTCCGCGGCCTCGACAAGGTTGAGCGCAAGGTTCGCCATCGCCGCCTCCGGCAAGGTATCGGTTGCTGCCTGGAAGCGTCCCTCTGGGCGACGCCAGGGACAATGGCCGACGGGACAGCGATCAGCCCGGGGAATTGTCGTCGGCCACAAACGGGCCGTATGGCGTGAGGCCCAGCGCGTCCAGGGCGGCCAGCAGCTCGGCCGCGGCCCTGGGATCCTCGAGGGACCGGCCGGTGTGCTCCTGCAGCCGTCGCAGCCGGTACCGCACGGTATTGGGATGGCAGTAGATCCGCTTTCCGGCCTCCACCGCCGAGCCGCCGGCGTCGAACCAGGCCTGCAAGGTGCCGAGCAGGCTCGACCGGTCCTGGGCCGGCAGCTCCAGGACCGGTCCGAGCACCGTGCGCACCAGCTCCCCGGCCGCGTCCGGGGCGGCGGCGGCCAGCACGCGAAGCGGGGCCCGCTCGAACTGCGCCACCGCCGGGACTCCCGCGGGCAGGCTGCCGAGGACCAGGCGTGCGTAATGGAGGGCGCGAGGCGTGTCACCCAGCGTGTGGTAGATGGGGCTGACACCGGCCCGGGCGCGCACGCCACCCCCCAGGAGCCCCAGCAGCACGGGCAGGGCGTCGTGGCGTCGCAAGGAGACCACGCCGGTCTGGATGTCAGGATGCAGCCGCCAGGCCGACCCGATCCCTCGCGCGGCCAGCAGGGCTTCGACATCCGGCAGGCCTTCCTGGGCCAGCCCGGGCGCCTCCGCGGCCACCACGACGAACACCCCCTCCCAGGGCAGCCGCAGCAGCTTGGCGGCTTCCCAGAGCGTGTCCCGGTCGGGGGTCCCCCCGGTGAACAGGGCCTCCACGAGGGCGGAACGTTCCCGGGCCCCAGCGAGCAGCAGCTCCGCCGCGGCCTCCCGGTAGGCGACGGTGAGCTCCTGGGTGTATTCGCCGATCAGCCACCACACGCCGCTGGCCGCGTCCACCAGCGTGTCGGTGGGTGCCTGGCCGCCTCGGCGAGCCTCCTCGACGATCGCCTCCCACAGCTCGGTGAAGCCGATCCGGTAGGCATGGAGGATGTCCGCCAGCGGCGTGCCCTGTTGGGCGCGGCGGCGGCCGGTCTCCCGGGGTGCCGACAGGTCGGGCGGCTGATCGGTGGTGAGCTGGGCGACCATCGATTCCAGGTTGCTGGCAACCGAGCCCCGCAGGTCCTGCACGCTCACCACCTCCCGGTCACGATAGAACTCGATCTCGGCCAGGAGACGCTGGACCACCCGGTCGACCAGGTCGGGAAGGCGGGTCCTGACCGACCCGGCGATCTCGGCGATCTCGGGAGCCAGGACGACGCGCGGGCGACGCGTCCGATCACGTCCGGACGTGCTCAACTCCATCAGGGCAGCAGTGTCTCCCAGCGCGGCCGTGGTGGCCAGATGCAGGGCTGGTGGGCGCCGGGCGGCGTCCTTGGCCGGGTCGCGGCAGCTTCACCGTGGTGTCACCGCCGCGCTACCTCGGTGGCCGGTGATGGCGGTAGATTCCGATCTGGACTCATATGGGAGAGGAGCATCCAGTGCGGCAACCAACTCGTAGGCTGACTCGCCGACGGATCGGCGGCGCTCTGACCCTGACCTTGGCCGTGATGGTGGTGGTGGCCGGCGCTGGGCTGGCCGCGACCTCGGTCAAGCCGTACGTGGAGCCGGTCGGCGGTCAGTACCAGGTCCGGGCGCTGTTCAGCGCCGACGACACGGTGCCGCTGCACGGCGGCGCTCCCGGCCAGCAGTACCGCATGGTGGGGATCCCTGACGGCCTGGGCGCCCATCCCAATGGCGACGGCACCAGCACCCTGTACATGAACCACGAGCTGGGCTTCACCGCGCTGTCGGAGCCGGTGGTGGGCGGGCCCAAGAACCGCGGGGCGATCGTCTCGCGGTGGGTCCTTGACGCCGATGGGGACCCGGTGGCCGGCCGGCGGGCCTATGACCGCATCTTCGCCGAGAACACGCCGGTTGGGCCGGCCCCGGTGGTCGGCAACGAGGCCCAGATGCCACACCAGTTCGCCCGGTTCTGCTCGGGCTTCCTGGCCGGCCCGGCCAACGGGTTCGACCGGCCGATCTACCTGACCAACGAGGAGTCGGGCGGCGCCGAAAGCTTCGACGGCCGGGGCGGCCAGTCGGTCGCCATCTTCGACGGCGAACTGCACACGCTGCCCAAGCTGGGCCGCTCCAACAAGGAGAACAGCGTCGTCCAACCCGGCCAGAACACCCAGACGGTGATCTTCCCCAACGAGGACGGGCCGGCCACCCTGGACAACCAGCTGTACATGTACGTCGGCAAGAAGGACCGGTCGGCCAAGGCGTCGGTCCTGTCGCGCAACGGGCTCGACAACGGCACGCTGTACGTCTTCCGCTCCCTCGACCCGGCCCGCAACAGCGAGCGGACCTTCACCGGCGGCTCGGTGACCGGCGAGTGGGTCCCGATCCCCAACGCCGAGGCCCTCACCGATGTCGAGCTCGAGGCGGCCAGCGACGCCGCCGGGGCGATGACCTTCGTGCGCCCCGAGGACGGCGCGTTCAACCCCAACAACCGCAACGAGTACTTCTTCGACACCACCGGCTCCTCCAGCGGCGTCGACGACGGCGTCAACGAGCTCGGCCGGCTGTACTCCCTGCGGCTGCACCCGGGCAACCCGCTCAGGCCGGCGACGCTGTCGGTCGTCTACAACGCCGACACCGTCGTCGCCGCCGGCGCCGACATCGCCATCAGCCCCGACAACATGGATGCGAGCCGTCGATACCTGATGATCAACGAGGACGGCACCACCGAGAGCCGGGCCGTGATGGCCGCCAAGGGCCGCGACGGCTCGATCTGGCGCTTCGACCTGGTCAAGGGCCCGGTGGGTGCGGTCGGGGTCGACGCCTCCACGGCGACCCGCGTGGCCGAGCTCGACCCACCAGGCCGCGACGGCGTCGCGGTCGGCCCCGGAGTCTGGGAGACCAGCGGCACGATCGACGCCTCGGCACTGTTCGGCGCCGACACGTGGCTCTCCGATGTCCAAGCCCACCCGCCCACGGCCCCACCGGGCGGCCCGACGGTGACCGTCGAGGACGGCCAGCTGTTCCTGCTGCGACCCACCACCTAGGTCACGTCCGGGGCCGGGCCGACCTTGTCGAGCCGGTTCCCGGATGCGATGTCGGCGGTGATGGTTCGGAGCCCCTCGGCCAGGTCGCGGGCCGAGGGGGCGTGCTCGGGGTCGATGAGCCATTGCGCCATCACCCCGGGCAGCAACGCCAGGTAGAACGAGCCGACCGCCCAGGCCGACCGCTCGTCGAGGTTGGGGTCGAGGTGGTGGAACAGCGAGGCCAGGCCGAGCCTGGCTCGCTCCTGGGCGTCGGCGACGGCGCGGCCGACCTCCGCGGCGAGGTCGAGCTGGGCGAGCAGCTCGAAGCTGGCGATCCACAGCGGCCGGTGGGCGGCGAACAGCTCCAGCATGTGGGCCCAGATGGCCTCGAACCGTTCGATCGGGGTGGCGTCGGGGTCGGTGTCGGCGGCCAGGGCGCGGCCGAGCTCGTCGTTCCAGTCCCCGATGGCCTGGATGCGGGCCGCGTTCATGAGCGCATCCTTGGACCCGAAGTGGTAGCCGATGGCGGCCAGGCTGACCCCTGACGCGGCGGCGATGTCGCGTGCGGTGGTGCGGGCGTAGCCCTTCTCGTAGAGCAGGCGCTTGGCCGCGGCGAGCAGATCCTCACGGTTTCCCATGGGTGCATCCTACCGGCGATTCAGACGATCGTCTAGGACGTTCGTTCTAGACATATGTCTAAGACGATCGTATGATCTGGCGGAGCCGACGAGGAGGCTGACATGCAGAACCGGGAGATCCTCATCTCCGGCGCGAGCATCGCCGGACCGACCCTGGCCTACTGGCTGCGCCGCTACGGGTTCACACCAACGGTGGTGGAGCGGGCCCCGGTCCCACGCCCCGGCGGGCAGGCCATCGACCTGCGCGGGGCGGCTCGTGGCGTGGCCGACCGCATGGGCATCCTGGATCAGGTCCGCCAGGCCCACGTCGGCACCCGCGGCCTGGCCTACGTCGACGCCGCCAGCAAGCGGCTGGCCAGCATGCCCGCCGACCTGCTGGGTGACTCCGGCGGCGCCATCGCCGAGCTGGAGATCCTGCGCGGGGACCTGGTCGACATCTTCTACCAGGCCACCCGCGACGACGTGGAGTACCTCTTCGACGACGCCGTCACCGAGCTCGCCCAGGGCGACGACGGCGTCAAGGTCAGCTTCCAGCGCGGCCAGCCGCGCCGCTTCGACCTGGTCGTGGGCGCCGACGGGCTGCACTCGGGCGTGCGCTCGCTGGCGTTCGGCCCCGAGGCGGCGTTCGTCCGCCACCTTGGCGCGTATGTGTCCAGCTTCACCACCACCAGCCACCTGGACCTGGACGGCTGGGAGCTGCTGTACAGCGTCCCCGGCAAGACGGCGGGCATGTACCCGGTGCGCCACGGCGCCCGGGCCACCGCCATCTTCTTCTTCGCCTCGCCACCGCTGGCCTACGACCGCCAGGATGTCCGGCAGCAGAAGCAGCTCCTCGCCAACGCGTTCGCGGGCGAGGACTGGGAGGTCCCGCGGCTGCTCGAGGCCATGTGGCAGGCGCCCGACTTCTACTTCGACTCGGTCAGCCAGGTCCACCTGGACCACTGGTCGGCCGGGCGGGTGGCCCTGGTCGGCGACGCCGCCTACGGTCCCTCCCCGATGGCGGGGGTGGGCACCACCCTGGCCCTGGTGGGCGCCTACGTGCTGGCGGGCGAGTTGGCCGCGGCGGCCGGCGACCACACCGACGCCTTCGCCCGCTACCAGCGCGCCCTGTGCGGCTATGTCGCCAAGGGCCAGAAGCTGGCCAAGGGCAACGCCACCGGGCTGATCCCGCGATCACGCAACCAGATCCGGTTGCGGAACCTGTTCATCCGCGCCCTGCCCTACATGCCCTGGCGCGGCCTGGTCGCTGGCGGCGTCCAGAAGGCCGCCAACGCCATCACCCTCGAGGACTACCAGGGCTGACCCATCCGGCTGTGCCGAGCCGGGACTGGGCTCGTTCAGGCGACCTTGTCGTCCCATCCCTGACCCAGACCCCGACCGGGTTGCTGATCGTCTTGGACCGGCCCATCCGGTGGGAGTAGGCGACCACCTTCTCGGCCCGCTCACGGCGGAGCCGCTCATAGGCGGCCAACGCCTGCGTGACGTCGGGGAGGTCGCGCAGGCACTTGGCCAGCACCAGCGCGTCCTCCATGGCCAGGGAGGCGCCCTGCCCGGCGCAGCTGACCCGGAAGGAGCACGGCCATGAGCCAGAGCGCCACCCGACCCTCCACCGAGGAGACGGCCGTCCGCGACGTGTACCAGCAGGTGATGCAGGCGTGGAACCGGGGCAGCGGCGCGGAGCTGGCCGCCATCTTCACCGAGGACGGCCACCTGGTCGGGTTCGACGGGACGCACCTCAGAGGACGCAAGGAGATCGGCCCCTTCCACCAGCGGCTGTTCGACCGGTGGTTGAAGGGGTCGCGGCTGGTCGGCCAGGTCACCGACGTGAGGTTCCTGGGAGCCGACGTGGCCGTGATGCACGCCCTCGGGGGGACGGTGCTGCGCGGCAAGCGGAGGCCCGCTCCCGAGCGGGACTCGATCCAGACCCTGGTCGCCACCAGGAAGCCGGGCGGCGACTGGCGCCTGGCGGCGTCCCAGAACACCCGGCTGCGAGTGATGGGTGCCGGTGCGCGACCGTTCCTGCTGTGGACGCTGTCGGACTGGCTCTGGAAGGTGCTTCGGGCGAGCAGGCAGCGCCCCTATCCGGAGTCCTGACCCACACGGGGAGCCGTGGCGTCCTGGCCCCCCGCGAGGGCCAGGGCCGCGTCCACG
>Ga0075433_10002022_pt1 | contig 15293 bp, 12 predicted proteins | sample RhiMethybrSRZTD2_FD_75299 | JGI IMG/M metagenome (GOLD analysis project Ga0075433, IMG submission 75299) | Populus rhizosphere microbial communities from Tennessee, USA - Rhizosphere MetaG P. TD hybrid SRZTD2 | ecosystem: Host-associated > Plants > Roots > Rhizosphere > Soil | place: USA... | reverse complement strand
CCGGCGTGGAGCAGTAGAACGGGCCGGCCCTCCGCCTCGAGACGCTTCCTCAGCGTGCGCACCCGCGCGAGGCCCCCGACCCGTCCGCCCTCGAGGCCCTCGATCTTGTAGACGTCGTTGATCTGGAGGATGGTGAAGCGGGCCCCGCCGTGCGGCGGAGGCGCCGCAGGCTCGACCCGGCGTGTGGAGGTTCCCGCGCACGCGGCTTCCAGGACGAGCAACGTGGCGATGAGCCACCGGGAACCGGAAACCGGGAACCGGGAACTCATCGCCGCGGCCTCCCGTTCGGCCGTGCGGCGCGAATCCAGACACGGACGTACTCCGGCCGCGGCGCCGTCTCACCGCGGGCCGCGGCAACGTGCGCGAGCCGCGCGGTGAGCTCGTCGGCGTCGGCGGAAGCCAGGTGCGCCACGGTACGGATCCCGGCGGCCTGGAGGAGCCGCGCGGCGGGGACTCCCATTCCCTTGTGCAGCGCGAGAGACGCTTCCGCTGCCGCCCGCTCGAGCACGCCGGCGGAAATTCCGGTCCGCGTCGCGATTTCCTCGAGCCCTTCCCGTCGCGCGGCGCGGTCGAGCCGCTCCGGCGTGGGGATCCCGGCCGCGCGCAACTTTGCGACGGCGGAAGCGTCGAGTCCCGAAAGATCGGCGAGAACCGGCCGAACCGACTGGACGTTTCGGTCGAGGATCGCCGCCGACGCGGCGGCGCTGAAGACGATTGCGACCGTCACGGCCACGAGACGCCGACCGCCACGGAGACGCGAGACGAACGAATGAAAGGCGAACGCCGAAAGCGCGAGCGGCGGGAACCCGCCGAACCCGGCAAAGGGCATCTCCAGGAGCTTCCACTGCTCGAATCCGGGAACGGTGTAGATCCACTTCGTGCGCGCCCAGTAGTTCATGAGCTCCCAGGCGGCGCCGGCGAAAAGGCCGCCCACGAGAAGCCGCAACAACCGGCCGGGCCGGCCGTTCTCGAGCTCGCGCAGCAGGGAGGGGGCGCCCGAGCGGTAATTCACGACCTCGAGCAGGCCGAGCGGCGCCGCCCATACCATCCAGAAAAACTCTCTCGGGCGGAGAAGCGGCAGCAGGAGCGCCGCCGCGCCCGCCGCGGCGCAGAGCCGGAGCACCGCCGGTGTGACTCGTAGCCGCCGCCATCGCTTGTCGCGAAACGCGCCGAACGCGTTCAGTGCTTCGGCGTGAAAGAAGCACGCCGGCAGAACGGTGGCGAACGCGAGGGTGCTCATCAGGAGCGAGCCCCAGATCGTCCGCAGCCCAAAGACGTAATACCAGTTGGCGAGCCGGAGGTTGAGCGCCTCGAAGAAGAGCCAGAACGGGAGCGACCACGCCATCATCGAAACGAGCTCGCCGCGCCGTTCGACCAAGAAGGATCGCCCGCCGCGGAGCGAGATCACCGAGTCGAGGATCAGCAGATATCCGTACCACGCCGGCAGGTACCAGACCGTGTTCCACGCCTCGAGATCCGCGATCAGAGCCCAGAGGCCGAGCGCGAAGAGGAGCAGGCCGACGACTCCCCGAATCGGGATCGGGACGAGCCGGCGCGGGCCGGCCCGTTGCGCCGCCGCCGGGACCGCGGCGCTCATCGCGCGTCGCCCTTGGGGAAGCCGACGCGATCCGGCGCGGCGTTCAGCCGCGCGAGGAGCTTCTGGATCAGGTCGGTCTTCGTGCGCCCCGCCTTCTTCGGGTCTACCAGATATCGCACGATCGCCTCGAGCCACGTGTTGTCACTGACCCGGAAGACGATGACCGGCCGCTCCTGGACCTGGAGCTCGTCGACGGGGGTCTCCGCGAGGAGCTCGCGGTAGACCTTGACGCGCTCCATCATCTTCTCTCCGAGCTCGTTCTCCGCGACCTCCAGCATCACCTTCGCGACGAACTCGAGGTCGCTGTCGTACGCGATCTGGAACTTGATCTCGTTCCAGATGTAGGGGAAGAGCGGCCACGAGTAGTTGTAGACCGGCGTCGTCAGGACGTTCGAGTTCGGGAACTTGATGATCCGGCCGCTCGGGTGGTCCGTGGAGAGGTATTGCCCGCCGAACTCCCAAAGGGTCGTGTCGAGGTAGGAGACGTCGATGACGTCCCCCTTCGCGTTGCCGATCATGATGCGGTCGCCGACCCGAAAGGGCTTCCGCACGAGGATGTAGATCCAGCCGATGAAGCTGGTGATCGGAGTCTGAAGCGCGAATCCGAGGATCAGCGACGCGAGCCCGAGCGAGACGGCAGCGGTGTACCAGTTGACGAAGATCGCCGTGACCACGATGACGACGATCGCCAGCCCGACGAGCAGGTGCAGGATCCGGCGCAGGTTGTAGCGCGACACCGTGTTGTCGAGACGGGTGACGAAGTAGCTCTCTGCCAGTCGCTCCGCGATGAGAACCAGGAAGATGAACACGGCGCCGAGGCTTCCCCGCCGCAAGACGTCGGCCGTTCGGGTCGGAAGGGAAACGACGTCCATCGACAGGAGGATCCAGGAGGCGAGAAAGACGACCAGGAGAAGCGCCCAGGTGCCGATCCAGACCCGGTGGCTCTTCTTCGTCGGAACCTTGTGCGCCTCGGGAGGCGGCGTCGCCTGCTCCAGCGCCTCCTTGACGGCGCCGTGCTTCTTGAGCTGTTCGGCCTGGGCCTTTTCTTCGCTCTGCGCCATTCGTGCTCCTGCGAGGCGCTATTTCAAACCGGAGGCCAGGTAGAGGTCGGACGTCAGAATCCGGGCGACATCGTAGGCGACGGACTTCCCGTCGGGGGTCACGAAGACCGAGTAGACGCGGACGACTCCGACGCGGTCCGCCGGCATGAGCTCCTTCCACGGCCGCTTCTTTCCGGTAGCGAGATCCAGAAGCTGGACCCGCGCCGGTAATTCACCTGGCCGAGTGAGGAAAAGAGACCGGCCGTCCGCACTCCACTGGATCGGCACGTCGTTCGCCTCGACTCCTGAAATCGGTCGTGCGGCTGAGCCATCCACCGGGTAGATCTTCGCGACCCGATCCGGACCACAGAGCGCCACCGAGCGCCCGTCGGGAGAGATCGCCGGCGTGAGGAATTGTTCGACGAAGGTGATCCCCTCTTCAGTGAAGGCGCGCGGAGCTCCGCCCCCGACGTCCATGGCATAGATGCGGGGGCCATGACCCGGCTCGCTCGCGGCGATGATGATCCGCCGGCCGTCCGGCAGGAAGGCGGCGCCCGAGGCGCTCAGCTTTCCCGTTTCGAGCGACCGTGGTTGTCCAGCGCCCGTCGGCAGAAGGACGAGTCGGCGAGAGCCCTCGAGCGCGAGGGCCCACTTGCCGTCCGGCGAAAGGCTCTGCGCGGTGCCGTCGCCCAATCGAACGGCGGGTGAGCCGTCGGTCCGCCGGATGTAGACCGATCCCTTCTCGCCGCCCCCCTCCCCGCCTTCCGAGAAGAGCAGTGCCTGGCCGTCGTTCGAGATCGACGCGATCAGGGAGAAGTCGAGCCATGACAGGTCGCGCTCCTGGGGTTCTCCTTCGCGGCGGAAGAAGACCGCGTTGCGACCGGCTTCCCGTTCGAGGAGAACGTTCCCGTCGCGGCTGATGTCCTGGAGGCCGGGCGCGCTTGGCGCCTGTGCCACCGTCCGGACACGCCCGGATCCATCGACCGCATACAAACCCAGCCGAAGGGTTGGATCGCCTCCGTCGAACCAGATCTCGTCGCGCGACGGATGCCAGGCCAGCCCACTGAAGAAGGTCCAGCCCGTCACGAGAGATCTCCTCCGGCCGCTGGCGACGTCGATCAAGCTCAGGGAAGGCGGAAACCCCTCCACGAACGCGAGCCGGTCCCCCTTCGGCGAGAACCGCAGATCGTCAATGATGTTGCTCGTCTCGTACAGCTTCTTCCCGACCGGATATTCGATCCTCGAGGTCCCCCCGACCTCCCGGACGATCGCGAGGTCCGTGCCTTCCGGATTCCAGTCGGCCTCCCAGACGTCTTCAACGAGTTCCCTCGGAGTGCCGCCCGTCATCGGCACGCGCGCGAGAGTGCCGGCTCCGAAGGTTCCGAAGAGATTCGTCTTCTTCAGACCCACCGCGAGCTCACCGGTTTTCGAGACCCCGAGCAGCGCGGCACTCGGGATACCAAGCGGCCGCGATTCCCGCCCATCGATGCGGGCGAGGAAGACTTCCGCGGGCTTGTCGTCCCACGCCGCGCTGTAAAGGATCGTCTGGCCGTCCGGCGCAAAGCGCGCCTGGAGCACGTTGCCACGACGGAACGTCAGGCGGCGATAGCGGACCTCATTGGACGCGGCCGTTCCGCCGGCCGAGCCGGCGACCCGGCGACCCGCGAGGAAGGCGATTGCGGCGAGCGAAAGGACGCCTGCCGCAATGCCGCCGAGCCGGAAGATCCGTTTCGACCGCGCCGGTTCGGCGCGAGGCGCGACCGCCGTTCCGCTGACTCCCGATAGCGCCTCGAGGTCGTAGGCGAGGTCGCGCGACGACTGGATGCGCAGCTGAGGGCTCTTTTCGAGGCAGTGGCGGACGAGCCGTTCGAGCGCGGGGGGTAGGTCGCGGCCCGTTTCCGAGATCTCGGGGGGATCCTCCTTCAGAATCGCGCTCATCGTCTCGATCGCCGAGTCCCCTCGAAACGCCCGTCGTCCCGTGAGCATTTCGTACAGCACGGCGCCGAAGCTGAAGATGTCGGAGCGGTTGTCCGCGGGGAGGCCGCGCACCTGCTCGGGCGACATATACCCCGCCGTGCCCATCACTACGCCGGGCTCCGTCCCCGCCGTCATCGTGGGCGCCGCGGTCGCGCCGGCCGACGGACTCTCCGGTTGCGTCAGCTTCGCGAGGCCGAAGTCGAGGATCTTCACGCGCCCGTCGTCCGTGACGAAAAGGTTCTCGGGCTTCAGGTCCCGGTGGACGATTCCTTTCTCGTGAGCCGCCGCGAGACCGCTCGCGACCTGAAGCGCGTAGTCGATCGCACGGCGCGGAGACAGCGCAGCGCCGCCCATCCGCTCGCGCAGCGTCGAGCCTTCGAGGAGCTCCGAGACGACGTAGGGAGCTCCCTTGTGCTCCCCGAACCCGTAGATCGAGAGGATGTTGGGATGGTTCAGCAGACCGGCGGAACGGGCCTCCTGCTCGAAGCGCCGGAGCCGGTCCGCATCGGACGAAACCGCCGCGGGCAGGACCTTGATGGCGACGTCGCGACCGAGCGCCGTGTCGCGCGCGCGGTACACCTCGCCCATCCCGCCCGCGCCGATCGGCGCGAGAATCTCGTAGGGACCAAGTCGGGTACCCGCGGAAAGCGTCATCGGGCGGACCGGCAAATCTTATGCCGGCCCGCTCTCTCGACGAGGCCGGGCCGGGCGACTACGCGCGCTCCGGCTCGTCCTCGATGTGCGACCGGACCTGGTCCAGGAGCTCGGGCGTCGGCTCGAGGCCGTGGTCGCGGGCGTGCGCCGCCGCGTTGCGCATCACTTCTTCATCGTCGCGGCCGCGCACGACGTGATCGCAATCGCTCGACGGATTCACTTTGTGACACTCGATGATCTTGGCCATGAAAGCTCCTTCCGTTCGAAGAGACTCTACTGCGCCGCCGGTCCCGTCGGAGGCGTCGGATCGGGTACCCGGTTGTGGATCGGCGGAATCGACTTCAGGTACGCGAAGATCGCCTTCAATTCTTCATCGCGCATCTTGCCGTACCACGGCCAGGGCATCGGCGGCAGGACCGTCCGCGACGTCCCCATGTGTTTGCCCGTCCGCATCGCGCGGATGAACATGTCTTCGGTCCAGATCCCGATGCCGGTGTTCTGATCGGGCGTCAGGTTGGATGTGTAACTGATTCCCCAGGGCCCCGCCCAGGCAGTGTTGGTCGCGGAGCCCACCATGCCCCACGGCATCTCGAGCTTCGGCGGCGGCGGCATCTTCAGATTCTCGGGATGGCCCGAGAGCATCCGGGTCATGTCCGGCTCGGGACCGTTCTTTCCCATTTTGTACGGCGTATGGCAGTCGTTGCAGCCAAGGATCGTGACGAGGTACCGGCCGCCGCCGACGAGGTCGGCCGACGCAGGTGCACCCGAAGCCGCCTGGGCGGCAGCCGGCGCCGATCCTGACGGCTGAGCGACCGCCGGAGCCTCCTCCTTGCGGCACGCGACGAGGACGGCGAGAAGAGAAGCGGCAATCGCGAATTCCGGAAGCCGATTTCGACGCATTGAATTCTTCTCCTTATGGGTAATCGGCGAAGCGGGCGAATCATAGCCCGGCGCCGAGACTAGAATCCCGGACTTCGAGATGGCGATCGTTCGTCCCTTCGAGGCGCTCCGACCCGTCCCCGAGCGGGCGAGCGAGGTCGCGGCGGTTCCCTACGACGTCGTCACGACCGAGGAGGCGCACGCCCTCGCCTCCGGAAATCCCCGGAGCTTCCTCCACGTCTCCCGCGCGGAGATCGACCTGCCGGAGGGGACCGATCCCCATTCGCGCGACGTGTACCGCAAGGCCGCCGAGAACTTCGAGCGACTGACCCGCGAAGTTCCGTTGATCCGCGAGCCTGTCCGCGCGTTCTACGTCTACCGTCTGCGGACGGGAGACCACGTCCAGACCGGGATCGCGGGCGCCTTCTCCGTCGACGAGTACGACTCGGATCGAATCCGCAAGCACGAGCGGACGCGTCGCGACAAGGAGGACGATCGGACGCGGCACATCGTCGCGCTGCTCGCGCAGACCGGCCCCGTCTTCCTCACCTACCGCGACCGGGCGGCGATCGACGAACTCGTCGCCGGCGCGACCCGCGGAAAGCCGCTCTACGACTTCGAGGCCGAGGACGGTGTCGCGCACACGATCTGGCTGGTCGGCCCGGAGGCCTCCGCGCGGCTCGAGGGGGAATTCGAGAACGTTCCCCTCCTCTACATCGCGGACGGACATCACCGCGCGGCGAGCGCCAGCCGGGCCCGGGAAGAATTCCGCGATCGCTCGGATCGCGCCGGGGCGGAATCCGAGTACGACTTCTTCCTCGGCGTGGCCTTCCCCGCCGGCCAGGTGCGGATCCTCCCGTACAACCGCCTCGTCGGCGATCTCGGCGGACGCTCTCCGGACGAGTTCCTGTTCGCCCTCAAGCAGAGGCTCTCGGTTTCGACGGACGCGCCGCCGGCTCCGGCTCGCCGCGGAGAGGTGAGCATGTATCTCGCCGGACGATGGTACGGACTGCGGCTTCCCTCCGTCGATCCCTCGCGCCCGGCGCTCGACGTGACGCTCCTTCACGACGCGGTATTCGAGCCCCTCCTCGGCGTCAAGGACGTGCGAAGCGACAAACGCATCGAGTTCGTCGGCGGGGCGCGGGGAACCGCCGCGCTCGAGCGCGCCGTCGACGAGCGCCGTGCGGCGGTCGCCTTCTCGCTCTACCCGGTCGGAGTGGAAGACCTCATACGGATCTCCGACGCGAACGAGATCATGCCGCCCAAGTCGACGTGGTTCGAGCCGAAGCTCCGGGACGGACTCCTGATCCACGAGATCTAGCTTCCGATCTCCTCTCTTCCGCCGGGAGAGGAATCGGGGATGAGGGCGGCGACCGGGCCGAAATAGAATCGCCCTTCTCATGAAGGTCCTCGTCGCCGACAAGTTCGAGAAGTCGGGCCTCGACGGCCTGGCGGACGCGGGAGTCGAGGTCTCGTACGACCCGGCCCTGAAGGACGAGGCGCTGACCGAGGCCATCCGCTCGAGCGGGGCCGAGGTCCTCGTCGTCCGCTCGACGAAGGTGACGCGGCCGATGCTCGAGGACGGGCACCTCTCGCTCGTCGTGCGCGCGGGCGCCGGCTACAACACGATCGACGTCGAAACGGCCTCGGAGCGCGGCATCTACGTCGCGAACTGTCCGGGCAAGAACTCCGTCGCGGTCGCGGAGCTCGCGTTCGGCCTGATCCTCGCGCTCGACCGGCGCATCTCCGAGGGCGCGAACGACCTCGCGCGCGGCGTCTGGAACAAGAAGGAGTACAGCAAGGCGAAAGGGCTCTTCGGGCGCACGCTCGGTCTCATCGGTCTCGGGGGCATCGGATGCGAGATGTGCCCGCGCGCCCGCGCGTTCGGCATGCGCGTCGTGGGATGGAGCCGCCGGCTCACGCCGGAGCGGGCCCGCGAGCTCGGCATCGAGCGCAGGGAGTCCCCGCGCGAGGTCGCCGCGGTCTCCGACGTCGTGAGCGTGCACGTCGCGTTGAAGCCCGAGACCACGAAGCTGATCGACCAGGACTTCTTCGACGCGATGGCCCCCGGCTCTTTCTTCGTGAACACGTCCCGCGCCGAGGTCGTCGATCCGGCGGCCCTCGAACGCGCCGTGCGCGAGAAGGGGATTCGCGCCGGGCTCGACGTCTTCGCGGGAGAGCCCACGGGCGGCGAAGGCTCGGTCGAGGCTCCGATCTTCCGGCTTCCCGGAGTCATCGGAACTCACCACATCGGTGCATCGACGGAGCAGGCGCAGGAGGCGATCGCCGCGGAGACGGTCCGGATCGTCCGCGAGTTCAAGGAGACCGGGCGCGCGCCCAACGTCGTGAACCTCGCGAAGAAGTCGCCGGCGACGCATCTCCTCGTCGTGCGCCATTACGATCGGGTCGGCGTGCTCGCCGAAGTGTTCGACCGGATCAAGGCCGCCGGAATCAACGCACAGGAGACCGAAAACGTCGTATTCGACGGCGCGAAGGCCGCCGTCGCGAGAATCCACTTGAACCAGGCGCCCTCCGAGGAGGTCCTTCGCGGCATCCAGTCGTCGACGCCGGATATCCTCGAGGTCACGCTGCTGGCGATCTAGCCGGATCCAGGAGGGAGACGTCATGGCAACCATTGCACACGAAAAAGTCGGCCGGACGACCGATCGCATCTTCAACTTCGGCGCGGGGCCCGCGGTCCTTCCCGTCCCCGTGCTCGAGGAGGCGCGGCGAGATCTCCTCTCGCTGCCGGGCGCGGGTATGTCCATCCTGGAGATCAGCCACCGGTCCAAGGCGTTCGAGGAGATCCTGCACGCGGCCATCGCGGACATCCGCCGCCTGGCGTCGATCCCGTCGAGCTATCGGATCCTCTTTCTGCAGGGCGGCGCGTCCCTACAGTTCTCGATGGTGCCCATGAACCTCCTTCCCGAGGACGGGAGCGCCGACTACATCGTGACCGGCGCGTGGTCGAAGAAGGCCGTCAAGGAGGCGCAGAAGTCGGGGATGGTCTCGATCGCCGCGTCGACCGAAGCCGACGGCTTCACGAGGATCCCGGAGCAGTCGGAGCTGCGGCTCGATCCGGAGGCCCGCTACGTTCACATCACGACCAACAATACGATTTTCGGAACGGAGTGGCACCGCGAGCCCTCGGTCGGAATGGTGCCCCTCGTCGCCGACGCTTCGTCGGACATCTTCAGCCGGCCGATCGACGTCAGCCGGTACGCCCTCATCTACGCGGGCGCGCAGAAGAATCTCGGTCCCGCCGGGGCGACGCTCGTAATCCTGAGGGAGGACCTCCTGGAACGGATTCCGAAGGGCCTGCCCACGATGCTCGATTACCGGACGCACGCCGAAGGCAACTCCCTTTACAACACACCGCCCGTCTTCGCGATCTACCTCATCCGGCTCGTCGCCAAGTGGATGCTCGCCGAAGGCGGGCTGGAGGCGATCGGGCGGCGCAACGAAGAGAAGGCCACGATGTTGTACGACGCGCTCGACAGGTCCGGCGGGTTCTATCGCCCGCACGCGAAGCCGGGCAGCCGCTCGAACATGAACGTGACGTTCCGCCTTCCTTCGGAGGACCTCGAGAACCAATTCCTGTCGGAAGCGGGCAAGCACGGTTTCTCGGGACTCAAGGGGCACCGCTCGGTCGGCGGCATCCGCGCGTCGATCTACAACGCGTTCCCGGTCGTTGGAGTGGAGGCGCTCGTCGGATACCTCAAGGAGTTCGCCTCCCGGAACGGATAGGGTCAGACGATCAGGCTCGTCCTCTCGGGGCGCGCCTCGGGCGAGTAGGCGCGCCAGGCCCGGGCGAGACGCTCCACCCCTTCGGTCATCGTCTCCGCGTCGTGGACGAACGGCAGCCGGAGGCGATCCGCGCCCGCGCTGTCGGGCGAAGCGAGCGGGCCGGGGACGACCGCGACGCCGTGCCGCAGCGCGATCTGGGCGAACCCCGTCGCGTCGCCGTGCGGTAGCCGGACCCACAGGGAGAGACCGCCGGCCGGAGGCGTCCAGGACCACGAGGGCAGCCGGTTCTTCAGGAGCCTCGCCATGCGCGCGTATTTCGTCCGCACCTCGCGCCGCCGCGCCCGCCGGATCGCGTCGATCGAGGAGAGGAGCTCCACGGCCGCGAGCTGCGAGAGGATCGAACAACCGAGGTCGGTCAGGATCTTGAGTCGCGTCAGCCGCGCGAGGATCGGCTCGGGCGCCCGAATCCAACCGATACGCAACCCTCCCCAGAGAACCTTCGAGAGCGAGCCGACCGTGATCACCGGCCCGTCCCGGGAGAACGCCGCGATCGGCGGCGGCGGTTCGGCTCCGAGCGTCAGGTCCGCGAGCGTGTCGTCCTCGACGATCGGCACGTCGGTCTCGTCGGCCATGCGCGCGATCTCGCGGCGCGCCGCCTCGGACACGACGGATCCGGTCGGGTTGTGAAAGGTCGGGACCAGGTACACAAGTCGCGGGCCGGCGCCGGCGACGACGTCGCGGAGCGCGTCGGGCCGGACACCGCGATCGCCGACCGGAACCGGCACGAGGTGCGCGCCCGCGTTCGTGAAGACGTCCATCGCCCCGAGGTACGTCGGCGATTCGAGTGCCACGGCGTCGCCCCGCTGGAGAAAGAGCGACGCGACGAGACCGATCGCCTGCTGCGCGCCGCTCGTCACGAGGATCTGGTCCTCGCGAGTGGGAAGACCGCGCGCTTCCATCCGGCCGGCGATCGCGCGCCGAAGCTCGGGAAGTCCCGCGGGCAGGTAACCGTGATCGCGGGCGAGCCGCGCGATTCCTTCCTTGAGAGAAAGGATCTCGTCCGGGATCGCGCCGCTTCCCGGCAGATGGGCGCCGAGGAACTCGATCGTCGCTCCCGAGCCCTCGATCAGGCTGCGGTAGACCGGATTGCGCCGGAAGGAGGGGGGCTCGCCGCCGCGCGATTCCACCCGGCGCGGAGCGGAACGAATCCGCGTTCCGCTGCCCTGTCGGCTCTCCAGCCATCCCTCCTGCCGGAGGACGTCGTACGCCGCGACGACGGTCGTTCGGGAGACGGCGAGCAGTCGGGCGAGGTTGCGCTCGGCGGGAACCCGCGACCCGGTCGCGAGATCGCCGCGGAGGACCGCGGAGCGCATTCCGTTGGCGAGACGCCCGTAAACGGGCCCGGAACCCTGCGACCAGGCTCCGAGAGCGTTGACGAACTCGATCTCCGCGGCGGGCCGTGCTGGCATAGCTCAGTCCACTTCTGTAGAAGTGGCTATTGATTCTAGCAGAGCGGCGGCGGATGCTCGCAAGGTCGGAGAGCGCTAACGACGATTGGACCTGTCGATTGGTATGGGTCCGGGAGGGTGCGATGGCTCTTCCCCGGTACGCCTTTTTCCGCGGGCGAATCGTTCCTTACTCCGAGGCGCGGGTCGGCGTCCTCACGCACGGATTGAACTACGGCACCGGCGTCTTCAGCGGCATGCGCGGGTACTGGAATGCCGCGGAGAAGGAGGTCTTCGTCTTCCGACCCGACGATCACTACCGGCGCTTTCTCGACAGCGCCAGGATGCTCGCCATGGAGCTGCCGTTCGGCGCTCCGGAGCTGGCCGCCGCCGCGACGGAGCTTGTCCGGACCGAAGGCTACCGGGAAGACTGCTACCTCCGGTCGCTCGCGTTCTACGGCGACGAGACCGTCGGCGTCCGCCTGCATGACCTGACCCCGGAGGTTTCGATCGTCGCCATCCCCTACGGCCGGTACATCGACAAGGAGGAAGGCGCGCACGCCACCATCTCGTCCTGGAGGCGAGTGGACGACAACGCCATTCCCGCGCGCGGGAAGATTGTCGGCTCCTACGTGAATTCGGCGCTCGCGAAGTCCGAGGCAATGCGAGCCGGGTTCGACGACGCGATCGTGCTCTCCGCCGACGGCCACATCTCGGAGGGCTCCGCCGCCAACTTCATGCTCGTTCGCAACGGAGTCGTGATCACGCCCCCGATCACCGACAACATCCTCGAGGGGATCACCCGTCGAACCGTCCTGGAGCTGCTCGACAAGGAGATGGGCGTCCCGGTCCTGGAGCGCTCGATCGACCGCAGCGAGATCTACGTCGCCGACGAGGCGCTCTTCGTCGGGACCGGGGTCCAGATCGTGGCGATCACCCGCGTCGATCACCGCCCGATCGGAACCGGCCGGATCGGCCCGATCGCGTCGGCGCTTCGCGAGCTCTACTTCCGGGTCGTCCGCGGCGAGCACGCCGCGTATCGGCACTGGTGTACCGGGGTGTACGGGACTTCGTCCGCTGCCGAGGTTGCCGACACCGCATCCGCCGCGCACTAAAAGGGGACAGACCCCTTTTTCTATTTTTTCGAGGCTTCGGTCGCGCGCGGATCAGTGCGGCAGCGGGATATACCCCTCCGGCGCGCGCAGTGAGCGGCCGAACTCCGCCGCGATCGCGGCCTCCCGTGCGAGCCCCGGTACGCGGAACCCGAACGCCGGGGTCGAGAGCCGCGCCGTCGAGACCGAGTCCCCGCGAAGGAACTTCGTCGTCATCCTGCGACCCTTCGGCAGGCTGAAGCCGAGCAGACAGTGCGCCCCGCCCTCGACGAGCACGTGGCGGCCGTTTGGAAACCCGACGAGCACTTCATGCGCATTCGAAGGCGGCGTATGGGCGTCCAGCGTGCCGCTGACGAACAGGACCGGCACTCTCGAGGAGATCGGCGAGCGATACTCCTCCGGAAGCTCCGGTACGCCCCACGCGTCGCAGACGTCCGGAATCGGAAAGTCCGCGGCGTCGCCGAGCAGTGTCGACTCCGCCTGAGCCTTGACCTTCGCGCGCCGCGCGGCCGAAGCGCCGGACGCGCAACGCATCGCGAAGTCCACGGCAGGCGGCGAAGCGCTCCTCCGTCCCGCGATCGAGCTCGACGCGAGCTCCTGGAAGTCGCCCTGCAGCATCGCGAGGTAGATCCCGGGGAGCCGCGAGATTTGCTCGCGGGACGCGAGCAGATTGCGGGTGAAACACTGGACGTCGAACTTCCCGAGGGTAACGGTATGGCGGTTGCCCGTGACCGGATCGACCGCCTCGGCTCGGACCGGGTCCTGCTCGAGCCGCGCCATCACCGCCTGCATGGCGCCGACGAAGCTCGGCATCCGCTCGACGAGGAGCGGCGTGCGTTTCACCAGCTGGTCGACCTGGAGCAACACTTCCTGATAGTCGGAGGGCAACCTCTCCATGTGGTCGGGGCCCTGTACCCCGAAAAGGACCGCGCGCTCGATCGAGTTCTCGAAGAGTCGGATCGTCGCGAGAGCGAGATGGGTCCCGTAGCTTCCCGCCAGTAGAGAGACGCGCGGCGCGCCGAGCGCGCGGCGGAGGTCTTCGACGTCCTGCGCGCTCTCGGCGGTGTTGTACGAGGCGAGATCGACGCCCCGCTCGGTCCAGTGCGCGCGGCACTCGCGAGCCTTCTCCCGGAACGCGGCGAGCACGAGAGCGCGCTCCATGGGGCGGTCGAGCGGCAGATCGAAGCTGCCGGGACACTCGAGCCGCGGCCGGGAGTGGCCCATCCCGCGCTGGTCGAGAGCGATGACGTCGGAGTGCTCCGCGATCGCCTGGAAGAGCGGAAGAATCGGACCCTCGGCGTCCTGGCTTCCCGAGCCTCCGGGTCCGCCGGCGAGCCAGACGACGGGAGTGCCGGGATGCGAAGCCGGCGTTTTCAGCCGCACGAATGCGAGCTCGATCACGGCGCCCGCCGGCCGGGAGCGGTTCTCGAGAACGGTCAAGTAACCCATCTCGGCGGCGACCGGAGCGCTGCCGTCGCGCGGGACGAGCCGGATCGCCTCGAAACGCAGACGGCCCGGCGGCGACGTGACGGAGGACGGAGACACGGGCGAATCCTGCGCGGAAGCCGGGTCGACGGCGGAGAGGAGGAAGAGCGGGATGAGCAGGTGGCGCATCGGAGACCTCTTACCGACTGAAACGCGCCACGGACTGCGAGGTTTTGCACCCATGGACCGATCGTCCGGCGGGAGGGACGGCGGGAGTGAGACGCGGGACACCCGTCCGGATTGCGTGCGCTCGCCGGTCATCCGCGAGGCCGAGGGCTTTACCTGCCGGGAACAACCGGCACATAGCCTAAACCCGGCGCCCCCGCGCTCGTAGAGAAACGCAGCGTCGGCAGATGACTGCCCGATTCAATTTTTTGTTTTTCGGGAGGGCACATGACACGAATCGTCCGCAGAACCACGACTCCCCTCTTCTTTGCGTCTTTCCTCGCGGCGGCTGCCGCCGTCGCACAGCCCGCGTTGACGCTTCCGGAGGCGAGCCCGAAGGCCACGGCTTCCCAGACCGTCGGCTTGACCGACATCGCGATCGCCTACCATCGGCCGGCGGTCAACAAACGAACGATCTGGGGCGACCTGGTTCCCTGGAACGAAGTCTGGCGCGCCGGAGCGAACCAGAACACCACGATCAGTTTTTCGTCGCCGGTCACCGTCAACGGAAAACCGCTCGCGGCGGGGACGTATGGACTTCACATGATTCCGACGCAGGGAGGCGACTGGACGATCGCCTTCTCCAACGTCAGCTGGGCGTGGGGAAGCTTCAGCTATGACGAGAAAGAGGACGCGCTCCGGGTGACGACGAGGCCCCAGCCGGCCGAGTTCCAGGAGAGGCTCTCCTATACCTTCGACGAGCCGACGGAAAAGTCCGTCCAGGTCGCTCTCCGGTGGGAGAAGTTGCGCGTCCCGTTCACGGTCGAGGTCGACACGCCGGCCGTCGTCATCGAGAGCGTTCGAAAACAGCTCCGGGACCTTCCGCGTTTTTCGTGGCAGGGCTGGAACCAGGCGGCGGCTTACGCGATGCGGAACAAGGTCGACCTGGACGAGGCGCTCACCTGGGCCGACCGCTCGATCCGGATGCAGGAGAACTTCGCCAACCTTCGGACCAAGGCCGGCCTTCTCGAGTTGAAGGGAGACACGAAAACCGCCGCGCAGTTGCGCGACCGGTCGCTGAAGATCGCGACGGAGGCGGACATCAACGGTTACGGGTACCAGCTTCTCGGAGAGGGAAAGACCGACGAGGCGATCGAGGCCTTCCGGAAGAACGTCAAGGATCACCCGCAGAGCTGGAACACGTACGACAGTCTCGGGGAGGCCTACGCCCGAAAAGGGGACAAGAAGCTCG
>Ga0075433_10002018_pt1 | contig 15307 bp, 16 predicted proteins | sample RhiMethybrSRZTD2_FD_75299 | JGI IMG/M metagenome (GOLD analysis project Ga0075433, IMG submission 75299) | Populus rhizosphere microbial communities from Tennessee, USA - Rhizosphere MetaG P. TD hybrid SRZTD2 | ecosystem: Host-associated > Plants > Roots > Rhizosphere > Soil | place: USA... | reverse complement strand
CCGGCCCGTGATCGCCGTCCCGACGAGCGTCGGCTACGGGGCGAGCTTCAAGGGACTTGCGGCGCTCCTGGCGATGCTCAACTCGTGCGCCGCGGGCATCACCGTCGTCAACATCGACAATGGCTTCGGGGCGGGGCGCGCGGCGGCGCTCGTCCTCGAACTCAAATCTACCAACGGCCGCCCGAACGCCTGACCGCCGCGGACCTCACCACCCGACCGCCGCCCGAAAAGCTCCGCCCCACGGAGAAACTTCCGGAGAACCTCGGCGCGCAGTAGGAGGAGGACCGGTAGAAACTCGGGTAGCAGGACCGGTACGAGTAATAGCTCGGGTAGCAGCCGTAGTAGTACGAGTAGTACGGCCGGCCGATGTTGATGTACCCCGAGGCGTAGACGGGCGGCACGACGACCACCGGCGAGGGCTGTTCCACGACCACGGGGGTCTCGGTCGCCGCGGGAGTCGTGGGAAGTTCCTTCGCCTTCTCGACGGGCGCGAGCATGGCCGTGAGCACCTTGTCGCTCAATCCGGCCGTCTTCAGCGCGACGAGGTCGTCGCTCGAGAGCTTGGCGGCGCCCCCGTTCGCCTTGAGGTAGGCGATGATCACGTCGTCGGAGAGGCCCGCCTTCGCGAGCTTCTGGAGATCATCCTTCGATGCCTGCGCGGCGGCGAACGCCGGCGCGACGGCCAGCAGGACCAGGGCCAGTACGGTTCTCATAGACTCCTCCTGGCGGTTTACCACCGCGCTCCACGGCCGTTCCAGCGGGTGCGGTAGCCCCGGTGGAAACGGAAGAAGTTGTTGAACGCAAATCCCAGCGCGAAGTACGTCGGGGCGTACGCCCCGCAGTAGACGCAATTGTCATAGGAATACAGGTGGCGGTGATAGATGGGCTGCGCGTCCTCGGGCTCCAGCACGGGGGTTGAGGCCGCCGCCGCGAGCAGGCCGTCGCCGGCGCCCGCGTCCTTCAGGGCCACCAGGTCGTCGGCGGTGAGCTTTCGCTCGACGCCGTTCGCCTGCAGCTCCCGGCGGATCGTGTCGTCGGAAGTGCCCGCGCGGCGCATGGCCGCGATTTCGTCGACCGAGAGGGGCACGCGGGCGGGAGTCCACGCGACGGGCCCTTCGTGGATCACGCATCCCGCCAGGAGGAGGGGGAGCAGAAATGTCACTCGCTTCATCATCGCTATTCTACTAACGATTACGATGCCCCGATGATTCCGCTGTGATGATAAATATGGGACGGAATCCAGAATCAAGAATCAGGAATCAGGAATGGGAAGCTCAGGGTTGCTGGTCCTTGAGCGCCTCCCGGAGCCGCTGCGTCGCGCTGAAAATGCGTGATTTCACCGTGCCCACGGGGATGCCGAGCACCTCGGAGATCTCCGCGTACTTCAGCCCGTTGTACTCCGAGAGCACGAGGCAGAGACGCTCGCCTTCGGGCAGCGCCTCGACCGCCCGCTTCACCGCCTTCTGCACTTCGGAGCGTTCCAGGGGCTCCGCGGGTGAATCGCCCACCGGCCGGTCGGCGTCGCCGAGCGCCGACTCCCTTTTTTTCGCCGACTGGTTGATCCACAAGTTCGAGGCGATTCGGAACAGGTAGGTCGTCACTTTGGCCGTGGGCTCATACTGCTCCCGCGCCCGCCAGACGCGCAGGAAGACCTCCTGGACGAGGTCGTCCACGAGCGAGCGGTTCCAGCACATCCGGTAGAGGAAATTCGCCAGGGGCTTCTGGTAGAGCTCGTACAGCTCCTTGAAGGCCTCGGCGGAACCTCTCCGGACCGCCAGCATCAATTCTGTTTCTTGGTCGGGCATCTACGAAGTCCGGAGTCCTGAGTCCTTGGTCCAACGTGCTCGGAAGTCCGGAGTCCGAAGTCCTTCGTCCGATCCGAGTCCAAAGTCTCAAGGTACCCTACGTTGGGTTCCGCTCGTTGGACTCTGGATTCGGGACTCCGGGCACTGCCCCCGGTCCGCCGAGGTTGTACGGCTGCGGCCGCCGGCTTGACAATCGTTTTCCTTCGGTCCATCCTTCGGTCTCGACGGGCGTTCAACAAAGGGGACCCATGGGCGCCAAGGACCACGCGGACCGCGCGGAGAAGGAGATCGTTTCCGCCCGGTGCGTCGTGCTCACGGTCAGCGACACGCGGACGGCGGAGACGGACGAGTCGGGCCGCAAGGCCGCCGACATCCTGGCCGCCGCGGGTCATGTCGTCGCGGACCGGCGGATCGTCCCGAACGACCGCGGCGCGATCGCGGACGCCGTGCGGGCCGCCCTCGCCGCGGGCGTCGACCTGGTCGTCGCGATCGGCGGCACCGGCGTCTCGCGTCGGGACGTCACGGTCGAGGCGGTTCGGGGCCTCATGGAAAAGGAGCTTCCCGGGTTCGGGGAGATGTTCCGGATGTTGACCGCGAAGGAAATCGGGACGGCGGCGATCATGACGCGCGCGACGCTCGGCGCGGCGTCGGACGGAAGGCTCATCGTCGTCACGCCCGGGTCGACCGCCGGAGTCCGCCTCGCCCTTGAGGACGTCCTCGTGCCCCAGCTCAAGCACCTGCTCTGGGAACTCCGCAAGTAGTCGCCATGGGCCGTCTCGTCGCCTGGTACCGCGCCCGGGGGTGGGGAACGAAGCTCCTCCTCGCGGCCGCGACGGGCTTCCTCGGCCTCCTGGCCCTGTACGTCTCGGCGCGCGCCGTCCAGTACGCCGGGGCCTCCCGCACTCCGGCCGGCCTCTTCGTCCCCGAGGACGCCGACCTCGTCATCCGGGTCGCCGACGGCGCGGCCCGGTGGAACGACCTCCAGAAGACCGAACTCTGGCGGAACTTTACGCGCAAGATGCAGAAGGACGCCGGAGTCCGGACCACGCTCAATGAAATCCTGGCCTCCTCCGGCGCGCCCACGCTCGACGATCTCGAGGACCGGCGCTGGCTCGACCGCAACACGCTCCTGCGGGAGGAGTCGCTCGTCCGCTTCGCGGGCCGCGACCTCGCCGTCGCGGTGGCCGGCGAGAAATTCTGTGTCGCGACACGCATCGGCCCCTGGGATTTCATGCTGCTTCCCGGCCTCCAGCTCTTCCCGGGCCTGGCCGGCGCCGAGCGGGCCGAAGCGGGGGGCGCGCCGATGCTCCGGCGGGGGAAGCTCTGCATCGGAATCCAAGGGGCCATCGTGGTTGTCTCGAACGATCCCGCCATGCTCGCCTCCGCGCTCAAGCGGCGCGGGACCCCAGCCGTGCCTACGGGCTTGTTGAGGGCATCCTTGAGGGCGGAGTCATTCCGGGACCTCCTGCGGGGTTTTCCCGCGGGCGGCCTCCTGGCGGTCACCGATATCGAGAAATGCACGCGGATTGAAATCGATGTCGAAGTCTCCGGGGCGGACCTCGTCGTGCGCGCCACGGGGGAGGGACTCGAACCCGTCCGGCCCGATCCCGCGCCGGTCGACACGGTCCGGATGATTCCGAGGAACGGGCTCGGCGCCGTCGTCACCAACGTTGAAACGGGTCCGTACTGGGAATGGCTGCGGCGGGTGACCGATCGACGCTCGCGGGGCGGCACGGCCGTCGACCAGTTCGCCCGGCAGAATTTCCGCGACATCCTCGAGGTCCTCGCCACGAGCCGGTTTCCCGAGGAGGTCCTTCCGAAGCTGGACGGGCCCGTCTCGGTGCTCTTCGGCGCCAGCGAGGGGGAGAACGGCCGGACGTACGCCGCGGCGGCGCTCTACCTGCGCTCCTCGCGGCCCCGCGAGGCGGCGGAGTCGCTGCAAGCCATGATCGACAAGGCGACGAGCCAGCCGAACGATCACTTCCGGCCGGCCGACTCGGAGATCGGCGGGGTCCGGATCCGGAGCTACAGCTACCACCCCGACGTGCTCGGCTGGAACAACTACCTCTGCGCCTGCTACGCGGTCACGAATGACGCGCTCATCCTCGCGAACAACCTGGCGTTCCTCATGGACACGCTCCGGTGCCTGGCGAACGAGGAGCCCTCGATGGCGATCCAGCTTCCCTACGAGCAGGCCCAGCGGCGGCTCCTGCAGCTCGGACTGCGCCGCGTGATGGTGTCGGGAGCCGCGGAGAGCCTCTTCCTGTACGGTCCCGCGATCCGGCAGGGACTCGAGGGGTTCTACGACACGGTGGCGTCGAGAGCGATCGACTCGCCGGCGTACCGGATCAAGCTCCGGCAGGATCTCGAGACGCGGGCGATGAAGGAAGGGCAGCCGCTCGGGGCGCGGGCGCTCGACGAGCAGGTCGACCGCGTCCTCCGCGAGCGGAGCCGCGAGATGGAAGACAAGCTGCGGGCCCGGGCGCGGATCCTCGACTACCTGAAGTGGATCGCCCTGCAGGTGGAGAAAGTGCCCGGCGGAATGAAGCTCGAGTTGGCGATTGAACTGAAATAGTCGCGGAATCAAGAATCAAGAATTAGGAATCAAGAATCAGGAATCAGGAATCAGGAATGAAAAGGGGAGGGGAGCATCCGGCATCCTGGAGGCGCCTGGAAAGATCCCAAAAATCCGGAATCAAGAATCAAGAATCAAGAATCAAGAATCAGGAATCCCGGGAGAAATGCCCGGGTCTACTTGAACAATGACCCCTGCGGTGGCGCCTTGGCCGTCGCGCCCAGGTGGGCCAACGCCAGGGGACTCGCCTTCCGGCCACGCGACGTGCGCAAGAGCAGGCCCTGCTGGAGCAGGTAGGGTTCGTACACTTCCTCGATCGTGTCCTCCTGCTCCCCGACGGCGGCCGCGATCGTCTTCAATCCCACGGGCTCCGGCTGGCCGCACAGGACCTTGAGGATCTTCCGGTCGATCTCCTCGAGTCCGAGCGCGTCCACGCCGAGCATCGCCAGCCCTTCCTCCGCGAGGCGGATCGAAATCGCCTTCGAGCCCCGGACCTGGGCGAGGTCGCGGACGCGCCGCAGGTGGTTGTTCGCGATGCGGGGCGTGCCGCGCGAGCGGTCGCCGATCATCCGGCAGGCGTCGGGCTCGAGCCCGATCGAGAGGAGCCGCGCCGACCGCGAGAGGATTTTCACGAGGTCGTCGACGGGATAGAAGTCGAGTTTCTCGCGGATCTTGAACCGGTCGTGGAATGGTTTCGAGAGGAGTCCCTCGCGCGTCGTGGCGCCCACGAGCGTGAACCGCTTCAGCGGCAGGTTGATCGTGCGACCGTTCGGCCCCGACTCGACCGGGATCGAGATGAAGAACTGCTCCATCGCGGAATAGAGGTACTCCTCGACGTCGGCGAGGATGCGGTGGATCTCGTCGATGAAAAGCACGTCGCCCGGTTGGAGTTTCGTCAGCATGCCCGCGAGGTCGCCGGGCCGCTTCAGAACGGGGCCGCTCGTGACGTGGAGCCGCGCCTTCATCTCGTGGGCGATGATGCGGGCGAGCGTCGTCTTGCCGAGTCCCGGCATGCCCGTGAAGAGCGCGTGGTCGAGGGGCTCCTTCCGTTCGCGGGCGGCGCGGACGTAGACGGTCAGATTGCGGATGACCGATTTCTGGCCGACGAAGTCGTCGAACGAGGCGGGTCGGAGGCTGTCTTCGAATGCCCGATCAGGATCCTGAGTCTCCCCTCTCATACCCGACGATTCTATGACGAAGGATCGACGGCTACAACGATGACCGGAGAACGATGACGGATGACGGATGACAGATGACAGGCGACCCGAGAGTCCAGAAGCGCTTACTTCTCGGCCGGGGATTCCGCTTTCTTTCCTGCCTTGTGCTCGGGCTTCGGCTCGGGCGTGGGCTCGGGTTTCGTCTCGGCCTTGGCTTCGGCCTTCGCTTCGGCTCGGCCCGCGGCGGCCAGGGCTTCGACGGCTCCCGTGCGCTCCTCGACCTTCGTCGCGCGGCCCATCCGCTCGCGGAGGTAGTGGAGCTTGGCGCGGCGCACGCGGCCCTTCTTCTTCACCTCGATGGCGGCCACGCGCGGCGAGTGGACGGGGAAGATGCGCTCGACGCCCTCGCCCTGGACGATGCGGCGGACGGTGAAGGTCTCGCTGAGCCCTTGGTGGCGGCGCGCGATGACGATCCCGGTGAAGATCTGGATTCGCTCCTTGTCGCCCTCGACGATCTTGACGTGCACTTCCACGGTGTCGCCCACGTCGAAGAGGGGCACCTTGGCCTTCAGGAATTCCTTCTCGATCGGGTCCAGGGTCCTCATGGCGATCACCGCTCCTTTTTCTTCGACTTCTTCCGCGCGAGGTCGGGCCGTCGTCCGGCCGTCCGTTCCTCGGATTTCGTCTTCCGCCACTCCGCGATCTTCGCGTGGTGCCCGCTCACCAGGACCTCGGGCACCTTCATCCCCCGGACCTCCCGGGGCTTCGTGTAGTGCGGGTACTCGAGCCGGCCGTCCGAGAACGACTCCTCCTCGAGCGACCCCGCGCATCCGACCACGCCCGGCTGGAGGCGCCCGACGGCGTCGAGGAGCACCATCGCGGGGAGCTCGCCGCCCGTCAGGACGTAATCGCCGATCGAAACTTCAAGGGGCTTCAGCCCCTCGGAGACCCGCTCGTCGAATCCCTCGTAGTGGCCGCAGAGCAGGATCAGGCCCTTCGCCTTCGCCAGCTTCCGCGCCAGGCGCTGGTCCAGCTTCCGCCCGGCGGGCGAGAGCAGGACGAGCTCCGAGTCCGCGGCGCCGTGGGCCCGCAGGTGGTCAACCGCCCGGAATACCGGGTCGGCCATGATCACCATGCCGGGTCCGCCCCCGAAGGGCGGCGCGTCGACCTTCCGGTGCTTGTCGGTCGTGAAGTCGCGCAGGTCGACCAGCCGGATGTCCAGGGCCCCCTTTTCGCGCGCGATCTTCAGGATGCTCTCCCCGATCACGCCGGCGAACATCGCGGGGAAGAGCGTCACGACGTCGATGCGCATGGGCGGGCCCCGCCTGCGGGTCAATGATTGTAGGCAGGACCGGGCCGAAGTCAAGAACGAACGCCCCCGCAATTTGACCCCGGGCCTCGACTCGCGCCGGTTCATCCGGCTATCTTGCCGCCATGTTCACGGGCATCATCGAGCGGTCGGGGCGCGTGAAATCGGTACGGCGCACCCGGGGCGGGGCGCGGATCGCGATCGAGGGGCCCTTCGGCGTCCCGGTCGGGGCCAGCGTCGCGGTGAACGGCGTCTGCCTCACGTCGCTGGAGCCCAGGGGCCTCGTCTTCGACATGGTGCCCGAGACGCTCTCGCGCACCACGCTCGGCCATCTTCGCGCCGGAACCCGCGTCAACCTGGAGCGCGCGCTCGCCGCCGGAGCCCGGCTCGACGGCCACGTCGTCCACGGCCACGTCGACGGGACGGGTGTCGTGGAATCGCTGGCGCGGAAGGGCGGGGCGGTGACGCTGAGGGTGAAGGTTGCGCCGGCGCTGGCGGATCAGATCGTGCCGAAGGGATCGATCGCGATCGACGGCGTGAGCCTCACGGTGGTCGAATCGGCCGACGGGAAGTTCAGCGTCGCGCTCATTCCGGCCACGCTGGCGCGGACGACGCTCGCCCGGCTCCGGAAAGGCGACCGCGTCAACATCGAAACCGACGTGCTGGCGAAGTACGCCCGGCGGCGCGCCGCGTCGCGGATCTCGAAGGCCTTTCTAGCCAAGGCGGGCTTCATTTAGCCGCGCCTTCGGATTCCGGCTCGAAGCTCGACGCTTCGGGGGCTGGGAACTGGGATCGGGAAACGGGGAGCTCTACCCCTACCTCAAACCCAGCAGCGTCACCAAGGTCCGGATGTCCTTGTCCTCGAACTCAAATCCAAACCCCGCGAAGAACTCCGGATTGTCCTGGAGGCGGCTCCACCCGGCCGTCGCCTTGAACGCGAAGAGCACCTGCTTCCACCAGGCGTCGCCGTCTGGCGACCAGAGCGGCGCGGTGATGTACGCGCGCGTCATCGGCCCGTGGATGTTCTCGTCGATGTCCTCGTCGGCCACGTCCTGGTACGGCGCTCGGATGTCGAACGATGCCATGACCGGCCAGTCGCCGAGCTTGAAGTCGACGTCGACCCCGCCGCCCGGCTTGCCTTCCATCAGGCCCGCGCGCAGGCCGACGTGGTTGTCGAAGAACCAGGGGATCTTGTACATCGCGAAGATGTCGCCGACCGCCTTGAGGTCGTTATCCCCCGTGTCGATCTGCTCCTGGAATTCGATCGGGCTCGCGGAGGCGTTCAGGCCGAGGAACGTCACGCCGCCCTGGAAGTACTTGGTCTCGTCGGGCGCGATCCTCAGGTAGAGTCGCGACGCCGTCATCTCCGTGTTGCGGTACGCCCGGTAGTCGGCCCCGACGAAGACGCGCGCCTTGCTGGCGCGTCCCACGACCTGGTTGACGCTGTCGACGGCCTCCTCGGCCTTCTTCGCCAGCGTGTCCTCGCGCAGCAGCTTCCCGATCGTCCCCTTGCCCTCGGCCACGTCGGCGACGACTTTCTGGATGTCCTCGGACGCCTTCCGCATGTTCTCCAGCGTCTTCTCGACGTCTTCCGCGAGCTTCGGATCGTTCATGAACTTGCCGAGCACCCCTTGGCCGCTCGTGATCTTGTCGACGAGCTGGCGCGCCGAGGAGGCCATTGCCCTGAGGTCCCCCAGCGAGCTCTTCAATTCGTCGTAGAGCGACGGGTCGTTGACGAGCTTGCCCAGCGTCCCGGTCCCCTTGTTGACCTTCTCCGCGAGCTCGCGGAATTCCCCGACCGCCTTGAGGGCCTCGTCGAAGACCTTGGGGTCGTTGATCAGGCGCGACAGCGTGCCCTGCCCGGAGCGGATGTCCTTCATGAGCGCGCGCGTCTCGTCTGCCGTGTCCTTGATCGAGGTGAGCATGTCCTTGATGAGGTCCCTGTTTCCCGAGAGGACGTTGCCCACCTCGTCGAGGGCGCTCGGCTTCGGCGTTCCCCGGAGCTCGATTCCCTCCGCCAGGAGCGGCCGGTCGGGCGTGCCCCGGGTGATCGAGATGTGATTCCCGCCGATCAGGCTGAACGATTCGACGAAGACGGTGCAGTTGTCGTGGAGCTGGATGGCCTGGTCGAGATGGCCGACGACCCGCACACCCTTTTCTTGCAGCTCGATGATCGCCACCTTGCCTACCTTGACCCCGTCGACCTGGATGTCGTCCCCCTTTCGGAGCCCTTCGACCCTGTCGAAAACGAACTTCATCTTGACGGGCTTCGAGAACGGGTTCTTGGTCACGGCGAGCGACCCGTACAGCAGGAGCACGAAGGCCACGAAGAAGAAGAAGCCGAGCCACATCGCCTTGTTCATTTCGCCTCTTCCCGCCGGAGCGGGCCCTCCGAGTCGCCGTAGATGAACTTGGTCACCTTGGTGTCGTCCGATTTCTTGAACTCCTCCTTCGTCCCGATCTTGTGGACGCGCCCCTCGTGGAGGAGGGCGATCCGGTCGGCGATCCGGAAGACGCTCGACATGTCGTGGGTCACGACCAGGCTCGTCACCTTCAGCTTGGCTTGCAGGTCGAGGACCAGCTCGTTGATCGTCGCGGCCATGATGGGGTCGAGCCCGGCCGTGGGCTCGTCGTACAGGATGATCTCCGGCTTGCGGATGATCGCGCGCGCCAGGCCCGCGCGCTTCTTCATGCCCCCCGAAATCACGTCGGGCATCTTCTCCGCGGCGTCGGCGAGGTTGACCATCTCGAGGGTTTCCGTGACGCGCCGCCGGATCTCCTCCTCGGCGGGCCGCTCGTGCTCGCGGAGGGGGAGGGCCACGTTTTCGAATACGGTCAAGGAGTTCAGGAGCGCCGCGCCCTGGAAGAGGAACCCGATCTTCTTGCGGATCTCGCCGAGCTGGCCGTTGTTCGCGGCGAAGATGTCGGTCCCGCTGATGATCACGGTGCCCTTGTCCGGGCGCAGGAGCCCCACGATGTGCTTCAGCGTAACGCTCTTGCCGGTCCCCGAGCCGCCGATGACGCAGAGCGTTTCGCCCCGCAGGACGTCGAGCGTCAGGCCCTGGAGCACCGGCCTTCCGGAGAAACCCTTGTGGAGATCGACGAGCTGGATGATGGGGGCCCCCTCGGACGCGCCCCCGGGGATGTTCAGGGAGGGCTGGAGGCCCGCGTCGGCCGGGCCGGTCCGGATCGTCGGCTCGGGGTTCATGCGACGTCGGCTCCCATGGCGCCGGCCATCTGCACGAGCGCGTTGATGAGGTGGTCCAGGACGAGGACGAGGACGAACGAGATGACCACCGTTTTCTGCGTGGACCGGCCCACCCCGGCGGCTCCCTGGGTGGTGGCCAGCCCCTGGTGGCAGCCGACGATCGCCGTCGAGAGCCCGAAGCAGGTCGCCTTCACCAGGCCGATCCAGATGTCCCGGAACTTCAGGATCTCCTGGGCGTACGTGAAATAGACTTCGAAACCGACGTTGAAGTACGCCTTCCCGACGATGCCTCCGCCGATGATGCCGATGACGTTCACCAGAATGGTCAGGGCGATCGAGGCCGCCACGAGCGACACGACCCGGGGCATGACGAGGAACCGGATGGGGTCGATCGACATGACCTGCAGGGCGTCGATCTCCTCGGAGACCTTCATCGTCCCGAGCTCGGCCGCGTAGCTGGAGCCCATGAGGCCGGCGAGGGCGATCGCGGTCATGACCGGGCCCATCTCGCGGCACATCGAAGCGGTCACGACCCATCCGATCGTCGCCGCCTGGCCGTACTTCTGCAGTTCGACTCCGGTCTGGAAGGCGAGGATCATGCCCGAGAAGAGCGCGGTGAGGACGGTGACGGGGAGGCTTCCGTAGGTCGCGCGGAAGGACTGGTTGACGATCTCCCCGACGCGCCGGCGGAGGTCGCCGAGCGCCCGCACGGTGTCGCGCAGGAGCAGGAGGATCTCGCCGGCCGTGACGCAGGCCCGCTCGAAGACCGCCTCGGTCCGGGCGACGAGTTGTATCATGAGTTCCGGTACAACCGGCGTTTCCTCAGGATCGCCGCCACCCCCTCGGACACGAGGTACCGGACCGATTTTCCGCTCCGGATGCGGTCCCGGATCTCGGTGGAAGAGATCTCGACCAGGGGCGCGGCCACCTCCACCCACCCTCCCGTCCACGGCGGCGGCTGCGCGCCGAGGCTGCCCGGGCGCCGGAAGAGGGCGAACGTCACCAAGCGCGCCAGCTCCCGCACCCGGTGCCAACGATCGAGGTCCGCCACGGCGTCCGTTCCGATCAGGAAGTACAGTTTAGCAGAAGTCCTGTCGGAGAGGGCGCGCACGGTGTCGAAAGTGTACGAGGTGCCGCCCCGCCGGATTTCATCGTCGAGCGCCTGGAACCGGCGGTTGCCTCGGATGGCGGCCCGGACCATCGCCAGGCGGTCGCGCCCGGAGACGTACGTCTCGGCCGATTTGAGAGGGGAGACCGCGTTGGGCACGAAGAGAACCTTGTCGAGCCGGAGCTCCTCCGCCGCGCGCTCGGCGAGGATCAAGTGACCGACGTGGATGGGATTGAAAGAACCACCGAACAGTCCGTAGCGGGGCAATTCGGGTGGCATGGGGCGCTCGCCTCCTAGATTAGACCAACCCGTGACCCCGTGCTACTATCCGACTTGTGAATCTCGTCGACGGCGTGAAGAAAGGCGATCCGCTCTCCGTCAGCCGGGCCATTTCCGCGGTCGAAAACGGCGCTCCGGAGGGTCGGGAACTCCTCGACGCGCTCGCCTCGCTCGTCGGCCGCGCCGTCCGGATCGGCGTCACGGGCCCGCCGGGCGTCGGGAAATCGACCGCGATCGACGCCCTCGTCCAGGTCCTTCGCTCGAAAGCCGAGCGGGTGGGGGTCATCGCCGTGGACCCCACGAGCCCTTTCACCGGGGGCGCCCTCCTCGGCGACCGGATCCGGATGGGGAAATCGACCGAAGACCCCGGCGTTTTCATGCGATCGATGGCCACGCGCGGTACGACCGGGGGCCTGTCGCGGGCGACCCAGGATGCCGCCGACGTCCTGGACGCTTCCGGCGTCGCGCGCGTCCTCATCGAGACGGTCGGGGTGGGGCAGTCCGAGATCGAGATCGCCCGCGCCACCGATGTCACGATCGTGATCCTGACGCCCGAGTCCGGGGACGGCATCCAGGCGATGAAATCGGGGATCATGGAGATCGCCGACCTGGTCCTCATCAACAAGGCGGACCGGATGGGGGCGGACAACCTGGAGCGCGACCTGCGGGGAGCCTTCGACTTGCGGCCGAACCGGCGCGGGAAGGACATCCCGATTCTCCACTCCGAGGCATTCCGGGGAAAGGGAATTCCCGAGCTGCTGGCGGCGATCGACACGTACGTCGCCGAAAAGCGCCAGGACGGGTCTTTCGAGCGGCGCCGCGCCGAGAACATGGTCCGGCGCCTGCGCGGTCTCGCGGAGTACATGATCGAGCGCGACCTCTGGCGGGAGGACGGGGCGGCCGGCAGGCTTGAATCCCTCGCCGCGGAGGTGTTAAATCACTCCAGGTCCAGCTACCAAGCCGCGGAACTCCTCGTGCGGGAGGCCCTGGGAGGTCGATGAGCAAAGGCAACGGCGACCTCGAGAAATCCGTTCAAGGCTGGAAGGACGCGGTTTCGAAGGTCAAATCCGAGAAGCGCTCGCGGTTCCCCCTCACCGTCATCCCCGACGACCAGATTCTCTACTCGCCGCTCGATCTCAAGGACTGGGATCCCCAGCGCGACCTCGGCACGCCGGGGTCGTACCCCTTCACGCGCGGCCCCTACGAGAACATGTACCGGGGCCGGCTCTGGACGATGCGGATGTTCTCGGGGTTCGGCACGGCGCGCGACACGAACGAGCGGTTCAAGTACCTCCTCGAGCACGGCCAGACGGGGCTCTCGATCGCGTTCGACATGCCGACGCTCATGGGATACGACAGCGACCACGCGAGGTCGCGGGGCGAGGTGGGGCGCGAGGGCGTCGCGGTCTGCTCGCTCCAGAACATGGAGACGCTCTTCGACGGCATCCCGATGGCGGATGTCTCGACGTCGATGACGATCAATCCGACGGCGTGCATCCTGCTCGCCTTTTACGTCGCCTGCGCCGAGCGCCAGGGGGTGAAGCCCGACCGCCTGCGGGGCACGATCCAGAACGACATGCTCAAGGAGTACATCGCGCAGAAGGAGTGGGTCTACCCGCCCCTGCCGTCGATGCGGATCATCACGGACATGATCGCGTTCTGCGCCGAGCACGTGCCGAAGTGGAACACGATCTCGATCAGCGGGTACCACATCCGCGAGGCGGGCTCGACCGCGCTCCAGGAGCTCGCCTACACGCTGATGGACGGTTTCACGTATGTCGAATTCGGCATCAAGGCGGGGATCCCCGTCGACGCCTTCGCGCCGCGGCTCTCGTTCTTCTTCAACAGCCACATGGACTTCTTCGAGGAGATCGCGAAGTTCCGCGCGGCGCGGCGCATCTGGGCGCGCCACATGAAGGAGCGGTACGGGGCGAAGAATCCCGACAGCTGGCGCCTCCGGTTCCACACCCAGACGGCGGGGTGCTCGCTCACGGCCCAGCAGCCCGAGAACAACATCGTCCGGACGGCGGTCGAGGCGCTCGCGGCGGTCCTCGGCGGGACGCAGTCGCTCCACACGAACTCGATGGACGAGGCGCTCGCGCTCCCCTCGGAGCACGCGGTGAAGATCGCGCTGAGGACCCAGCAGATCCTGGCGCACGAGTGCGGCCTGACGGACGCGATCGATCCGCTCGCGGGGTCGTACTTCATCGAGTCGATGACGGACAAGATGGAGGCGGAGGCCGAGAAGATCTTCAAGACCATCGAGGGGATGGGCGGAATGATCCCCGCGATCGAGAAGGGGTATCCCCAGCGGGAGATCGCGCGGGCGGCCTACGAGTTCCAGAAGGCGGTCGAGGAGAAGCGGTACGTCAACGTCGGGGTGAACGAGTACGTCGATCCCGCGCCGAAGCCGATCTCGCTCCTGAAGGTCGATGCGCGGGTGGAGCGCGACCAGGTCGCCGAGCTGAAGAAGCTGAAGCGGCGGCGCGACGCGGGGGCGGTGAAGCGGGCGCTGGCGGAGATCGGCAAGGCGGCGAAAGGGAACACCAACCTGATGCCGCCCATTCTCGCGGCGGTGAAGGTGGACGTCACGCTGGGCGAGATCGTCGAGACGCTCAAGGCGGACTTTGGAGAGTGGCGCGAGCCGCCCATCTATTGGTAGGAGAGCTTCAAGCTCCGAGCTTCGAGCTTCAAGCCAGAACCCCAACGAAATGAAATCAACGACCAAGCCCAAGACGCCTCCGGCGAAAACGTCCCCGCGGAAATTCCGGGTCCTTGTCGCGAAGCCCGGCCTCGACGGCCACGACCGCGGCGCGAAGGTGGTGGCGGCGGCGCTGCGCGATTCCGGATTCGAGGTCATCTACACCGGCCTGCACCAGACGAGCGAGATGATCGTCAACGCGGCGCTCCAGGAGGACGCGGATGCGATCTGTGTCTCGATCCTCTCGGGCGCCCACATGACGCTCTTCCCCGAGATCCTCGACCTCATGAAAAAGAAGAAGATGAAAAACGTCCTCCTCTGCGGGGGCGGGATCATTCCGCCGGAGGACGCGACGGCGCTGAACAAGATGGGCGTGGGGAGGCTGTTCGGTCCGGGAACCGACACGCGGGAGATCGTGACCTACCTCAACGAAGCGCTCCCGAAAGTTCGAGGCTAAGCAGTCCCCGCTCACCGCAACTCGCGCCGATCTTCCGTCAGGGCCGCCACCGCCTGCATGCACACCGCTTCGAACGTGAGCGACCGGCACGTGATCAACGGGTCGCCCGAGATCTCGAAGCCGGCCCCCTCCATTCCCGGAGGGGGATTCTTCGCCGCGCGCAGGAGCTCCGGCACGAGCGCCCGGTCGCCGAGACGGGCCGCAACGCGGGCCGCGCCGGCCGCCAGCGCCGGATGACGCAGGGCCCGGCGGCATCCCGCCGCGACCACTTCGTCCGGGATCAGGTTGAGGAACGAGAAGGCCTCCTCGCGCAGCGCCGCCGTCCCCGCGGCCGCCAGCAGGAAATCAAGGCCGTTGTCGGACGTGACGGCCCGCCAGAAGCATTGGTCGCCGTGGCGATAGCTGCGCCCGGCGGCCACGAGGGCGCCTTCCAGCGCGATCTCGCGATCCACGAACGCCACCGCCTCCTCGGGCGTGGCGCCCATCCCCGCGAAGGCGAGCGCCGATTCCACCTCGTCGCGCGGAAGGCGCGTCAAAGCCCGGGCCGCCCGCGGTGCGAGCCGCTTGTCGAAGAGGGCGGCCACAATCGCCGATGCGCTGCCCGGCCGGGCCAGGTCCATGAGCGCCGGGAGCAGGTCGGGCCGATACTCCCGCACGAGGTCGGCCGGGAGGAGAGATTCGGTGGGGCCGCCGGCGAGCGCGCGGGCA
>Ga0075433_10002017_pt1 | contig 15313 bp, 15 predicted proteins | sample RhiMethybrSRZTD2_FD_75299 | JGI IMG/M metagenome (GOLD analysis project Ga0075433, IMG submission 75299) | Populus rhizosphere microbial communities from Tennessee, USA - Rhizosphere MetaG P. TD hybrid SRZTD2 | ecosystem: Host-associated > Plants > Roots > Rhizosphere > Soil | place: USA... | reverse complement strand
AACACGACCGCTCGAACGCCCGACAACGTCAAGCTCGACGATGCGCGCAAGCCCGCACAGGTCCTCGCCTTTCTCGGCCTGAAGCGCGGAATGCATGTGCTCGACCTGTTCGGGGCCAATGCCTATTGGGCGGAAATCACGTCGCCGGTCGTCGGCCCCAAGGGTCACGTCACGGTCTGGAACCCGAGCCAATTCTACAGCGACAAGAGAAAGGCGGCCTTCGCTTCGTTCATGGCGTCGCACCCGAACGTGTCGATCACTGTCTCGCCGTTCGAGGCGCCGGACCTTCCCAAGAAATACGCCGACTGGGTGATCCTCAACGACAATTATCACGACACCTATTGGAAGAATGACGAGCGCCACGTTCCCCGCATGGACCCTGCGGCCTTCCTCAAGGCGGTCTATGCTTCGATGAAACCGGGCGCAGTGATCGGGGTCATCGACCACATCGCTCTTCCAAACGCAGATACCCGCGCGACGGTCGAACGGCTGCACCGTATCGACCCCGAAGTCGTCAAGGCCGATTTCAAGCGGGCGGGCTTCGTGCTGATCGGCAGCAGCAGCATCCTGCGCAACCCGGCCGACGACCACAGCGTCGAGGTCCATGATGCGAAGATCGCGGGCAAGACCGACCGCTTCATCTTCAAGTTCAGGAAGCCGCATTGAGCAAGAGCCAGGGCGGGGGAACCTTCCGCGCCTATTGGGCGCTGGCGGCGCTTCTGATCGGCCTCGCGCTTGGTGCGCTTGCTGTGGATCTGGGCGAAAGTGCCCGGAGCGACCTTCTTGCCGTCGCTAGTTTCGTCGGCACGCTCTGGCTCAACGCCCTCAAGATGACGGTCATCCCGCTGGTCGTCGCGCTGCTTGTCGTCGGCATCGCAAAGAGCGCCGAAGCCGCGCTCGGGGGAAAGATCGCCGGGCGGTCGGTCCTGTGGATCGTCATCATCTGCACCGCCTCCTCGGTCATCGGAGCGTTGTCGATCGTCGCGCTCACCCATGCGTTCCCGCTGCCGCGCGGAACGGCTGCGAGTCTCCAGGCGGCGCTGGCCGGAGTCGAACAGAAAAGCTCGGTGCCGCTTCCAGGGATCGCGGATTTCTTCAAGGGCGTCGTTCCCGACAATGTGTTCGCGGCGGCGACGAACGGCGACATCCTGCCGTTGGTTGTCTTCTCGGTGCTGTTCGCGCTCGCGCTGGGATACATCCCGGAGCAAGGGCGGCGTTCGATCGTCGGCTTGTTCGAAGCCATCGGCGACGCGCTCATCGTAATCATCGAATGGGTGCTGTGGGTCGCTCCGCTGGGAGTCTTCGCGCTGGCCTTCACGGTCGGATCGACGGCGGGCAGCTCGGCTTTTGCGGGCCTCGGCCACTATGTCGTCCTGATCTCCGTAATCGGGATCCTCATCACGTTGCTGGGCTATCCGCTCGCCATCGTCGCCGGCCGGGTCGCTCCCGGAACCTTCACCCGTGGACTGATCGCTCCGCAGGCAGTCGCGATCTCGACGCGTTCGTCGCTCGCCTCGCTTCCGGCCATGCTGACGGCGGTCCGCGCGATGGGTGTGCGAGAGCCGGTTGCCGACGTCACTTTGCCGATTTCGGTCGCGCTCTTTCGAGCGACCGGTCCGGCGATGAACACCGCCGTTGCCTTCTATGTCGCGCACTGGCTCGGCTACGAGCCGACCCTGGCGCAGATGATCGCGGCGACCGCCGTTGGCGCGGTCATGAGCTACGGCGCGGTCAGCCTTCCAGGCGAGGTCAGCTACATCAGCTCGATCGCACCGATCAATCTTGCGCTTGGCGCTCCAATCGCGCCGCTCGGCCTGCTCGTCGCGGTCGAGATGATCCCCGATATTTTCCGTACCGTCGGCAATGTCACGCTCGACGTCGCCGTGACGACGGTCGTCGACCACGGGACCAGGGACGCGGCCGAAAGCTGAACGCCAGCTGACCACCGTTCGTCGGTTGGAGCCCTGACGAACGGCCTTTGTCGGCGCGCCGATTCTGCCCCGATGCCCGTCGAGAGTGCCGCGACTTCGCTCGCGTTGCGCTGCATTTGTCCCGTGCGACGCGGGAGCGGTCCCCTCCGAAATCTCGCGTCGCACAAAAGGGAGACGTGAGATGTTGAAACCTGCCCTAGCCGTCGCGGCGGTCTTCGTCGCTTCGGTGCTGGTCGCCCCGACCGTCAGCCAGGCCGAGACGATCAACTCTGTGCGCGTATCATATGCCGACCTTAACCTTGCGACGAAGGTGGGGCAGCACAGGCTCCAGGCCCGCATGGCCTTTGGCGCACGGGTCGTGTGCGAGATCGAGGACAGCCGCCAGATTGCCCTGGCCGCCGCGACCAACCTCTGCCGAAACGATGCGCTGGAAGGCGCTCGGCCGGCCTATGAGGCCGCCGTCGCCGCGGCGCGCCGGGGCACCGTCGAAGTGCTGGGCGCGTCCGCCATCATCATTTCGGGCTCGTGAGCGTTTCGTGGTGACCGCCGAGAGCCGTGCTCGCCATGCCCCCAGCATGGCGGCGCTCGGCTCATCCCCGGGGCGGGCGGCGGTTTTTCTTTACCTTCCGGCGATGCTCCGGACGCGGTCCGAATAGAGCCGTCCGACGGGCTGCTCGGTACCGTCCGCAAGGCGGGCGATCCACCGCCCCGACGGGTTCCTGGTAAAGCCCGTGATGAAGTCCTTGCGCACGACCGCCGAGCGGTGGAGGCGGACGAACAGCTCGGGATCCAGCCCTTCCTCGAGCGCGGCCATCGAATGGTGGATCAGCCAGCTCCTTCGGCCGACATGAAGCCGCATATAGTCGCGCTCCGCCGATACGCGATCGATATCGCGGGCGGCGATCCGCACCAGGCCGGTAAGGTCCGAGGCCCAGAATTCCTGCAAATGCGCGGACGGCTCGGGCCGGGCGGTGGGCTTGGTTTCGCGCCGCTCCAGATAGTCGCGTCCGCGCTGGAGCGCGCGCTCCAGCCGGCTCGGCTCGACCGGCTTCATCAGATAGTCGACGGCCTCGACCTCGAAGGCTGCAACCGCGAACTGGTCGAAGGCTGTGATGAAGATCACCGCCGGCGACGGGCGCGAAGCGGCCAGGGCCCGGGCCACCCCGATCCCGTCCAGGCCCGGCATGGCAATGTCGAGCAGGAGCAGGTCGGGGGTGAGGGCTTCGGCCATTCGAACCGTGCTGTCGCCGTCGGTCGCGGTGCCGACGAGGTCGATGCCTTCGCATTTGGCGAGGAGCAGCTGCAGCCGTTCGGCCGCAAGCGGCTCGTCGTCGGCAATCAGGACTCGAAGCTCGGATTCAGACATCGGACCGGTCCAGCGGCAAGGTCAGCAGCACGCTGTAACCCCCGTCGCCTCTCGGGCCGTAGGCGCATTTCGCAAGCGAGCCAAACCGCGCCGAAAGCCTTTGAGAGACATTGGCGATACCGACTCCGGTGCTGATCGCGCCATTGCCATTGCCGTGACCGCCAGCGGGCGCGGGACGTCCGCCGGTATTGCTGATCTCGATCGTAAAACGGCCAGGCCCCGCCTCGCGCGCGACGATGCTCAGGATGACCTTGTCCCGGGTCTGGGACACGGCGTGCTTGATTGCATTCTCGACGATCGGCTGGAGCAGGAGCGCCGGGAGGCGCGCATTCTCGAGCTCCGCGGGGATATCGAACTCGGCCTTGAGCCGCCGCGGGAAACGGACTTTTTCGATCTCGAGATAAAGGCGCTGGAGTGCGATCTCTTCGGCCAGGCTGATGTCGGCCGTGGCGTCGAGAGTGAGGCTCGAGCGGAAGAAGGTCGACAGTTTCAGGACCATCGATTCCGCTTCCTCGGCGCGGCCCGCGATGATCAGCGACGACAGCGAATTCAGCGTATTGAACAGGAAGTGCGGGTTGACCTGGTAACGCAGCGCCCGGACCTGCGCGGCCCTGGCGGCGCTTTCGGCTTCGGTCGCCCGGCGTTCGGCCCCGTGCGCCTCGGCTTGCGCCTGGTTGGCCAGGTAGAAGGCGCTCCACGCGAGAAAGAAGAAGAGCCAGGTGACCGAAAGATCGAGCGCATAACGGAGGCGCTTCATCGGATCGAGCTCGTGGATTTTCGGGAAGGTCAACACCACCGGCTCCTGCGCCGTGCGCTCGATCCGAATCTGCTGGCCCTTTTCGACGACGGTGAAGCCCTCGCGCGCCTGGAAGCGAAACTCCTCCTTGCTCTCGCGCATCATGTCTTCGATCAGGATCAAGGTCCCACCCATCGCGACCGCGCCGATGAGCGAGGCGGCCGCGGCGATGACGGCCTTCCGGCCAATCCTGTGGCCGGCGCCGAAAGCGGCGATCGCGAGGTAGATGAGGACGGTGACGACGATCCCGATGCCGATCACGGACAGCTTGTTCGTAAGGACGGTCAGCGGATCCGTGCCGAGGAAGGCGCGGGCGACCACGGTCAGCGCATAGAAGAGCCAGAAGCCGAGGATCGACTTTAGCGCCAGTGGCCAGTCGCCAAAGCGCGTCCTCGGGGCATATTCGTCCATCAGCACCATCGCGACGGTGTTGTCGCAAAGCGGCCGCCTTGCAAACCGCCCGCTGCCCATTCGCCGAAGCGTCCCGCCAGCCGGTCGAAACCGTTCGCGCCGAACAGCCGGAACGGCATTTGCCGCTGCTCGTTACAGGTTCCCAATCTCATCCAAGGGAGATGCTCGGGTGAACGACGGCAAAAAGCAAGATTCGGTTCATCCGGCGGTCCACTCCGGCGATCCGGGGCGCGAGTTCGAGCGCAAGCTGAAGCGCAATCCCGAGGACCAGGATGCAAAGGTCGATGTCGGTAGCGACGAATCGATGGATGCGTCGGATCCGCCCGCGACTTCGCAGCCTGGCCAAGACGACGATCCAGTACCGTCATCGGGATTTCCTGAATAAGTTTCGGCACCGTCACAAAAAGGTCGCGGCGTTGCAATAAATCAACAATCCACAGTTTTAACGCCGCCCGTCAATTTCTTACCTAGACGCGGTGACTCCCCTCTGATTCAATCTGAACGAGGGGTGGGACAGTGGTTAACCATATCGCAATCAGACGAGCCGCATGATCCTGCCTGGGCAAAAGGAGTCGGGTAGATGATTACGCGGACCAGCCAGCCGGCAAGCGGCGCGATGCTGATCTCGGAGATGAAGGAGTTTGCGAGCTTTCCCAAAGCTACGCAGCGCTACATCCGCCGGTCGCTCGACGTTGCGTACGGCCGCCGCGACCCGATCGAATGCTGGGCACGCGACGAAGGCGAAGCCGCCTCGATTCGCGCCCAGGCCCGTCTCTACAAGCAGCTCGATCATCTGCGCCTGCAGGTGCCGGACGACAGCGGGCTCGACATGATCGAACCGTTCATCGGCATGCTGATCACCTTGAGCGCCTTCGACCTCGGCCAGGATCGCCTTCCGAATTTCGCCGCCTACCGCTTCCTTTACGAGCGGCTGATCGGCGCCGCATCGCGGCCGTGGCTGCCTTCGGCCTTCTGCTCGGCCGCGGCGCTTCCGCACCTTCACCCTGATCGCCGCCGGACCCTGCTCCAGTCGATCAGCGAGAGCGCGGCGACCGCGCCCGGCTGGTCGAGCCGCGAGCCGGTGTTCTGGCCGGAGTGGGTCGAAAAAGTCGACATCCAGCACGCGGCCTAAGCTTAGGTCGTCATTGCGAGCGTAGCGAAGCAATCCAGTCTTTTCTGGATTGCCGCGTCGCCGCTATGCGGCGCCTCGCAATGACGGATAGATTTTCGCTAGCCGCTTGAGGCTGTCCGCCGCATTCTTGTGATGCACGAAGACGACGCCGGCTTCCTCGTAAGCGGCGCGGTGCTTTTCCCGGTCATCGACGAGCACGTCTCCGGGATGCATGTGGAGATGCTTGTCCTGGGCCAGGCAGGTGACGATCGTCACGCCCGGAAAATGCTCGGCGGCCCACTCGATCTTCTGCGGCGCCGCCCAATTGCCGAGCGGAAGCCCGGTCAGGATCGTGGGCTTCAAATGCTTCACGGCGTCGAACAAGACGCGCGCGTCGGGCAACTCCGGCAGGCTGCCGTAGAAGTTCGGGTCCCTGGCGAGCTGCTTCCAGAACGCCGCGCGGCCGTGTGCCGCAATATAGTCCTTCGGCCGCATCCCAAGCAGCCGGCGAACTCCGAAGTCGAAGTCGGCAAGCACTCCGTCCGCATCGAGAAACAAGCGAGGCTCGGCCATGGGGATCAGCTCCTCCCCGGAACGGGGAGGGGGACCAGCGAAGCTGGTGGAGGGGCCGGAAGCACTGGAATCGACCCCTCCGTCAGCCCTGCGGGCCGCCACCTCCCCGTTCCGGGGAGGATTTTTCCAGCTTCTCCACAAGCTCACGCGCGAAATCGATCAAAGTGTCGTCGCGCGCGCCCATGATGACGATCCGGTCGCCGGGCTGAGCCTCAGCCAGCAGCGCCTCACCGATACTGGCGCGCTCCGCGATGTGCTCGGCTTGCTTGCCTCCCGCGTTGATTTGCTCGGCGAGCCAATCCGACCCCCGGGTCCGCTCGACCGTGCCGCCGTGATAGACCGGATCGGGCAAATAGAGCCGATCGTCCGGGGCCATGCCGTTCGCAAAGCTTTCGGCAAGCTGGTCACCCATTTTGGTGAGCGGCCCATAGCCGTGCGGCTGGAACATCAGCAACAATCGCCCGGGCTGGGCGCGGAGCGTCGCAAGCGTCGCGTCGATCTTGTCCGGATTGTGCGCGAAATCGTCGATCACGGTGACTCCGCCCGCCGATCCGACCGTTTCCAACCGCCGGCGGAGGCCCTCGAACCGGGCGAGTGCGTTCGCCGCCTCCTCGACCCGGACTCCAAGCGACCGTGCTGCCGCGATCGCGGCGAGGGCGTTGGAGGCATTGTGGCGGCCCGGGACGGCGAGACTGACCTCGTGCCGCTCGCCCTCCGCCTCGAGTGCGAACGCAACCCCTTCCGCTTCCAGTCGCAGGTCCTTGCCCATGAAGTCCGCGCTTGGGGCGTCGAAGCCGTAGCCAACGCGGTTGTCCGCCGGGATGACATCCGCGATGGCCCGAGTCTCCGGGTCGTCGAGATTCACGACCGCCTTTCGGGCCCTCAGGAGGAATGCCGCGAACAGGCTTCGAAGCTCGACCATCTCCTTATGGTCGAGGCTGATGTTGGTCAGCACCGCGATCTCGGGCTTGTAGAGCGCGATCGAACCGTCGCTCTCGTCGACCTCGCTGACGAACAGCTCCGGGTCGCCGACCAGGGCGCTTGCGAACGGCGCGGACGGGGTCACGAAATTCTTCATCACCGCGCCGTTCATCACCGTCGGCTGGCGGTGGCAGGCATGGAGGATCCAGCCGATCATTCCGGTCACCGTCGACTTGCCGCTGGTCCCGCCCACGGCGACGCTGCGCTGCGCCGAGTTGAGCAGCTTGGCGAGGAATTGTGGGCGAGTGAGGTGCGTGAGGCTGAGCTCCTTGGCGCGGACGACGTCGGGCACTGTCTCCTCGACCGCAGCAGAGGTGACTAGCGTCATTCCCGCCTGGAGGCCCGAGCCGTCCTGCGGGAACAGCTGGATCCCGAGCGAGCGCAGATAGTCGAACTTGTGCGGAGTCCGCCCGGCATCGAGCGACCGGTCGGAGCCCGCCACTTTGGCGCCGCCGGCGCGGACGATGGAGGCGAGGGGCAGCATCCCGCTGCCGCCGATGCCGCTGAAGAAAACCGGAGAATCGATCATCCGCGCGGCCCTAATCGGCAGGTCGGACCTTGGCTAGTTGCTGTCCGAATTCACATCAACGATTACGCCCGATGCGATTTCGTGAGGACCTTCAAAAAGGCGCATGGCGAGTCCGGGAGCCAAGCCAGGGGCATAGGATTGCGGAGCCCAAAACCATAGCGATGCGAGCACTTCCTGCCCCGCAGTGAACTGATCCGCGCCTTCAAGGGTCAGCTCACAACCCAAGAGATTCGCTCCATCCGGCGCGACGATGCTCTCGAATGAGCAAAGTCCTCGCCATCCACTGATGCGATATCTCTCTATTTCACCAATGCGTAGCCGAACCCTGAGCGAAAAACCGCTCACGGCTTGCACGCACCTCCGCCCGGCCAGCCCGTCCAGCCGGGACCGCGGACGAAGCGCCCCGGCTTGGCGCCGGTATGCTTGCCGCCCTTCAGCACCTGGACTCCGTTGATGAAGACGTCGTCGACTCCAGTCGCGAGCTGCTTCGGCGTCGCGAAGGTCGCATGGTCCTGGATGGTCGCGGGATCGAACACTACCACGTCGGCATAATAGCCGGACTTCAACGACCCGCGCTTGCGGATTCCCAAGTTCGTCGTCGGAAGCGACGTGAGTCGCCGGATCGCGTCGGGCAGGTTCGCAACCTGGTCCTTGCGCACATATTCGGCGAGCACGCGCGCGAAATTGCCGTAGGCGCGCGGGTGGCTGCTCGATTTGAGGAACACGCCCTCGGGCGCCTCGGACGCCTCGTCGGAGCCGAAGCTCATCCACGGCAGGCCGACTTCGCGTTTGATGTTGTCCTCGCTCATCAGGAAATAGACGGTACCGACGCGGCTATCGTCCTCGATGACCAGGTCCATCGCGGTTTCTTCCGGGCTTTTGCCCCGCATCTTCGCAACTTCGGCGAGGGTTTTGCCGGTCAGGGGCTTCAGCTTCGGGTTCTTGAAGCTGATCAACAGCACTCGGTCGGGGCTTCCCGCGAGCAGCAGCAGATTTTCCCAATCGTTCGACGGGGTGCGCATCTCCTTGACGAGGCGCGCGCGGGTCGCCGGGTCCTTCAGCCGCTTGATCCACGCCTCCAATCCGCCCGACTGGACCCAGGTCGGCATTGCGGCGTCGAGCCCAGTCGCGCCCGCGGGATAGGTGTACATGTCGGCCGTGATTCGAAGGCCGCCGGCGCGCGCCGCCTCGACCCGGGCAATCGCCCCGTCGAGCTTGCCCCAGTTGGGCTCACCGCCCTGCTTGAAGTGGTAGATTTCGGCGGGGGCTCCGGATTCGCGGCTGATCGTCACGAGCTCGTCGATCGCTTCGAGGAGCTTGTTCCCCTCCGAGCGCATGTGGCTGATGTACATTCCACCGCACTTGGCCGCTTCCTTCGTGATGGCGACCAGTTCGGGTGTCTCGGCATAAGTCGCCGGCGCGTAGATCAGCGACGAGCCGACCCCGAGCGCTCCTTCCCGCATCGTCTGGCGGACCAACGCGCGCATCCGGTTGAGCTGGGCGGGGGTCGGGTCGACGTCTTTCTCGCCAAGCTCGTGCACTCGAACAGTGGTCGCACCGACAAAGGAAGCGACATTGGGCGTGACGCCCTTTCGCTGCAGATATCCCAAATATTCGCCGAGGGTGGTCCAGCGGATTGGATATTTGATGTCGCCCTGCCGCTTCACCTCAAGCCGCTTCATCTCGGGGTTGAGCGGGCCCATCGAATCGCCTTCGCCCATGACCTCGAGCGTTACCCCCTGGACGGTGTCGCTTAAGCCGCGTCCGTCGGCGATCAGGCTCTCGGTCGCCCAGCTCAGCATGTTGACGAAGCCGGGCGAGACGGCTTTGCCGGTCGCGTCCACAGTCCGCGCGGCGCGGCCCGGAGCGTGCGGGCCGACGTAAACGATCTTGTCGCCGCGGACCGCGACGTCGCCGACGTAAGGCGCTCCGCCCGATCCGTCGTAGATCGTGCCGCCCCGGATCAGCACGCTATAGGCCGGCGGCGGCGCGGCCGAGCTCGCGAACAGACCGGCAATGGCGACCGCAAGCGCTGCTCTGATTTTCATGACGGACCTCTCCCCAGAAGAGGTCAGAGTGCGCCAGTTAGAGCGTGATGGTCAATTCGTCGGATCGGCGGAGCGGTCGAGCATGATCGGCTGGGTGAATGCCAGGCCGACCAGGCCGTCCTCGGCCCACTTGACGACCGCGGACACCAGGATACCGCCTTCAAAGCGGACATAGACCTTGGAGCCGGCGACAAGGTCGCCGACATGATCGCCCATCGCTCCGCCCTCGGAGATATTGTGCATGGCAAAGCTGGTCGGAGAGCCGTCGATGAGCAACTGCAGCTTGCGGTCCTTGGCGGGCATTCTCGGGTGGCGCCGCTGATTGGGCGACGAAGTCGAATTTCGGCGCGGGGCCGATGCGGGCGTGTCGTCGTGCCGCGCCTCGGCAAGCGGGACGGCCGTGCCGCAAAAACCGCATTCGGCGCTGATCCGGCCGATATACCAATGTGAGCGGCCGCAGCCGGGGCAGTGATTGTCCGCGTTTGCACGATAGACGATGTGGTGCCCGCGCTGGGTTAGGCGCGCCGCGAAAGAGGGCGCTGCCCGCTCATAGACCAGGACGTCCGACATTCTATCGCGCTCCACCTTCCGAACGAATCCCCGCCCCAAAATCTAGGGCTCAGTGCTTGCGAAGTGATTACCGAGCGGGTCTAAGGACGCCCGATGCGCATTGCCGTCGTCGCTCCGAGTTGCCCGTTGAAGCGAGAAGCCGCGGAGGCCGTCACGGCGATCGTCGCCGAGCGCGGGGACTGCGAGCTCGTGATCCATCCGCAATGCTTCCTAAGCGACGGCCATTTCGCGGGGCCGGACGAGGCCCGGCTCGCGGCATTGCGCGAGGTGATGGCCGATCCGTCGATCGACGCCGTCTGGTTCGCGCGCGGCGGCTATGGCTCCAACCGGATCGCGGAGGCCGCGGTCGCCGGCTTGACGGATGCCGCGCGCGGCAAGCTTTACATGGGCTATAGCGATGCGGGCTTCCTCATGGCCGGTTTCCATAAGGCGGGGCTCAATGTCGCCTGGGGTCCGATGCCGCAGGACATTCTGCGCGGTGACCATGGGCTCGAGGGGGGCGAGGCAGCGGTCAAGCGCGCGCTCGACTGGATCGTCAGGCGCGACCCCTTAGGCCTGGAGCCCGCCATCCAGGCTCCGGCCATGGCCTTCAACCTGACGGTCCTCTCCAACCTGCTCGGGACACCGCTCGAGCCGGACTTCACCAGGGTCGACCTCATCGTCGAGGAAGTGGGCGAGCATCTTTGCCGGATCGACCGGACGATGTTCCACGTCACGGCCAGCACAAACGTCCGCCGCGCCGCCCGGCTGCGGCTCGGACGGGTGGGCGATATCCTCCCCAACGACGTCGATTTCGGCACCGGCGAGCAGGCGATCGTCGAGGACTGGTGCCGCCGTTCGGATATCCCATTCGGGGGCCGAGCGGCCATCGGACATGACGCTCAAAACCGGATCGTTCCATTTTCAACGGAAAATCGCTGAATTTCCCTCTGCAACGCCATTGCAATGAGAGCGGCTTTGCGCTCTATCGGGGAAGGAACAACAGGAGGGCCTGATGGCAAAAGGAACTGGTCGTAAAGCAGGGGGTGGATTGGCTCGTCCGGTGACCCCGTCCGCAGACCTTGCGAAGATCACCGGAAGCGCGCCGCTGCCGCGCAGCCAGGTGGTCTCGAAGATCTGGGATCATATTCGCAAGAACAACCTGCAAAATCCTCAAAACAAACGGGAAATTATGGCGGACTCAACGCTGAAGCCGATTTTTGGGGGCAAGGACCGGGTCAGCATGTTCGAGATGAACAAGCATCTTTCGAACCACCTGAAGTAAGAGCTTCGCAAGTTCTGAGATAAGGGGATCCGGTTCGCCGGGTCCCCTTTTTGTTTGGAATGAGCGCCGACTCGGCCTCGAAAACTACCCGCGCCAGAGCCCGTCGAGCCGTTCCTCGGTCACCGGGTAGCCGAGATGGCCGGGGATCGTGATGAATTTCTCGCCGTCCCGCTCCTCGACCCAGGGGGTCACCGGCTCGACCGCATGAGCGAGGGCATCGGCGCGGATCTCATCGTAAGAGCTGTGCTGTGCGAGCCGTTCGAGGTTGCGTCGGGTCGGGAAAATCAGGCGGGCTTCTCCCCGCTGCTCGCGCTCGAGGGCGTCGCTCGCACTTAGCCAGAAAGCGCCGGAGCATTCGCCTTCGACAACGCTCGGCTGCCAGTCTCCGGGCGGTGCACGGGCGATGAAGAAGAGCGTGTCGAACCGGCGCACGGCATGGAATTTGGGGACCCAGCGGGCGAACGCGGTCAGCTCGGCCGAATCGAGCTCCAGTCCTGCCTGGTCGAGGACGTGCGCGAAGTCCGCTCCCGCCGCGAGCGCGGCCTGGATCTCGAGGCAATGTTCCGGCTGCGGGGGCGAAGCCAGGCCGGCGGGGATCGCCGTTTCTTCGATCGTTTCGCGGATCGCGGCGATCCGCGCGGCACCGTCCTCGCCGAGGCCGAACTGTCCCGCGAGACCCCGGTCGGCTTCGTCGATCCGCCCACCCGGAAAGACCAGGGCTCCTGCCGCGAACGCCATTCCTTCGGAGCGCTCGACCATCAGCAGCTCGGGTGGCGAGCCGTTTCGGTCGCGGACGAGGATGAGGGTCGCGGCGGGGATCGCCTCGTCGGCCAAGCTCACATGCCGCTGACGTTCTGCTCGTCGGCGTCCTTCGGGTTCACGGTGTTGTCCGTCGACTCATTCGCAAGATTCTGGGCCTGTGCATTGAGCGCGTCGGCCTCGTTCGCAACGTTGGCGGCGTTATTGGCCAGCGCATTAAGGTCCGAAGCGGGCTGGTTCACTTCCGCATTGTTGACCTGGTCCTCATTTCCGCGATTGCACGCCGCGGTCAAAAGAGCGGCTGTCCCCACCAAAGCAAAAGTCAGCTTTTTCATTACGTTACGCTCCCCGTTTCAAGCGATTGATGCCGGTTCCCATATCAGCAGTCCGGCCCGAAATTCCAGTACCTTATCGTACCCCCTGGCGCGCTCCCGCGAGGCCGGATTCTTGAGATTTTAAGCCAGAATCCCTATCTAGGGCGCGCCGGGCAACCGGCTATGTCGGTAGATGGTTAGGTGGAATAGGCATTTCGGACCCGGGGGGCAGTACCCCGGCGCCTCCACCACCAGCAGCGTCGGGCGGACCTTTTTCCGCTGCTGCTGATGGGGGCGAAATAGGATCGACGAGTGCAATAAAGGCCTGATTGCCGATCGGATTGAGCCACCGTGACGGTTCATTCACACAAGTGCCAACGATAACGAGGCGCTCGCTCTTGCTGCGTAACTGACGTCCTAACGGATTGAAGTTACAAGGCTAAAGCGCGGTTGGACCCCACCGGGCAACAGAAGGGGATTCCAGCGGTTCGGGGAGCACCGGGCAACAGAAGCTCCCCACCTTTCTTCCGTCATTGCGAGGAGCCGAAGGCGACGCGGCAATCCACTTTGGATTGCTTCGCTTCGCTCGTAATGACGGCCGTTCCCCTGTAAATCGACGGGCAGGGGGTATTTCCATGCATCACTGGACCAGGCGTCTGTTCTTGGCCGCTGCGCCGCTCTTGCTCACCGGCTGCCTGTGGGGACCGGGAAAGTTTGCATCCGATTTGACGGTCAGGAAGGACAATAGCTTCGTCCTCAACTACCGCGGCGAAATCGTGATCCAGCTGCCGCCGGACACCGACACGAAGCCGGAACCCTGGAAGCCCTCAATGGCACGGTGCCACAAGGACGGCGAACCCGAAATCGTTGCGGCAGATTCAACGACGGACGATGAGGGCATCCGACCCTGCACCGCGGTGGAAACCGCCAAGCTCAAGGCGCAATATGAAAAGGAGTCCGCTGACAAGGTCGCGGCCAAGCGCAAGGACAATGAGGAGATGGCCAAGGCGTTCGGCCTCCCCGGCCTCGACGACGCATCCAACCGGGCCTTCGCCGCCAAGCTCATGAAATATGCCGGTTGGCGGTCGGTCACCTATCGTGGGAAGGGCGTGTTCGACGTCGACTATCATTTCGAAGGGCGGGCGACGCAGGATTTCCTGTTCCCGGCGCTCCCCGACAACGACCTCATCATCCCGTTCATCGCGATCCGCCGCCGCTCCGACGGCTCGGTGCTGATCACCGCGCCGGCGCTGACCGGCGGAGCCGGGCCACTTGCCGCGCGCGCAGGTTCGGCAGCGGGCAGCAAGATGAGCGACGGGCCCCAGTCGCGCGCGGAGGGACGCTTCACCGTCATCACAAACGGCGAGATCCTGACCAACAACAGCGAGGACGGAGCCGCGCCGCACGCGATCGGGCGGCAGGTCCATTGGGACGTCGGCCCGGGCTCCAACAAGATACCGGAGACGCTCATCCGCCTGCAGTGACGCGCGCCCGCTCGTCGAACAGGCGGTTGCCTATCGCTACGGCCGTTGCCACGGTCGCGGTACTTTCAAGGGGGATATCCATGCGCCGTCTCGTTCTCGCCGCGCTGCTCACGGCTTGCGCCACCGCTGCAATCGCCGAACCGACTCCGAAAGAGCAGCTGCTCGTCCCGCCGGCGGACGCGGCGCATTTCGTCATCGTTTCAACCGCGGGCAAGCATGGCGACGAATATCGCTGGACCACGGCGGACGGGCGCACCGCCTTCCGCCAGTCGATCCTCCTTCGCGGCCTCATTTTCGAGACTGACGAGACGATGCGCATCGGGACTGACGGAATGCCGACCGACATCGTCATTCGCGGAGTCACGCCGAGCGGCGATTCGGCCGAGGCCTTCTCAATCGCCAATGGCACTGCCTCGTGGACGAGCCCGGTCGACACGGGCAGCGCGCCTTATTCGGCCCCGGCTTTCTATGTCGCCCAGGGCGGGCCGTTCATCAGCGGCGCGCCGCAGATCGATGCGCTGCTTGCGGCCGGAAATGCCGGGATGGCGCTCCTTCCGTCCGGCAGGGCGACATTCCAGAAAGTCACGTCGCTGGATGTCGACGGCCCCCAGGGCAAGAAGCATTTGGATCTGATCCTGACCCGAGGAACCAGCCAGACCCCGACGCCCTTCTGGGTCGAGAACGGCAAGTTCTTCGGAGCGCTCATCGGTCTCGCGCTGCTTCCCGAAGGCTATGAAGCCAATCTCGCCAAGATGCAGGCCGCGCAGGATGCGGCGATCGCGGCGCTCGCTCCCGCCACCGCCAAGAAATTCCTGACCGCGGCTGCCCGGCGGCCTGTGCTGTTCAGCAACGTCAAGATGTACGACGCGGACGCCGAGAAGTTCGTCGATCGTCGCTACGTGCTCACCGCGGGCGGAAAAATCGTCAGCGTCGGGGCGCGAGCGCCGGCGAAGCTGCCGGCCGGCACCCGCAAGATCGACGGCGCCGGAAAGACGCTCGTCCCGGGCTTGTGGGACAGCCACATGCACGTCGGCGACGATTTCCAGACGGTCAGCGAGTTGGCGCTTGGAGTGACGAACTGCCGCAACCCCGGCGGTCCCATCGAGCTCGAAGTTTCGCAACGCGAGCGCCGCAACAAGGGTACTCTACTCGCCCCGGAATGTTGGGATTCGGTCA
>Ga0075433_10002016_pt1 | contig 15317 bp, 13 predicted proteins | sample RhiMethybrSRZTD2_FD_75299 | JGI IMG/M metagenome (GOLD analysis project Ga0075433, IMG submission 75299) | Populus rhizosphere microbial communities from Tennessee, USA - Rhizosphere MetaG P. TD hybrid SRZTD2 | ecosystem: Host-associated > Plants > Roots > Rhizosphere > Soil | place: USA... | reverse complement strand
AAAGGCCTGTGATTCGCTGTCCCCTTCCCCAAACCCCATCCCCTGCGAGCCCACACTCACAAGGGAAGAGTGTCACCTATGTGTCCGGTACGAAGTGTTACCTATGTCTCGGGCCGCTCATTGCATTCAGCGCGGCCGCGTTCTGCGACTCCGGTTTCGTAACAACTTCGCAGCATTCTGGTCGAGTGGCCGGCGCAGGGCGAGTTCGAGTTCGCCGTTCCGCAATTTGCGGCCGCTGCTCCGGAGCCCGAGCAGCTGGCCGTCGAGCAGGACCGCACCCCGAGCCGGAGCACGGCGCAAGAATGCGCAGGGCGAGGTGGTGGTCATCGGTTTTGCGGATGGCACGCCGGTACAGACCTCAAACTAATGGGGTGCAAGTCCCCTGATCCCGGGAAGCCTGACAACAGGCCAACCGAACCGTCTGTTCACACCGGGGTGTTGGGGATGGCACGTTGTGAAAGTGAGACTATCCTAGGCCGGGAGGTCGCATCCGATGCCAGCTTGCCACTGGTCACGGGCCAGTATAAGGGAAACCTAAATCTGGACTAGTCGGATGAGAATTCCGCGGGGCACTTAGTACCGCCGGGAGTGTCTACGATGTTTTGACCGAACGCAGAGTGAAGCGCCCATCTTCTCAGGTTCCAAGACTTGGCACTCCAAAGTCGTAGTTCGCGACGATGGGACAAGTAGCGTGGACTTTACAATTTCGGAGAAGTAGTGCGCTCGGCCCGAGACCTGACCGGCAAACCTCGGTAAGGTAAGCCTTTCAGCCTCAACGTCCAGTACCACGTACCCGACACCCTCTTCATTTTTAGGGGCTCTACCGGATTCTCGCCTTTAAGGGCCGTTCGTAAACTGCGAAATGAATTGATTGTTTCCTCCTTGGAGGCTGGAACAACATGAAAACACGGACTCTGGTCTTATCTCTCCTGCTGCTGGGAGCGACTTGGGTGATGGCTCAATCTACAGCTACACAGAGCCAATCTCAGCCGGATGCTTCGACCCAGCAATCGCCAAGCACTGAGCACACACCTAGCAGAGAGCAGACACCTGACACTCAGCAAACGCCGAGCACTCAGCCTGGCTCGACCCCGAGCGGAGAAAATCAGTCAAATCCAACCCAGAACACTCCGGCTCCTCAGAGCGGAGCGACCCCAACACAGGGATATGGCAATCAGGCAAGCTCGGGAGCGAATCAGACGACGATTCGCGGATGTCTCGGCGGATCTCCCTCAAGCGGGACTTATTATTTGACTGATAGTCGAACCGGCAGCACGTACATGTTGATGGGCAATGCCGATCAACTGCGCACGCATGTAGGGCAGCAGGTGGAAATAACAGGACAAGCCATGGCTAGCGGAGCCTCGACAACTACGGGAAATTCGAATACCGGTGGCTCCAATGCTGAGGCCAACTCAAACACCGATGCTGGAAGCTCTGCAAGCGCCTCGAGCAATGCGGGAGAATCGACCGCGGCCAAAAATTCATTCCAAGTCGGCGCGGTCACCCAGATCGCTGATCATTGCAGAAGCACAGGCTCTAGCCCGTCAGCTTCGTTGAACTCGAGGGTCGAAATGGCGGCGCTGGCCGGTCCGGAAATAGCGCAAGCTGTTCCACCATCCGGCTCAGCCTCAGCGGGAATGGCGGGCCCCGGCGCGAGCGCATCAGCCCAGACCGGAACCTCGACTTCGCCCACGGCGACTCCGCAGGGTCAGACTTCGCCGTCCGTGACAAGTCCGAACAGCACGGCACCGCCCCAAACCGCGACCCCACCAGCTGGCACGGCTAGCCCGAGACCAAGAACTGCGACGCCCCCGGCTGGCACTGCTACCCCGACCCCACGGACTGCGACTCCCCCCGCAGGCACGGCAGTTCCCACCCCAGAAACTACGCCAAACAGCACCCCAAATTCGACCACGACTCCGAGCACCATGCCGGGAAACTCAACCAATCAAGGGACTGCGACTCCCGGAAAGGGAGCGCCGGGAACTGGCAGCACCACACCGTGCACCAGCACTACCACGGGATCAACTACGGGCAGCACTGGCACCACCCCATGCACTTTGCCTCCAGCACAAACCCCTGGGACGACCTCACCAAACAGCAATCCGCCTCAGGGTACGAATCCTCCCCAAGGATTCTAGAAAAGCTAACGAAGCTTTAAAACGGAAATGGCCACCTTCACAAGTTGAAGATGGCCATTTTCTTTTAGCAGCTCTACTCACTGAGGCCGTCAAAACGCGCTGCCGCCACCACCGCCGAAGCCGCCACCCGAAAAACCGCCGCTGCTTCCTCCGCCGCTCCAGCCTGATCCGCTGGAGCTTGATCGTGGCGCCGAGATGAAAACTTGATGCATATCGGTGGCCATGCTGTGCATAGAATTCGAGAACAGTATGGGATTGAATCCCACGTAGCCGTTAGGCGACACGTACCAGTTCGGAGGGTCTTTGATAATTCCCGCGAAGGCCTGTGCCCAGTGATGCTCGACCCCGAGTGCCATGGCGTAGGGCAAGTACTTTTCGAATGTATCCGGGGGCATGCGCTTCAACCGGTCAGCATCCACGCGGTTCATGAACTCCTGAAATCCCAGCACCGCGATTCGCGTGCGCCCGCCCTGCAATGTTTTCGCCGTCATCTGGCGTGCGAAAAGCCACCAGATAATCGCCGAAGTGAGCCCGCAGAGAACTACCAGGCCCACGGAGCTGAAGACATTCTTAAATCCCGTGAAGTGTGCGATCAGAAAGGGCGCCAGGATGATGACCGCCGCACCGATGCTGTAGCCGTTGGCCGAATCTGGGTCGAGCAGATACATGCCTTTGTTCCGCAACGCGGACTTGATGTCTTGCCGGATGACTGGAACAGCGGTGTAGAAGCGATTCTTCAGGCTCGAAAGGCGCGTGTCGCTGCTTCCGTCAAAAATGTTCTCAAGCATTACCCGTTCGTGCGGTGCCAGTTCTTGCCATTGGCTCTCTGGCTTGAGCAAATGAAACACATAATCTTTATGGTGGAAGATGCCGAGAATCGTTTCAGGCTTTTCTTCGACCTTTACATAGCCGCGCACCGCCAGATCAACCAGTGTCGACGTAATATCGCGCGGATGGATCGTGTCATCGATGATGGTGCCGGCTTCTGCAGGGGTGAGACCAGGCGGGGGCTCATATTGGGGTGCGACAGACCGGCCGGGGTCAGGATCGCGGCCTTTGTAGTACCAGACCACATACATCGCTCCGAACGTAACAAAGGGAAGGAACACGATTGGGTTGCTACCGAGAAACCACATCGCGCGCGTGAACGAGCTCGGCTCATTGAGAATGTCTTTTGGTATGAAGATATCGATCGTGAGGCCACCCCGCATTGGGAGAGGATTTCTAGTTTCAAAGAAAACATCTGAGCCACGTACGTCCGCAGTGGCGTCGCGCTCGGCTGACCCATAAACACCGGTGAAGGCTTGTGCCCGCAACGATCCCGCTGCGTTCGCGGGAAAGTGGACGGTGGCTGTGGCGTGATCAATCGGCACAGGCCAGTCATTGCCAGTCACGTTCCAGTAGAACTCGTCGTGATCAGGGAAAAATCTCGTGCCGTTGCGCACTGTGTATACGATTTCTATTGTGCGCGTCGTATCGACCGCGCCCGGGATGTAGATTTTCAGATCTCGATAATCCCCCGACGTCTTCGATTCGTACTTCAGCCTCTGCCCGCCTTCAGTGACACTCTTCACGTCAACGAACAGTGTGTAGTTCGTCGTCCGCGGCCCGGGATATTCAATTGGAATTGTGCGGTGAATTCCGTGCCATTCGCCCACAAACACTAGCGTGATGCGCTCGTGAATGGCGGCAGAGCCGTCGTGCTGGAGGGTGATCGTATCTTCAAAGTCGGCGATACGCCATGAGCGGGCAAAGCCAGGAAGGGAAAGTAATGAAGTACAAAATAGGAGAAACAGACAGCTCGTCGAGCAGCATTTCAGCACAAGGTACGCTCTCACACCCCCGACTTTAGACGCTGGGATCATAGACATGAAAAACACTCGAATAGCTCAACCGTCCACGACGGTGAATATGGGGATGCGACCTCTCATCTGCAAGGTAAAGAGTGGATTCCGCTCGCGCCATGTTGTGAGGAGTTCTACTTCCGTGCCTCGAGACAAGGTCGACCATTCCTCACATAGAGTCTTATTGGTGTTGCCGCTCCATGTCATCGGAAGCCAAGCCGTCAACGAAAGCCTCAATTTCCGAGGCGTAGGCGTGAACGGGCTTTTCCTTCCCCGTAGTTCAATCGATCACCCATGTACAGCATAGACCCGAAGATAGGATCGCTCGCCGTAACGGCTGCGCGAGAAAACCTTTCACATCACGACCTGCACCTAGAACTTTACAGCTACAGGTTCCCTGTCCGTAGCTGCCGCCTCAAAGAATTGGCGCTGCTGGAATCCAAACATCCCGGCAAGAATATTGGTCGGGAACGACTGAATCTTGGTATTGAAATCGCGCACCACCGCGTTGTAATAACGCCGCGAGTTTTGGATTGAGTCTTCCGTCTGGCTCAGCGAGCCCTGCAATTGAGTGAATTCCTCGGAAGCTTTCAGTTCTGGATAATTCTCTGCTACCGCAAACAAGCTCTTGAGGGCTCCAGTGAGCTGGTTTTCAGCAGCGGCTTTATCTGCTGGTGTCGCAGCCTGCATGGCCTGCGAACGGAATTTGGCGATATTCTCAAATGTGCCCTTTTCGTGCGCGGCGTAGCCTTTGACTGTTTCCACGAGATTGGGTATCAGGTCATGCCGGCGCTTGAGCTGAACGTCGATATCGCTCCAGGAGTTATCGGCGCGCACCCGCAGCTGGACCAGGCTGTTGTACATGCCGACCAGTGCAAAGGCAATGACGACCAGAACTACAACCACGATCCAGCCCATAGCAGTCTCCTTGCATGGAATACGAAATCATGGGGACGGTAACACAGCGCTTAAAACCACGCAATTGTGCTGACAACCGGCAACCGGTTTAGGATTAGTCTAGGCTGTTATTGATCACATTTCAGGTAGCGGCCCTCAACGTGAGCAGCATCAAATAATAAGAGCTTTACAAATCATGACACGCATCGCAAGCCAGCCGTCATCGATAAGGACCCAATCTAAGTTGTTGCTCTTATGTGCCGTTTTGTCCGTCCCCACCCACGCCGAGACTTGCCTCAGCAGCAGCGATATGGGCGAAGCTACTCGTTCTGCACTGATGAATACGGCTACACAGTATTTCGACCTTGCGGCCAAGGGTGACAGTGCGTCGCTGCAGCAGCACGCGATTGCCAGCCTTGCCAGCAACTTCTCGGGCATCGAAAATGCGGTCAAGGAGAACCAAGCCGCGTTTTCTGGTGCGCAGGCAACTCCGCGCCAGCCTTTTCTGCTGAAGGCCGAGGGTACGGCCCCCATCGCTCGGGCAGAATTCTTGTGTGGAGTATTCGGGGCCCAGGGTCAAACCGCCAACAGCGCCGAATTTGTCATTCCCAATCTCCCTCCCGGTAACTACGGCCTGGTCACGCTGGAGGTAAACTCGCCCAAAGGCGCGCACACGCTCACATTTATTTTGCAGCAGACCGGAACCGACTGGAAGTTGGGGGGATTCTACGCCAAGCCGGCGCAGATTTCGGGGCATGATGGCAACTGGTTCGCCCAGCAAGCGCGAACTTACAAGTCCAAAGGTCAAACACGTAACGCCTGGTTTTACTATCTCGAGGCTCGCGAACTTCTTGTGCCTGTCTCGTTCATGTATACACAGCTCACGGACAAACTCTACGATGAAATGCAATCGGTAAAACCCTCAGATCTTCCGCCCGCCGACTTAGCTGCAGGCGGAAAGGCCTACAAGCTCATTGATCTCTTTCCGGTGGTGGTAGGAAATGACCTCGACCTCGTCGTGAAATATCAATCTGCCGACGTGTCCAACACTGGCCAAACTTTTCAGGCAAACATATCCGTAATGAAAGCGTTGCTCGCGAAATATCCGGAGTTTCGCGAGGCATTCGGCGGCATTGTAGCCCGCGCGGTGGAGCCTTCTGGAAGAGACTATGGTTCTCTAATGGCGATGAAGGACATCAAATGATTCGTGGTTTCAGATTGATGATTTTTGATTGAAACCCGCGGGTCTACGAGCTGATGGACCCAATCCGCTGGTCTGCAAACGTGCATTCTTTTGGATCCTTATCCTCTCGCAATCCCATGAACACCGGAGCGCGCAGCTTCACCCCGCCATCGGCTGTTTCGTGCGTCCATTCGGTGAATTTGATTTCTGCTACGAGTTCCGGCTTCACCCAGTGCACGCGGCGCGCGTCAACGGGGCCCCGAAACGGGCTGGGGTTCGTCTCCCGTTCCTTCAGTACAGAGAAGATCTGTTGCAACATCGCCTGGTTAAAGCCCGTTCCCGCTTGCCCCACGTGAATCAGCCGACCGTTCTTGTCATACAGTCCCAGCACGATTGACCCAAAATATTGCCGGCTGCCTTCGGGGTCCGTGTAGCCCCCGATTACGCAATCGACGGTCTGCGTGATTTTGATTTTCAGCCACTCACGGGTGCGGCGTTCCTCGTAACAACTGCCCCGGCGTTTGGCAAGAATGCCCTCTAGTCCCTTGCTTCTAGCGGCCTCAAATAGCGCCACTCCTTTGTCGAAATGATCGGAATAGCGCAGCGGGCCCTCAGAAGTAATGATCTGCGCCAAGACCCGCTTACGGTCCCCAAGAGCAACCCTGCGCAGGTCATATCCGTTCACATAAACCAGATCGAAGACGTAATAAAGCACTGGAATGTCGCGCCGGGCAGCCACATGTCGGCCGTGTTCCCGGATGCCGGTTCTCTGCTGCATCAGGCTGAACGAAGCCCGCCCTTGCTCATCCAGAGCAACGATCTCACCATCCAAAATCACGTTCTCCGCTTCGACCAACCTCGGCAAATCCCGCAACTCGGGATATTGAGCCGTGAGATCGTTCTGATTGCGTGAAACTAGCCGAACCCTGGCTTTTTCTATAAAAGCAACGGCGCGGTAACCGTCCCACTTGATCTCGAACAGCCAGTCGGGATTATCAAATGGCTTATCGATGGAAATGGCCAGCATCGGTCGAATGCTGGATGGCATAAGTCGCTTCGCAGCGCCTTGCAGATTTTTGAGGACAGATTCAACTTCCTTGGCGGCAGTTCTTGCAGAGTTGACGGCCACGCTGGAGTTGCTAGCGGACGCTTTTAGCTTAGTTTCTTCTTTTTTTTTAGGGCGCGGGCGTGTGTGCCGGACACCGTCTCTTGTTGTACGATCGTACCCCTCGCCGGTTTCTTTTTGCTTTCCAGTTTGGCCAGAGTCTCTTCCAGCCAGGGCGCTTTTACCTTTCCGCGTGAGGCCTTACGACTACTCTGCCATTCCGCCGAGCCTTCATCTCCGGCAATCTCACGCATGCTGCGTCCGGTAATTGCCGACCCATCGTACTGCTCGACGTCATAGCCTGGCACAACATATTCGCCTTTCTTCTTGATCAGCAGCCACTCGGTCCCCTTGCTTCCCGGACGCCGCGAACGCATTCGCACCAACGCGAAATCACCCTTCAGTTTTTTGCCATGCAAGCGGATTTTCAGATCTCCGTGCTTCAACATGGCCGAGGCTTCGGCCTCCGTTCCGGGCACAAATTTGCCTTTCACCGGCACCGGCGAGAGCGGCTCCCACGTGCCCACATCCCAAACCATCACCGTGCCCGCGCCGTAGTTTCCTTCAGGAATGATGCCCTCAAAATCGAAATACGAGACCGGATGATCTTCCACTTGCATCGCCAAGCGTTTATCGGCGGGATCCAGCGACGGCCCCTTCGGTACGGCCCAGGATTTCAGCACTCCTTCCATTTCCAATCGGAAGTCGTAATGCAGGCGCGTGGCGCGGTGCTTTTGCACCACGAAGCGGTGGCGCGATTTCTTCTCTACCTTGGGTGCGGGTTCGGGAGTCTCGGAAAAGCGGCGCTTGCGCGTGTATTCTTCCAGGGCCACAGACTTATTCTACCGTGACCAACATTCGATAGCATCTGCCGCGTAGTTTCGGCTCATCGCGGCAGCATCACCAGCGCTAAGAAAGTCAGAACACAGAAGCTGCTTCACTTGCTTCTGCATCCTGACTTTTGTGCTTGCTACGCCGCCCTGCCAGCCGCAATACGATGGCTAGTGGACGTATCGACGTTGAAGTTTTCAATCTTGGGTTGACTGCCCAGGAAGGGCTTCAGCAGATCCACAATCCGGTTGTAATTCTTGCGATGATGTCGCTCCGCGTCCTGCTTGTTGTTCCAGAAGCTGATGGAAACGATCTTGTCGGGATCGTTCTCCGAAACCAGGCCGATCAAATCTACGAATCCTGGCTGCTTCTGGAGAAGGGGGTAACACCTCACTGCGAAGCCTGTCTTTTAGTTCGTCTCTCTTATCGGGTTTCACTTGGCACTCCACAATGCGGGTAAACATGAGCATCTCCTTTCGCATTTGTTGGAAGTGGCACGAGGTCCGCCGCCAAATCGGCTCGAATATCAGCCCGTGCGGCGGGAAAAGGTAATTTCTAAGGTCCAAAGTGACGAAGAAAAAAATTGTAGTCGCAGACAGGGTGAGAGATTTGCACAGTTCGCAGCTATTTTGTGTTATTCACATCGTGTGAAGCGCGAATATCCGGAATCACCAATTGTGGGCGTAGGAGCCCTGATCATCGAGGACGGACGCGTACTCCTCGTGAAACGCGGCCATCCGCCATTAAGAGGAGAATGGTCGATTCCCGGCGGCGCGCTGGAAGTTGGCGAGACTTTGCGAGAAGCTGCTGCACGCGAGGTATGCGAGGAGACCGGACTGACTGTACAGGTTCTGGATTTGCTCGGCATCTACGATCGCGTGCTGCGCGATGCCGAGGGGCGAACTCTGTATCACTACGTCCTAATAGATTTCCTATGCCGCAAGGTTCGCGGGGAAGTGTTGGCTGCTGGTGATGCTGAGGAGGTCCGCTGGCACACTCCCGAAGAGGCGGCTAAACTGCGGCTTGCCGAAGATACCGCCGAGGTAATTCGCCTGGCCTTTGCGAAGGCGTGTGGCTGAAAATTGCCGTCCAGTTTTACCCTTAGGCTGAGGCCCGCTCCGGGACGGCCGGAATTCCGGACTTAGTGGCCGCAGTCAGAGTTCTCTTTCCGGTCCTCAAGCAAAGCCAAGATGCAGAATAGAGGATTACTGCGAGAATGAGCAGCGATTTGATTCCTGTCCAGTAGGAAACGGATTCCAAAAGCCCGCCTACCAGCGCGCCAAACAGATTGGATCCCAATGCCTCACTATTGAAATCAATTTGTGCGAAGCTGCGGATGAATATCATGCCTGCGAAAAACACGGGAAGACACAGCACGGCAGTCGCACTGCATGCCTTCAACCAAAGTGAAGAGAAAAAGAATCTTTCCAGAGGAACGAAATAGGCGATCGCAATTGAGATGAAGATCCCTGCATAAGAAGCAAAGTACGGGAAAGCTGGAAATCTCTTGACTACGAGATTCGCCGGAACGATCAACAGCAACAGTCCCGCTAGCACCACTGAATTCACCATCCAGGTTGTGCCAAACAGCAGCGCCATCTTGCTAACGGTTAGAGTCTCTAACAGCATGAACCCTGCGCCCAGGAAGAAGAAGTGCCAGTGGAAGGAGCTCAAAGCGGCACCTGTGCGCTGCAACAATTGCCAGCAGAAAAACGTCAATACCAGCGAGAGCAGGGCGAAGCTGAGCGGGATGCCGCGCTCGCGCTGATAAAAATAGGGCCAGTCATCCGTAGTTACCACGACGCTCGATCGCGCAAGCATGGGATTGCGGGGGAGATAGGAGCGCAGCGACGAGTCCGTCAGTGCTTGCTGGATGCGTTCTTGCGATCCGCTGATGAAAAAGCGCCCGGGCGTAGTGTATTCGGCAGTCATCGCATTTAGGTCGAGGGGCGGCTGGGGGAAAACGGTTGTCATCAACGAGTAGAGCCGGCCTGCTATCCAGGGAGTAGTGACCCAGAACTTGACAATGAAAATCCCGTTCGGCTTGAGCAGTCGTCGTGCAATTGTTAAGGCCTCCCGCGTGTACACGTAGTTATCGATTCGAATGTTGGAGTACGACGAACTCGTGGTGTGCGAGTCGAGAAGTGAAAACACAATAAGGTCAAATCTTTCGCCGGTGTTTTGAATGTAACTGCGGGCGTCGTCCACGACAACTTTCACCCGATCGGATTGATACGGCTTCTCGAAGTGCAGGTCACGCCCTATCTGTAGAATGAGGGGATCGATTTCGACGGCAACAATGCGTCCGGCGCCATTGCGAACTGCTGCGGCAACGTCATTGCCGGTTCCCGCTCCCAGCACCAAGACTGATGGGGGCTGCGAAAAGAAACGATACGGAACGTTGTAAGCGTTCCACTGAATCGGGACAGTCCGGAACAATTCTGGATGCGCCGCTGTGAATTCGGGCGATAGATTGATGATCTTCTGATACCAGGTATCGTTGGTTCGCAACTCGTATGCGATCGGTTGCTCAACAGAAGGCAGGGGAGTGACGGTGATCTTCTGATACGGAGACCAAAGCTCACGCCTGGGTTTGCCAGGCCCAAGGCTCACAAACGTGACACAGAACGCGAAAAACACCAGAGAAGTCCAACCTAAACGGGGTATCTTCCACAGCAAGATCGATGCAGCGAAGCCGCTGAAAGCGAACCACACTGCAGGTGGTTGATAGAAAAAACACAGCACGGCATACAGCACGATGCCGACAAGACTGGCCAGCGCGTTGACGGTGTAGGCGACGATGCCATTCTTGGAAAACTCCAGATACCATCCAACCATTTGTCCCAAGGGAACGAAGACGAATGCCACCAGCGCGAATAGAAACACGATAATCAAGATGGCGCTGAGAGTGCCGGCGAAATTCACTGGTACGTCCGGCGTTCCCAGCAGAGTGATTTGGGAACTCGGTGCGATGAGGTATGGAATTTCCCGGATTACCTCTCGTAATGCGGGCCAGGGCAGTTTGATTACCGAGACGAGCAGCCCGATGGGGAACAGAAATGCCAGCAGGCTGATAGGTTTTCGCGAGAGATAACAGCCCAGGCCAAATCCCAGAAAACAGCCGATCAATACCACATTCTTAAAGTATGCGAACGCCGAGACCTCCGCAGCGATCCAGCGAATCAGCAGCATCTCCAAGAAGAGACTCAGCAGACTCGCGAGCGCGAGGCGATGCCAGCTGAATCCCCCGATGCTGGTAACTTCGAATTCCCACGCCGCCCCCAACTGGCGTGCCCAGCGCCAAAGCCGGTTCCCAGGGCCCTGTTGATAGAACCCAACAAGCAGCAAAACTCCTGACATGACAGCGAGAAGCAGGATGGCAAATGCGAGGCTCAGCTGAAAACTGTGTGCCATGAACTACAGGGCCGAATGTGCAAAGTCAGCCTACCTGATGACTATGGTTTCTGCCAGATGAATGGCTTGTGTAAGTGGTGCGCGCGCAGTCGCAAGAAAATAGAACGGCCCACGCAATATGATCACGCGGGCCGCCCGGTGGTACTGTTTGGATTGACCAAGAGGTGGTCACTCTAAAGTGGCACCTTCGGCGAACTCCGGGTCCCGGCGCGACCTGACGCCGGGCAGATTCAATCCTGCTTCACCGGTCGAGTTGCGAAGCTCTTAGAGCGACCGCTCTAAGTCTCAGCCACCTCACCTGGTCTTTTGGTACATCTACTGCCACTTTCAGAACTTGTCATCAGACCACCTCCTTTCCGGTGTAGTTGCAGAATATTACACCAGCTATTCGGGGTCAAATAACAGGTGGAAAGGGTATTCGCCAAGGCAAGAGCCGAGTGCAACCTGTGGCGGATGTTGAGGTTCTGTAGCAGCCAGCCTCCTTCGTCCCTCATGGCTGGCAGAGGTGGATTCTCCGCAATCCTCTACTTCGGCAAGCCAAACACATACAGCGAGCTTCCCGCGGCAATGGCCACAAACTCCCGTCCATCGACCGCGAAGGCCATAGGCGAAGCATAGACTGCGCCGCCAGTTTGGAAGTGCCACAGAGCTTTACCGGAGGCGGCGTCAAGAGCCGTGAGGTTTCCCTCGGCATCGCCGGTAAAAACGAGTCCTCCCGCAGTGGACAGCACGCCAGACCATGATGGCGAAACGTGGCGGAATTCCCACTTCATTTGCCCGTTTGAAGGGTCAATTGCGCGGACGGCGCCCCAGTAGGGTTCAGTTTCGTCGGCGGGGAAATAGGCGCTGCCGTAGTAGGCGTGTCCGGCTTCGTAAGGTTGGGGCGCGGTGCTGAAGATGTCGCACTGCTCGCGCGCGCTCACATAAAAGAGTCCGGTTTGAGAGCTGAAAGTGGGCGACATCCAGTTCGTCTTGCCGAGCGCGCCCGGACAAACGACTCGACCTTCGAGCGTCGGGGAGCTTTCTTTGTTTGCAACCGGGCGTCCTTCGGCGTCTTTGCTGTCGCTCCAGGTGACCTTTCCGTAGGGCGTGGCGGAGAGCAGCTTGCCGGTCGTACGATCCAGAACATAAAAGAAGCCATTGCGGTTGGCCTGGGCAATGAGACGTTGGTCGCCGGAATCGATCATGATGGGCACCTGGGTTGCATCCCAGTCGTGCTCGTCATGCTTGGTGAACTGGAAATACCAGTTCAGTTTGCCGGTGTCGGCGTTGAGAGCGAGCAGGCTGTTGCTATACAGATTGTCGCCGGCGCGTCCCGCCCCACGATTCGAGGGAGAAGGATTCCCAGTAGGCCAGAAGAGTTGGTTGGACACAGGGTCGTAGACGCCAGTGATCCAGGCCGGAGCACCACCGATTTGCCAGGAATCGCCCTCCCACGTGTCATTGCCCGGCTCGCCACGGCCAGGGACGGTATAGAAACGCCATTCACGTTGCCCGCTATCGGCGTCGTAGGCGTCGATGAATCCGCGGATGCCGTACTCTCCGCCGGACGCACCGACAATGATCAGATTTTTCACCGCCAGCGGCGCGAGGGTGAAACTGTAGCCTTGGGTGTAATCGACCGTGGAAACGTCCCAGGTCACGTTGCCGGTTTTGGCGTCGAGCGCGATCACATGCGCGTCAAGTGTTCCCATGAAGACTTTGTGTCCCAGGATGGCCAGCCCACGATTCACACGGCCGCAGCAGGGACGGATATCGGATGGCAACTGACGCTGGTAAAGCCAGATGGGACGGCCAGTGTGGGCATCGAGTGCGAAGGCGCGATTGTCAGGCGCGGTTCCGTAGAGTACGCCATCGACCGCCAGCGGAGTGGTTTCAAACTTGCCCGCAGCCGCAGTCTGATACACCCACTTGACGACGAGAGAGTGAACGTTGCCAGTGTTGATTTGATCGAGTGGACTGAAGCGGCGTCCGCCGTAGTCGCCTGAATAGGTCAGCCAGTTCTGCGGTTCTTTGGCGGAATTGAGCAGCCGGGTAAACGTGACCTGTGCCTGCACATATCCCGCCAGAAAACAGATTGAAAGGATTGCAAGAAATCTATTCATTCTTGCCCCTCACTGGGCAACGCTAATCAGATACGCGATGAGGTCTTGCAGGTCTGCATCACTCAAGAGCGAAGCCTTGTACGGTGGCATCAGAGAATGGCGGCTTTTGGTGAAGGAACGTAATTTGTCCTTCTCGAAAAGGTGAAGCCGGTCGCTCTGATCGATGATTTGAACACTGAAATCGTCTTCGTTCAGGGTAGTCCCCTTGATTTCCGTTCCGTCAGAGGTAACCACTGTGGCTGTTTCGTACTCCTGCGCAAACTCCTTGGTGGCCTCCATCAGTCCCTGCGCGAGACGCCCGCTGGGGTTGCGCACGGAATCGGTGATTGCCTCGACCGTCCGAGTTCCCGCCACCCCAGTCAGGTCCGGCCCGAGGCGTCCACCTTTGCCTTGAACCATGTGGCATGCGGAACAATTGCCATCGCCAAAGAAGAGCTCCTTCCCGTGTGCCGCGTTGCCGGCGGGAACGACCGGGGCCCTCACCTCGACGCTGCGGATGTAGGCAACCAGCTGCCAGATCTCTTCCTCGGTCATCCCGACGCCTTGGCCATTTGTCCCGTTCGCCGGCATGGCCGTTCCCGGTATTCCGTTGCTGATAACCCGAAACAGCTCTGCGTCGGAGCTTGCGTGACGTTTGCGCGCGCGTGTCAACTCGGGTCCCCGACCGCCGCCGCGCGCCCCCAGCCCATGGCAAAAGGCACAATTGATTCGGAATTCGAATTCTCCAGCCTTGGCCGCATTAGGACCGCCGGGCGATTGGCTCCCGGCCTGCCTGGCATGGGCTGCCGTTGACATGAGCGCCAATGCCAGCGCGAATGGCAGCATCCTTTTCGACATGTCAGCCGTTTCCTCGCCGGGGAGAATAGCAGATATTTAGGTCGTTGGTCTTGCTCATCCCCCGCGTGTACATGTCCGCTTGGTATCTGGCTGCGGGCAGGCTCGCGTTCTTACACTTAAGCTCTCCCCAGAACAAAGCCAACCCCTTTTAAGTAGTTGCTATTGAAACAGTTAAGTCAGCCTTTCCAGTTGTACGCCTCGGGTTTTGGCAGGCGAGATGGGGGAGCCGCTGCCCGCGGTAACGATGGTCAGGTTCTGCGGTGGGTGATTCGCCAAGAGCTTCCTCCAGTTGCGCTTGGAACATAGGTAGCGGTCAGCAGGCGAGTCAAGGCTCAGGCTGCAAAGCAATGGCATCAACCACGCTTCGATCACGCCGCAGTGAAGCGCAGCTCCAAGCGCTGGTCGCGGTGGAACGCGAAATTCGCGTGCAGGATTCGCAGCACGGCCGAAAGTACCTTCGCGACTTTCGCCATGCCTTCCGCACGTATGACTCGGTCATAGACCGCCAGGAAATCACCTCGCGGGTCGAAGATTCCGACATCGTGCTCATCGGTGATTATCACGCACTACCTGCGGCACAGCGCTTTGCAGCTACGTTGCTCGAAGAGCGTTCGCAGCTCGGGGAGCGGCCGGTCGTCCTGGGAGTCGAAACCATTTTCTCCCGTGATCAGCACATTCTCGACGAATGGTGGCGCCGCGAGATCGGCGAGCCAGAACTGCGCCGCCGGATACGTTTCGATCTGGACTGGGGATACGATTGGCCATCATTCTATGAACTCCTTGCGACGGCGCGCGAGCATGCCCATGGCATTTATGGTCTCGACTGCATGCGCCGTGAGGACCTCCGAAAAATCTCCGCGCGCGATCGCCACGCAGCCCATAAGATCGCCGAGATTCGCCAGAGTCATCCGCGTGCAGTCATTCTCGTTCTATTTGGCGAATCCCATCTCGCGCCTG
>Ga0075433_10002013_pt1 | contig 15324 bp, 17 predicted proteins | sample RhiMethybrSRZTD2_FD_75299 | JGI IMG/M metagenome (GOLD analysis project Ga0075433, IMG submission 75299) | Populus rhizosphere microbial communities from Tennessee, USA - Rhizosphere MetaG P. TD hybrid SRZTD2 | ecosystem: Host-associated > Plants > Roots > Rhizosphere > Soil | place: USA... | reverse complement strand
GCTCGGCAACACCGCGGGCGACGGCGTCCGCTACCCGGCCTACGGGGTACTGGGCGGCAAGGACGGGCTGCCCCATCGCTACCGGATGATCGCGCGCGGCAAGACGCGCGTGCTCAAGACCAAGGAGGTCGGGGTGCCGATCCCCCCCGGCGCGATGTTCCTGGTGGAATCGATGGGGGGCGGCGGCTACGGGGCGCCAGCCCGGCGGTCCCCGGAGGCGCGCGCGAGCGATCGGGTCAACGGCTTCGTGTCCGGCCGGGCGCGGCGCCGGAGACGCTGAGATGCTCCGCATCGGCGTCGACGTGGGCGGGACCTTCACCGACCTGGTCGGGGTGGACGACGCAGGCCAGGTCACGCTGGCCAAGTCGACCTCCACGCCCGCCGACCCCTCGATCGGAGTGATGGACGGCCTCGCGCTGCTGGCCACCGAACTCGGCACCGACCTGGGCGGCCTCCTCGCCGACACCGGGCTGGTGGTGCACGGCACCACGGTGGCCACCAACGCGCTGCTCGAGCGCAAGGGCGCAACCGTGGGCATGCTGACCACCGCGGGGCACCGCGACGTCATCGAGATGCGGGAGGGGCTCAAGGACGACCGCTACAACTTGAGAATGCCGCCCCTGGTGCCGTTGGTGCCCCGGGCGCGGCGCCTCGACGTGACCGAGCGGATGCGCTTCGACGGCACGGTGGAGACGCCGCTCTCGAAGACGTCCGCGGAGACGGCGATCCGCCGCCTCGCCGCCGCCGGAGTGGGCGCGGTGGCGGTGTGCTACCTGCACTCCTATCGCGATCCGCGCCACGAGCGCGAGACCCGCAAGCTGCTCGCCCGGCTCCTGCCCGACGCCTACGTGTCGCTCTCCTCCGACGTGCTCGCCCAGATCAAGGAGTACGAGCGGTTCTGCACCACCGTGGTCAATGCGTACGTCGGCCCGGTGCTCGCGCGCTATCTCGGCAGCCTGGGGGCGCGCCTGCAGAAGGCGGGCTACCGGGGCGACGTGCTGATCATGCAATCCCACGGCGGCGTGGCCACCATCGCCGACTCGGTCCGGCTCGCCGCGGGGGCGGTGCTCTCCGGGCCCGCGGGCGGCATCGCGGGCAGCCGTCACGCCGCGCGCCTGCTCGGCGAGGGCAACCTCATCACCTTCGACATGGGCGGGACCAGCACCGACATCGCCCTGCTCGAGGCGGGCGAGCCGCACCTCACCGGCGACAAGGCGGTGGGCTCGAGCAAGGTCGCGCTGCCGAGCATCGACATCCACACCCTGGGCGCGGGCGGCGGCTCGATCGCGCGGATCGACGCGGGCGGCATCCTCCACGTGGGTCCGGAGAGCGCGGGCGCGGTCCCCGGCCCCGCGTGCTACGGCCGCGGCGGCACCGCGGCCACCGTCACCGACGCCAACCTCGTTCTCGGGCTGCTCGACCCCGCCGGCTTCCTGGGAGGGCGCGCGCGGCTCGATCCGAAGGCGGCCCACGCCGCGGTGGAGGGCATCGCGCACCGGCTCGGCCTGGGCGTGGTGCTGGCCGCCGAGGGTATCCACCGCGTGGTCAACACCAACATGGCGGAGGGCATCCGGCTCGTCTCGGTGCGACGCGGGGCCGACCCGCGCCGCTTCGCCCTGCTCTCGTTCGGGGGAGCGGCGGGGCTTCACATCACCGAGGTCGCGCGCATGCTCGAGATCGGGCGCGTGGTGGTGCCGCGGGTCGCCTCCGTGCTCTCGGCGTGGGGCATGCTGGCCACCGACCTGCGGTACGAATTCGTGCGCACGCACGTGGGGGAGGCCGGCCAGGTGGGCGCGGGGCAGCTGCGGCGGCTCTTCGCGGACATGGAGACGGAGGGACGGCGGCGGCTCGGCAAGTCGTTTGCGGCCCAGGTGGACGTGCGCCGGTCGGTGGACATGCGCTACGGCGAGCAGACCTTCGAGATCCAGGTGCCCGTCGATGGCGTCGACGTGGAAGCGAAGGACCTGATGGCGCAGGTGGTGGACCGCTTCCACCGGCGACACGAGGAGCTCTACACCTACAGCGCGCCGGGGCAGGACGTGGTGCTGGTGAACGTGCGGGCCGCGGTGATCGGGCGGCTGCCCGCGCTGCCCGCCGAGCAGGCGCGGCGCGTGACCCCCGCCGCGCCGCGGAGCCGGCGCGTGTACCTCGAGCGCTGGATGGAGATCCCGGTCTACAAGATGGACGGGCTCGCGGAGGGCCAGGAGGTCAAGGGCCCGGCGATCTTCGAGTCGGCCACCACCACCGTGCTGATCCGCGAGCGCGAGCGCGCCCGCGTCACCGCGGAGGGGTGGCTCGATATCCGGCTCGGCTAGCCGGCCCGAGCCGGCGCCTACGTATAGGCGCCGACCGAGGCGTCGGCCACGCCGGCCGCGTACTTGGCGAAGACGCCGGTCGTGAAGCGCGGCTTGGGCGCCTTCCACTTGGCGAGCCGCTTCTTGATCTCGGCCGCCGGCACCTCGAGATCGAGCCGCCGCTTCTTCACGTCGATCGAGATGATGTCGCCGTTCCGCACCGCCGCGATCGGGCCGCGGTCCGCCGCCTCGGGCACGATGTGGCCGATCATGAAGCCGTGGGTGGCGCCCGAGAAGCGGCCGTCGGTCATGAGCGCCACGCTCTCGCCGAGACCGGCGCCCTGCAGCGCGCCCGAGACGTGCAGCATCTCGCGCATGCCCGGCCCGCCCTTGGGCCCCTCGTAGCGGATCACGATCACGTCGTTCGGCTTGATCTTGCCCTTCTTGATCGCCTGGAAGGCGTCCTCCTCGACCTCGAAGACGCGCGCGGGCCCGCGGTGCGAGTATTTCTTCTGGCCGGAGAGCTTGATCACGCACCCGCCGGGGGCGAGGTTGCCCCGCAGGATCGCGATGCCGCCCTCGGACTTCAGCGCCTTCGCGAGCGGCTTGATCACCTGCTGGCCCGCCGGCTCGGGGGCGGCCTTCACCTCCTCGGCGATGGTGCGGCCGGTGACCGTCTTCTCGCTCCCGTGGAGCAGGCGCGCCTCCAGAAGGCGCTTGCCCACCACCGCCATGCCGCCCGCGTCGTACATCTCGGGCGCGGTGTAGTTGCCCCACGGCTTGAGATCCGCGACCACCGGAGTCTTGCGCGAGATGCGGTCGAAGTCCTCGATCGCGAGCTTGACCCCGAAGTCCCGCGCGGTGGCCATGAGGTGCAGCACCGCGTTGGTGGAGCCGCCGGTGGCCATGACGCCCGCGATGGAATTCTCGAAGCTCTTGCGGGTGACGATCTTGCGCGGGGTGAGCCCCTGGCGCACCAGCTCCATCACGAGCTTGCCCGACTCGAAGGCGACCTCCTCCTTGCGGGGGTCGACGGCGGGAATGTCGTTCCAGCCCATCGGCGACATGCCGAGCATCTCGTAGGCGGTGGCCATGGTGTTGGCGGTGAACTGGCCACCGCAGGCGCCCGCGCCCGGACAGGCATGGTCCTCCACGTCCTTGAACTGCTCGAGCGGGATCTTGCCCGCGTTGTAGGCCCCGATCGCCTCGAACACGTCCTGGATGGTGAGGTTGCGGCCCGCGAACGGCCCCTCGGTGCCGGCGCAGCGCCCGAACATGATCGAGCCGCAGTAGAGCATGAGGCCCGGGATGTCGAGGCGGCCCAGCACCATGGTCATGGCCGGGATCGTCTTGTCGCAGCCGGAGATCGTGACGATGCCGTCGAACATGTGGCTGCGCGCGACCAGCTCCACCGAGTCGGCCACGACCTCCCGACTGATGAGGGAGCCCTTCATGCCCTCGGTACCCATGGTGATGCCGTCGGTGATCGAGATCGTGTTGACCTCGATCGGCGTGCCGCCCGCGGCCCGGATTCCCTGCATGACCTTCTCGGCCAGCTTCCGGTGGTTCCAGTTGCAGGGCATGGTGCCGATCCAGCTGTGGGCCACCCCGATCTGCGGGCGCGCGAGATCCTGATCGCTGAAGCCGACCGCCTTCATCATGGCGCGGGCGGCGGCTCGGTCGGTGCCTTCCAGGAGGACGCGGCTGCGCTTGCGGGGATCGACGGCCATCGCAGACTCCTTTGTCGTGGGGCGCTCGGGTTGGCGCGATTCTACAGCAGCTCGCGGAGGGGAACCAGCGCGTAGCCCTGGGCGCGGAGGCCCGCGATCAGGGCGGGCAGGTACTCCGCGAGACGGCGTCCGGCTCCGGGCACCCCGTCCGCGTCGTGCAGGTCGTAGATCGCGCCCCCGCGCGCCCGCGCGAGCCCCCGCCGCGCCTGCTCGGCCGGCACGACGGGGCGCCGGCCCTCCGGCTGCACCGTCCAGAAGACGCAGGGCGTCCCGAGCTCGCGGGCCACCCCGAACATCGCGAGGTTGGTCTTGCCCCACGGCGGGCGGAAGAAGCGGGGCGGCGCGCCCGCCGCGTCCGCGATGGCGGCGTGCCCGTCGCCGATCTCGCGCTCGGTGTGGGCCGGCCCGCAGCGCCAGAGGCTCGGGTGGCTCCACGTGTGGTTGCCCAGGTCGTGGCCGGCGTCGGCGATGCGCCGCGCCTCCTCGGGGGCGCGCCGGGCGCGCTGCCCGATGAGGAAGAAGGCGGCGCGCACGCCCTCGCGGGCCAGCACGTCGAGGACGCGCGGCGTCCACTCGGGGTCCGGTCCGTCGTCGAAGGTGAGGCTGACCGCGCGGCGCTCGCGCGGGCCGCGCCAGACCGACCCGAGGGTGAGCAGGTGCGAGCCCCACGTGTAGGCGCCCCAGAGCCCGGGCGCCGCGCCCGCCATCAGCCAGCCGGTGCGCTTCACGACGACGGCCGCTTGGCCACGAGCAGGGTCAGCCGCCCGTTCTGCACGACCTCGTCGCGCTGGTTGAGGATCGAGCGCTCCTCGATGACCACCCCGCCCTCCTTCATCGAGCGCTTGGCCACCGTGGTCGAGACGCTGCGGATGGTGTCGCCCACCCGCGTCGGCTTGAGGAAGCGCCACTCGAATCCCATGAACGCGAGCACCACGAGCGGCGGCTGGGGCACCCGCCAGCCGAGACCGGACGACATGCAGAGGGGGATGAGATCCGGGATCGCCCCCGGCTCGGACGGGGTCAGGGTCAGCGAGCCGAAGAGCGTCGCGTGGGTCTCGGTGAGGGTCATGCCGGGAGTTTCGAGGGGCACGTTGGTCTGCACGTCCTCGAAGTAGAGTCGCCGCTCGGCCGGCGCGCCCGCCATGCCCGGATCCCTCAGGCGGGCCGGCGGCCGACCAGGTGGTCGGTCTCGCCTTCCTGCACCACCTCGCCGCGCTGGTTGACCACGCGGCGCTCCAGCGTGATGAGCCCCACGCGCGGCTGCTCGCCGTCCTTCTTGGCCGAGACGCGCGCCTCGACGTGGATGGTGTCGCCGATCTTGATCGGTCCCTTGAACTTCCACTTCACCGCGGCGAGCGGGCCGACCGCCTGCCCCGGCACCACTCGGTCGAGGAGCCCCTGCTGGATCGACAGCCCGAGCAGGCCGTGCGCGATGCGCTCGCCGAACAGCGATGCCTTCATGTGCTCGGCGTCGGTGTGGAGCACGTTGTAGTCGCCGCTCAGGCCGGCGAAGATCACGAGGTCGGCCTCGGTGACGGTGCGGCCGGGCGAAGTGTACTGCTCGCCGAGCTGGATATCCTCGAAGTAGACGACCGGCTCGCCGCTCACGGGGGCCTAGGATAGCACGCCCCATCGGGCCTTCCCGCGCCGCGGGATCGCGGGGTTCGCGCTACCTGATCCCGTCCACCCTGCTCTTCACCCCGTTCTCGCGCCTGGTGGCCCTGCTCGGGCTGCAGAACCAACTGTGGGCGCTGGTGCTGATCTATCCCACCTTCACGGTGCCGTTCTGCACATGGCTCCTGATGGGATTCCTCAAGACGCTGCCCAAGGAGGTCGAGGAGTCGGCGATGGTGGACGGATGTAACCGCGTCGGGGCGATCACCCGGGTGGTGCTGCCGCTCGCGGTGCCGGGCCTGCTCACCGTCGTGATCTTCGCCCTCACCCTCACCATCCAGGAGTTCGTGTACAGCCTGACCTTCATCTCGTCGGTGGGGCGGATGACGGTCAGCGCGGGGTACCCGTGGCCCTGATCCGGGGCGACGTCTACTACTGGGGGTCGCTGATGGCCGCCTGCCTGATCACGAGCGTGCCCCTGGCCATCCTCTACAGCTTCTTCCTCGACCGCTTCATCGCCGGCTTCACGGTCGGCGCGATCAAGTAGGACCGGCACTGAACCTTGACATCTGCGTCCAGGCCTACTTAGAATTCAGACCGACCAGTCGGTCTGGCCGTCCACCCGAACCTGGAGGCAGACATGGCCGTCGCCGCACCCGCTCCGCCGCGTATCCGCGATGCCCGACTGACCGATATCTGGGAGAAGGTCCAGGCCGGAGAGCGCCTCTCCCGCCCCGACGGGCTCGTCCTCTTCGAGACCGATGACCTGCATGCGGTCGGCCGCATGGCGGACTTCGCCAAGTCCCGGCGACACGGCGACCAGGTCTTCTTCGTGCTGAACCGCTACATCAACCCGACGAACGTATGTGTGCTCTCCTGCAGCTTTTGTGATTTCGCCCGCAAGAAGGGCGAGGAGGGCGCCTTCGAGAACACGATCGAGGACGTCCTGGCGATGATCAAGCCCGGCACCCGCGAGGCGCACATCGTGGGCGGCCATCACCCCGACTGGCCGTTCGAGTACTTCGAGCGGATGATCGAGGCCATCCACAACGCCCGGCCGGAGACCCAGATCAAGGCGTTCACCGCCGCCGAGATCGACTACTTCTGGCGGCGCTGGAAGATCGAGCCCCGCGAGGCGCTAACCCGGCTCAAGCAGGCGGGGCTCCGCTCGATGCCGGGGGGCGGAGCCGAGATCTTCTCGAAGCGGCTCCAGAAGCTGCTCCACTTCACCGGCAAGGCGGACGCGGACCGGTGGTGCGAGATCCACGGTATCGCCCACTCGCTCGGGCTCAAGACCAACGCCACCATGCTCTACGGCCACGTCGAGACCAAGGAGGAGCGGGTTGATCACCTGCTCAAGCTGCGGGAGCAGCAGGACCGCTCGGGCGGCTTCATCACCTTCATCCCGCTCTCCTACCAGACCGGCACCACCAAGCTGGTGCCACGGCAGACGCCGCCGACCGACGACCTGCGCACCATCGCGGTCTCGCGCCTGCTCCTCGACAACTTCCCCCACATCGAAGCGTACTGGGTGATGCTCGGAGAGGCCACCGCGTCGCTCGCGCTCCACTTCGGGGCCTCCGACGTCAACGGCACGCTGGAGGACGAGAAGATCGCCCACATGGCCCAGGCGGCCAGCCCGGCCGGGCTCGCCACCGAGCAGATCCTCCGCATGGTGCGCGACGCGGGCAAGATCGCGGTGGAGCGCGACGCGCTCTACAACGTGGTCAAGGTGTGGAGCTGACATGCTGCGGGTGGGGCGGATCCCGTACCTCAACTGCGAGCCCTTCTTCCACCGGCTCGAGGGCGTGCAGCTGGTCGATCTGATTCCCCGCGTCCTCGGCCGGGCCATGGCGGCCGACGAGCTCGACGCGGGCCCCCTCTCGCTGATGGACTACGTCCGGCTCGAGAGCCGCCTGGTGCCCCTGCCCTACGGGATCGGCTGCCCCACTGGCGCGCGCAGCGTGCTCGTCTTCTCCGACCGGCCCCTCGCGGCGCTGGACGGGGCGCGCGTCGGCATCACCGGCGAGACGTCGACCTCGGTGGAGCTCCTGCGCGTGCTGCTGACCCTGCGCCACGAGGTGGCCCCGGCGGCCTGGGTCGGCCCCGACGAGCCCTGCGACGCGGTGCTGCTGATCGGAGATCAGGCGATCCAGCGCCTCACCCGCGGCCCGGCGGCCGCCCACGTGTTCGACCTCGGCCTCGAGTGGCGCGACTGGACGGGCTTGCCGTTCGTGTTCGCGCGCTGGGCGGTGGCCTCGCGGGTGTCGGCCGCGGAGCGGCGGGCCTTCGAGCGCGCGCTCGACGCGGCGCTAGACCGGGGGATGGAGGCCCTGCCCGAGATCGCGGCCAGCCATCGCGACCTAGGCTGGAGCGCGGCGGGGGTCGCGTCGTACCTCCGGAACTTCGCCTTCCGCCTGGGGCCCGACGAGGAGAAAGGAGCGGCCGAGTTCTTGAGGGTGCGGGCGCAGCTGGGGGCCGGGCGATGCTGAGCCGCATCCAGGCCAAGGTCGAGGCCGGCGAGCGGCTCGATCGAGCCGACGGGCTCTGGCTCCTCGCCGAGGCGCCGCTCCTCGACGTGGGCAGCCTGGCTCAGGAGGCGCGCTTCCGCCGCATCCCCGAGCGCCGGGTGACGTTCGTCATCGACACCAATCCGAATTACACGAACGTGTGCATCACCGACTGCCAGTTCTGCGCCTTCTACCGTCGGCCCGGGGACAAGGAGGCGTACACCCTCACGGTGGACGAGGTGCTCGAGAAGGTCGGGTTCGCGGCCCGCGAAGGCGCGACCACCGTGCTGCTCCAGGGCGGGCACAACCCGGCGCTGCCGCTCGAGTACTACCTCGACCTGGTGCGCGAGACCCGGCGTCGCTTCCCGTCGGTGACCCCCCACTTCTTCAGCGCCTCGGAGATCCGCACCATGTCGGACGTGGCCGGCAAGCCGGTCCCCGAGATCCTGAGCCAGCTGAAGCAGGCGGGTCAGACGAGCATCCCGGGCGGCGGCGCGGAGATCCTCTCCGAGCGGGTGCGCCGTCGCATCGAGCCCAAGAAGGGCGGGCCCGGCGCGTGGCTCGAGGTGCACCGCGAGGCGCACCGTCAGGGCTTCCGCTCCACCGCGACCATGATGTACGGCCACGTCGAGCAGCCCGAGGACGTGCTGGACCACCTCGACAGCATCCGGGCCCTCCAGGACGAGCATCGGGGATTCACCGCGTTCGTGCCGTGGTCGTTCAAGCCGGGCAACACCCTGCTCGAGAAGTGGATCAAGCACTACAAGGGCCCGAACGCCTACCTGCGGATGCTGGCGGTGTCGCGCCTCTACCTCGACAACTTCCCCCACGTGCAGGCCTCGTGGTTCTCCGAGGGCAAGCGGGCGGGGCAGGTCGCGCTTTCGTGGGGCGCGGACGACTTCGGGGGCACGCTGTTCGAGGAGAACGTGCACGCGGCGGCGGATTTCGTGAACAAGACGTCGGTGGAGGAGATCGTGACCCTGATCCGCGACGCCGGCTTCACCCCCGCCCAGCGAACCACCGACTACGAGATCATCAAGACGTATTGAGCCCGGGACGGGTCGCCTAGATGGGATCGACGGGCGGCATGGTCTGGATGAGCTTCCTCGCGTGGGCCATCTCGTAGAGCCGGCGGAGCGCGGCGCGCCCGTCGTCCCCCAGGCGCATGGTGTAGTCGTTCACGTACATGAGGACGAAGCGGCGACAGGTCTCCTTGTCGATGTCCCGGCCGTAGCGCATCGCATAGTCGAGGGCCTCGTCGACGTGGGCGAACGCGTAGTCCATCGAGTCGCGGAGGCCCTGGGAGAGCTTGCGGTGGGTCTCCTCGCCCAGGTCCCGGCGCATCACGTTGATGCCGAGCGGCAACGGCAGGCCGGACTCCTTCTGCCATTCCTCGCCGAGGTCGAGCACCTTGACCAGCCCCATGCTCGCGTGGGTGATCTGGCCCTCGTGGATGAGCAGGCCCAGGTCGGCCTGCCCCTCCAGCACCACCTTGGGGATCTTGTCGAAGGCCACCTCGATGGTGGGCGGGTCGCCCACGTAGAGCCGGAGGAGGAGCGCGGCGGTGGTGTGGCTCCCCGGTATCGCGATCACCTTCTCCTCGAGCCGGGCGCGCTCGATGGGCTCGCGCGCCACCAGGATCGGGCCGTAGCCCTTCCCCATCGACGCGCCCGGATCCATCATCCGGTAGGTCGGGTGGACGAGCGTGTAGGTGGCGGCGGAGATCGCGGTGACCTCGAGCTCGCCGGTCCGCGCGCGCCGGTTGAGCGACTCGATGTCCTCCAGCACGTGCTCGATGGTGACGCCGGAGATCTTCACCTTCCCCGCGGTGAGCGCGTAGAACATGAACGCGTCGTCGGGATCCGGGCTGTGACCGATCCGAATCAGCATGCGACCTCCCTTGACGTGAACCCTGATGTGACATGACCACGACGGGGACGACTCGCGACCGAATCCTCCAGGCGGCGCTGGAGGTCTTCGCGCAGAAAGGTTATCACAGGGCTCTCGTCGACGACATCGTGCGCGTCTCCGGCACGTCGAAGGGGGCGGTCTACCACCACTTCCCGAACAAGGAGGCCCTCTTCCTCGCGCTCGTCGACGACTTCGCGGGGCGACTCGCCGAGGCGGTGGCCGCCGCCATCGGAAGCGCGGAGGGCGCGCTCGGCAAGGTGGAGGCCGCGCTCACCGCGGGCCTCGAGACCTTCGCCCGCCACCGCGAGCTGGCCCAGATCCTCCTGCTGGAATCGGTGAGCTTAGGACCGGCGTACCAGGTCAAGCGTCTGGAGGTGCACGATCGCTTCGGCTCGCTCATCCAGGCCCACCTCGACCAAGCGGTCGCGGAGGGGTCGATCCCGCGCCTCGACACGCGGGTGGCCACGCTGGCGTGGCTAGGCGCCCTCAACGAAGTGGTGGTGCAGTGGCTCTGCCGCGGGCGCCCGGATCTCCTGACCGAAGCGGTGCCCGCCCTGGCTCCCCTGCTCCTGCGGAGCATCGGGGCGGCGCCCGCCTGAGGGTCAGCGCCCCCAGCTACCGAAGCGCTGCCGGCGGGCGGGCGCGAACCGCACCGAGAACTCGCCCGCCTTGATCGCCCGGAGAATGGCGTCGGGGCTCCGCGCCGCGTCGACCTCGACCCACGCCCGCCCGAAGTCCTCGTCGCGGTGCCCGTCGTCGGTGGCGACCTTGGGGAGCGGGATCGTGTCGACGTCGTACTCGGCCTGGTAGACGCCGGTGTCGGTGATCTCCACCGCGTGGATCGGGAGCCCGTCACGGGTGATCGCGCGGATGCGCCGGAGCGTCTGCTCCACGGTGAGCGAGTAGCGGGCCGGGTGATTCAGGATGAAGAGCGTCTCCCGATCGCCGGTCACCTTTCCCACGTGCTGCCCGAGCGGCCGGTAGTCGATCTCGACGCCCGCGAGCACGAGCATCCGATCGTCGCCGGGCGGGATCCGGAACCAGTACTCCTCGTCGATGCGATCGTCGTGGTCGGTGATCGCGAGGAAGTCGTAGCCGAGGTCACGGTAGCGCGCGACGACTTCAGCGGCGGGCAGGCGCCCGTCGGAGAACGTCGTGTGGGTGTGCAGGTTCCCCTTCAGGAGAGGCATGGCGACGACCGCGCTACGCGCCCCGCCTCAGCGGGGATTGGAGACGCGCTGGGTCGATGCCGCCGGCACCGAATCCCACACCACCGTGAAGCCCAGCGCGGGCCACCCGCTCCGGGCCCAGGGCTCCTGCGACACGTAGCTGCCGACCGGAGTGGTGGGCGAGGTCCAGCCGGAAAGCCCGTACTTGGTGCCCCCCTGCGTCTGGCCCACGAACGGCTCGATGAACGCGGGCTCGTGGCGGACCCGGACGTCTTCCCGATAGAAGTCCGCCTCGCGGGGGCGCGTGGACTCGCGGGTGGCCTCGCTCGGCTCGACGATCCGCAGCCGCTGAGGCTTCTCGGGGGCCGAGGCCCGGATCTCGATCGGGCTCTGGGCCGCGGCGTGGCTTGAAAGCATGGCGGCCAGCAGTCCCGAGCCGATGACCGCCCCGAGCAGCGCGACGAGGGTGCGATTCATGCCGTGATCATCTCAGAACCGAGCCGACGCCGCAAGAGAATCGCCGAGATACGGCGCACTCGGACGGGGCCATCCGGTGCGCGCTCTTATCGACGTGTTAAGTTCCGTGATTGGGTATTGCTTTTCATATAAAGATGGGCAAGAGTGAAAATGTTCGGAAAAAATGCGGCAATCCGGTGGGAAGCCTTACCCCGAAGCTACGAACGAGTCAGCCGTGAAAGGACCTCGGTGAACTGGGCGAGCCCAGCAGGCTTCATGATCACCTCCGAGGCCCCGAGTGCCATGGCCTCGCGGGTCTCTTCGTCCCCGGCATGAGCGGACAGGATCACGACCGGCACGTGGGGAAACCGACTCCGGATGCGCGTCAGGACGGCCAGGCCACCCAGGCCGGGCATGACCAGATCCAGGAACACTCCGTCGACCGCCGAGGACTCGAGCAGGCGCAGGCCCTCGGTCCCGTCGAGGGCAACCACCGCCTCGTGACCGAAGGTCCTCACCGCCTCCGCGATCATCTCCGCGACCGACGGATCATCGTCCACCACCAGAATCTTCATGAGTTTCGCCGGGTGCCAGTATCGGGACCCATGTCCACTTCGTCAAGAGCCTGGTTCACCACCACCGGGCCGGACCTGAGCGTCATCCGATGACCCCTGGGGCGGTGCTCATCGTCGACGGCAAGGCGGACAGCCGCGCCGGGATCGTCCGGGTGGTCAAGGAGGCCGGCTACCCGGTCCTCGAGGCTGGAACGGGTGCGGAGGCCCTGGCTCTCCTCTCGAGCCTCCACCCCCAGCTCGTTGTTCTCGACATCGATCAGCTCGAAGCGGGTGCCCTCGACCTGGCTCGACAGGTCAAGCTCGAGAGCGCCGACGTTCCGGTGATCATCCTCTCCGGCAACGGGGACCGGGACCTGGTGGTCAAGGCCATGCGGACCGGGGCCTACGATTTCCTGGTCAAGCCGGTGGCCGGCCAGGCGCTGAAGGACGTGGTGAAGGCGGCTCTGGCCCAGACCGACACCCCGCCCCTGGCCACCTCGCCCGGGGGCAACGGATCCGGAGGCGCGCAGGCGCCGGTCGACGTGGACCTGCTCTTCCGGAACAGCGAGCGGATGCGGGCGGTGGAGGACATCGTCCGGCGCGCCGCCGACACCAACGCGACCATCCTGCTCCAGGGCGAGAGCGGCACCGGGAAGGAGATGGTGGCGCGGGCCATCCACTACATCTCGGACCGGCGCGACAAGCCGTTCCTGAAGGTGAACTGCGCCTCGCTGCCGGGCGACCTGCTCGAGTCGGAGCTGTTCGGACACGAGAAGGGGTCGTTCACCGGGGCGCACCGGCGCAAACCGGGCAAGTTCGAGCTCGCCCACCGGGGCACCTTCCTGTTGGACGAGATCGGCGAGATGCCGCTGGGCCTGCAGGCCAAGCTGCTCCACGTCCTGCAGGACGGGCAGTTCTTCCGAGTCGGCGGGAGCGAGGTGATCACGTCGGACGCGCGGCTCATCGCGGCCACCAACCGGAACCTGGCCTCGGTGATGACCACCGGCATGTTCAGGGAGGACCTCTACTACCGCCTGAACGTGGTGGCGATCTCGATCCCTCCCCTGCGCGAGCGGCGCGAGGAGATCCCGGTCCTCGTCGAGTACTTCATGGCGCGGTTCTGCCGGCAGTACAACCGCGACGCGCTCAAGATCTCCCAGGCGACGATGCGCCTCCTCCAGGACTACTCCTGGCCTGGCAACGTCCGGGAGCTCGAGAACATGATCAAGCGGGCGGTGGTGCTGCAGACCGAGGCCCTGGTGCAGCAGGAGATCGCCCTCCGGAGCGAGAAGCCCTGGGCGCCCAAGCCGGAGGCGGTTCCCGCGCCGGTCCAGCCCGCGGCTCCCGCCGCGGCCGGCGTGACGGCCATTCCCGAGAGCGAGATGGGGCTGAAGGATATTGCCAGACGGGCGGCGATGGCCGCCGAGAAGGCGGTGATCAAGGAGGTCCTCGAGAAGGTGCGCTGGAACCGCGCCGAGGCGGCGCGCCTTCTGAAGATCAGCTACAAGGCGATGCTCTACAAGATCCGCCAGGTCGGGCTCGATGATCGGCCCGAGCGCGGCTCCGGTAGGAAATGATTTGCTTCGTTTGCCCCGATCGCTACCTAAGTCCGTTCCTCCACTCCTAGCGTAGCTCTCGCTCGCAGCGCCCGCTGTATCCTCGCTTCGATCCCCTCTCTTCTCGTCTGCCGCGCGCGCAACTCGCAGTGAATCCGTTGCGATCGGCCTCCCCTGCCCCCACCGGCTGGGCTACTCTTGCACGCCGTGGCGCAAGACTTGCTCACGATCCCCGCGGACCCGGCCTGCGGTCGGCCGCGTCCGGAATCGGGAGTTAACCCGACACAGGAAGGGAGGGACACGTGACCGAATTCATGGATACCCAGACTGGGGTATTTCATGAGGACTCGTTCCGCCATCTGCTGACTCGCGAGGCGGGTCGGGCGACGCGGTACCAGGACTTCTTCTCGGTCTGCCTTCTGCGGCCCGATGTTTCCGGCGATCGGCAGCAGATCGGGGAGGAGATCGAGCGCGCGCTCTCGGAGAAGATCCCGGAGTTCGTCCGGGCCACCGACCTGGTCGGGCAGCTCTCCTCTGCCATCGCGATCATCCTATTGCACACGGCGGGCAGCGACGCCTTACGGGTAGCCGAGCGGATCCGCGCCAACATCGAGCAGGTCGCGTTCCGGGAGGGTCCCGAAGGTCGTCCGCAGCGGCTCACGGTGAGCGTCGGGAAGGTGTCCTTTCCCCACGATGGCCATACCGATTCGATCCTGCTGTCGCAGGCGCTCGCCTACCTGGAACAGGCCACGCAGCGCGGTGGCAACCAGGTCACTCACAGTACGGCGACCCCGGACTAGGCGTCGGGAGGAAAGATTTCGCGTGAATCTCCTGGTGCTTGACGAATCACTCGAACTTGCCATGGTGGTCGGTCGCATCGCCCCGGTCCGCGGCTGGGAGCCGCATTTCGTGGGGTCGCTGCACGAGCTGGAGCTGGCGGTGCAGGCGCACGGGCGGCCGGCGCTGACGGTGGTGAACCTGCAGCCGCCGCTGACGGCGTGGGAGCTGGGGCAGCGGCTGCGGGGGCTGGGGCTGGAGAGCCCGGTGGTGGTACTGGGGGGGGCGGGGCAAGAGGGGGGCGCGCCAGCGTTGGCGGGGGTGCAGTGGCTGGAGCGGCCGAGCGGGGAGGCGGCGCTGACGGCGGCGCTGGAGCGGGTGGTGAGCCGGCTGGGGCTGGGGGGGCGGAGCAGCGGGGGCAGCCGGGCGGGGGAGCACGGGCTGGTGGGGCAGTCGGCGCAGCTGGGGGAGGTGCTGGGGAAGATCGAGAAGGTGGCGCCGGGGGATGCGAACGTGTGCATTTCCGGGGAGTCGGGGACGGGCAAGGAGCTGATCGCGCGGGCGATCCACGCGCAGAGCGCGCGGTGGGACCGGCCGCTGGTGACGCTGGACTGCACGGCGATCCCGGAGGGGCTGATGGAGAGCCATCTCTTTGGGCACGTGCGGGGGAGCTTCACGGGGGCGGTGGAGCACCGGACGGGGTTTTTTGCGCTGGCGCACACGGGGACGCTGTTCATCGACGAGATCAGCGAG
>Ga0075433_10002009_pt1 | contig 15330 bp, 16 predicted proteins | sample RhiMethybrSRZTD2_FD_75299 | JGI IMG/M metagenome (GOLD analysis project Ga0075433, IMG submission 75299) | Populus rhizosphere microbial communities from Tennessee, USA - Rhizosphere MetaG P. TD hybrid SRZTD2 | ecosystem: Host-associated > Plants > Roots > Rhizosphere > Soil | place: USA... | reverse complement strand
GCGGCGGCGTTGATGCGCACCACCCAGAGACGGCGGTACTCGCGCTTCTTGTTCTTGCGGCCGACGTACGCGTACTTGAGCGCGGTGTCGACCGACTCTTTGGCAGCGCGATAGAGCTTGCTCTTCGTCTGGTAGAAGCCCTTCGCACGTGCAAGCAGCTTCTTTCGTTTCGCGCGCCGGACCGTTCCTCGTTTGACTCGTGGCATTGCGTTCCTCTGACCGGCGGGTCTCCCGCCTTCGCTCTTTGACCTACGGCGGGTCCGCCGCAGCCTTGGCGGAGGCGGCGAAGACCCGCCTCTACGACCGATCTCTACGCGGCGGGTCTCGAGACCCGCCTCTACGGATGTCTATTTATACGGAAGCATCCGTTCGAGCTTGGGCGCATCCTGCGGCGCGACTTCGCGCATCCCGCGCATGTGGCGCTTGGACTTGGTCGTCTTGCCGGTCAGGATGTGGCGCTTGAATGCCGAGCCCCGAACGATCTTTCCCGTACCCGTCTTCTTGAAGCGCTTCGCCGCGCCCCGATGTGTCTTCAGTTTTGGCATCGTCTCTCGTCCGCGGGGTCTAAAGACCCCGCTCTACGTCGGCGGGTCTGAACACCCGCCTCTACTCATCGCTCACCGTCGCTGCGTCCGCCGGCGTATCGGACTTCGGCTTCGACGTCGTCTTTCGGCCGACGCGCTGGCTCAGGATGACGTGCATCTGATTGCCTTCCTGCCGCGGAGCCGTTTCGGCGAGCGCCACGTCGGACAACTCGCCGAGCAGCCGCTCGAGGATGCGTCGCCCGATCTCGGGATGCGCCATCTCGCGGCCGCGGAAGAAGATGGTCGCCTTGACCTTGTCGCCGTCGCTCAAGAAGCGCTCGATGTGCTTCTTCTTGAACTGATAGTCGTGCTCGTCGACCTTGGGGCGGAACTTGATCTCCTTGACCTCGATCACCTTCTGGTGCTTCTTGGCCTCGCGAGATCGCTTCTGCTCCTGGTATTGGTATTTCCCGAAGTCCATGATCCGGCACACGGGCGGCATCGCCGTTGGCGAGATCTCGACGAGGTCGAGTCCCTTCTGACGGGCGATCACCAGCGCTTGTGGCGGCGGCATGATCCCGAGCTGCTGTCCCGTTTCATCGATGACCCGGACTTCGCGTACCCGGATGCGTTCATTGGTGCGAACGCGGTCATCACGTCTTGGCGATCGATCGAATGCGATAACGTCCTCCGACTCTACGTACGTGGGCCGCCTAAGGGCGGCTACGACACCGCTACGGGCTCTGCTCCACCGATCCGCTTCGTCCGAATCTCATCGAGCGCGTCGTTCACGAACGCGTCGAGGGGCCGAGTCCCGAGATCTCCCGCCGAACGACTGCGCACCGAAACCGCACCTTCAGCAGCTTCGCGATCGCCGGTCACCAGCATGTACGGGATTTTCTGAAGCTGGGCCTCTCGGATCTTATAACCAATCTTCTCCTGCCGGTCGTCCAGTTCGACCCGCAGCCCGGCCGCCGCCAGACGGTCCCGAACCCCGACCGCATACTCCCGGTGACGGTCGGAAATCGGCATGACGACCGCCTGAACCGGGGCCAGCCACAGCGGCCACGCCCCCGCATAGTGCTCGATCAGCAAGGCGACGAACCGTTCGATGCTGCCGAAAATAGCCCGGTGAATGATGACCGGACGATGCTCGGCGTTGTCGGCACCGATATATTTGAGGTCGAACCGCTCGGATTGCATGTAATCGAGCTGGATCGTCGCGCACTGCCACTTGCGACCAATGGCGTCCGTGACGTCGAAGTCGATCTTCGGACCGTAAAAGGCGCCGTCGCCGTCGTTGATCGTGTATGGCTTGCCGGCGGCGTCGAGCGCCCGCTTCAGCTCGTTCTCGGCGTGATTCCAGGTTTCGACAGTGCCGAGGAACTCGGGTGGGCGTGTCGACAACTTGACCGTGTACTCGAGGCCGAAGTCATCGTAGACCCGCTGCACCAGGCGAAGTAAGCGCTCGACCTCTTCGCCGATCTGCGACTCCATGATGAAGCAGTGGGCATCGTCCTGACTGAACTGACGCACGCGCGTCAGGCCGCTCAGCACGCCCGACGCCTCGTTGCGATGGAGCGGCGTCTGCTCGTGATAACGGATCGGCAGATCGCGGTAGCTGCGCACTTCGCTCCCGAACATGAGGAAGTGGCCGGGGCAGTTCATCGCCTTGAGCCCCATCTGCACGCCCTCGGACTCGACGAGGAACATGTTCTGGCGGTAGTGCTGCCAGTGCCCGGACGTCTCCCACAGCTCCTTGTTGAAGACGAGCGGAGCCTTGACCTCGGTGTAGCCCGCCGGGAACAGCACCCCTCGCATGTAGTTTGCGAGCGTGTTGTACAGCACGGTCCCTTTCGGCAGCCAGAACGTCGCGCCCGGTGCCCATGCATGGAACATGAAGAGACGCTGATCGCGGCCAATCTTCCGGTGATCGCGCTTCTTGGCTTCCTCGATGCGACGCAAGTAGTCCTGCAGTTCCTTGTCGCTGAAGAAGGCCGTGCCGTAAACGCGCTGCATCGGTTGATTGCGCGCGTCGCCTTTCCAATACGCGTTTGACGTACTCAGGAGCTTGAACGCCTTGAGCTTTCCCGTCGAAGGGACGTGCGGGCCGACGCAGAAGTCGACGAATGTCTCCTTGTCCTTGATCGTGTAGCAGGAGACTTCCGACTGGCCTTCCGTCTTCTCGTCGATCAGCTGGACCTTCAGCGGCTCGCCGCGGGCGCCGAAGAAGCGGCGTGCTTCATCGCGCGGCCACATCTGCCGCTCGAAGACGAGGTCTTGATCCGCGAACTCGCGCATCTTCTTCTCGATCGCCTCGATGTCCTCGGGCACGAACGGACGCGGGACGACGAAGTCGTAGAAGAAGCCTTCCTCGGTCGGCGGCCCTATTCCGCACTGCACCGTCGGAAAGAGATTGGTCACCGCCGCTGCGAGCAGATGCGCGGTGCTGTGGCGATACACCATCAACGCTTCGGGGTTCTTCGACGTCAGAATGCGGACGCGTGCGTCGGCGGTCAGCGGAAACGAGAGATCGACCAGACGGTCGTCGACCGTCGCGGACAACGCCGCTTTCGCAAGACCCGGCGAGATCGCCGCCGCGACATCGCCGACCGTCGTCCCCGCGTCAACCGGGCGCGTGGATCCGTCGGGCAGAGTGACAGTGACCTGACTCATGCCGAAGTGGAAAAAGTGGAAAAAGTGGAAAAAGTGGAAAAAGTGGAAAAAGTGGAAGAAGTGGAAGAAGTGGAAGAAGTGGAAAAAGTCAAAGTACAGAAGTGACGGAAGTCGAGGAAGTACGATGGAGCTTCGCCGCAGCCGGGAGGCTCAAGCCCTCTCCGTGCCTCAACTTTTTCCACTTGTTCCACTTCTTCCACTTTTTCCACTTAGTACTGGTAGGCGCGGGTGGACTCGAACCACTGACCTCCTCCGTGTCAGGGAGGCGCTCTAACCAACTGAGCTACGCGCCTGTATCTCGCGAAATCAGGCCTAGAAAACGTTCAGTATAACAGAATGCCGAAGGGGTTAGGGGGCAGGAGAGAGGGGGAAGTGCCGTCCGAGGACGCAGGCGCGAGAGTAAAAAAGAATCAGGAAAGGTCGCATGCGCGGGAAGGGGAGAACCGGCCTGTGACCTTTCCTTTTTGAGTTTTGAGTTTTGAGTTTGAAAGACCGGAGCGCCTCAGCGCACCAGGTCTTTCAACGCCTTGCCGGCGCTGAAGCGGACGACGCGCCGCTTGGGGATCTTGATGGCTTCACCGGTCTGCGGATTCCGCGCGGTGCGCGCTCTCCGCTGCGCGGTCTTGAACGTGCCGAAGCCGACGAAGGTGATCGAATCACCCTTCTTCAGCGACTTGGTGATGCCGTCGATCAGTGAGTCGACCGCGGCCGCGGCGCCAGCCTTGGACGACCCGGTGTCTTTGGCGACCTTGGCGATCAGTTCCTGCTTGTTCATGGAGTCTCCTCTTCAGCGCACGTCACTCGCTCGCGCAACACGCACGGTCCACGCACACGAGGCTTCGTGGCCTTCGTGATTTCGTGGCTTCGTGATCTTCGTGATCTTCGTGGCTTGCTGGCGTTATACGCGACGCAAAAAGAGGTGTCAACGAGAAAGCGCGATTTTTCGGGCCTTCGCGAGCGATCCTTCGACTCGCCTCGCTCGCTCCTTCGACTTGGCCCGAGCGAAGTCGAGGGGCCTCGCTCAGGACTCGCTTCGCTCGTCGCAGCTACGCGGCCTTCTTCTCGGCGGTCTTCTCCGTGAGTCGCTCGATCGCTTTGTCGAGCGTCGGATCTTTCGTCGGCGGCGTGGCGCCGAACTCGACGTCGGGCTGTTCGACTTCGACGTCGGGCGCGATCCCGCGCTCGTGGATGCCGGTGCTCGTCGGCGTGAGATAGCGAACCGACGACAAGAGCAGGCCGCTGCCATCGGGCAATTTCACGAGCTGCTGACGCGCGGCGCGCCCGAGCGTGCGTTCGCCAACGAGCTCCGTCCGCTTGTTGCCGACCAGCGCCGACGCGAACAATTCCGCGGCTGCGGCTGTGCCTTGATCGACCAGCAGTTCCACCGGCGCGGCGATGCCGCCGTCGGGCGACTGCGCCGCGATCGTTTCCTTCTGGGTCTTTGTCTGACGGATGGCGAGCGTGCCGCTCGAGACGAACAACCTGGCCGCCGCGATCCCGTCGTCGAGATCGCCGCGGGCCGTACCGCGCAGATCGACCACGTATCTCGTTGCACCCGTCTTTCCGAGCGCCTCGAACGCCTGCTTTACGTGCGCAGCTGTCTCCTTGTTGAACTCGACGATCCGCACGTATCCCGTCGTCGCGTTCGCCATCCGCGTGCTCAGATCGTTGCCGGTCACGCGTTCCCGGACGACGGTGAGTTCGTGGGGATCGGCGGCATTACCGCGGATCACGAGCAGCGCCACCTTCGAACCGACGGCGCCGCGAAGCAGCCGCATGCCTTCGTACACCGACATGTCCCGTGTGGGCCGTTTGTCGATCGCGCGGATGAAGTCGCCTGTGCGGAGTCCTGCCTTGGCGGCCGGCGAACCATCGCGCGCCGACACGACTCGCAGGTAGTACTGACGCGTCAACTCCACGCCGATGTCGGCGGGGCCAGGATTGGAGTTTCCCTCGTACGCTTTCACCAGATCGGGTGTCAGATAGGCGCTGTCGGCGTCGAGCGCATCGGCCAGTCCTCGCATCGCGCCTCGCATCGCCTGCTTGATATCGACTTCCTCCACGTAGTTGTTCACCACGTGCGCCACTACATCGTCGAACACGCGCAGGTGCTGATAGGTGTCGTCCTTGGCCATCACCTGACCGAGGTATCCACCGACGAGCGCGAAGATGATGATCGGGATGGAGACGGCGAGAACCCAGACGCGGGTGCGAGAGGTCATGAAGCGGACTCCCTGGAAGGCCACCCGCCCTTCGACGTGGCTCAGGGCATTCCGAGCGTCGCCGAGGAATGAAGGGGCCTCTACGTACGCGTTAACGAGGCTTCAGCCATTGTACGGGATCGACCGATTTACCGTCGATCCGCATCTCGAAATACAAGGCTGACTGCCCGGCCGGTGCTTGTCCAACCCGGCCGACCTCGGCGCCGCTTTCAACTTTGTCGCCTTGTTTCACGCTGGCCGAGGAGAGATAGCCGTAGAGAGAGTAGTTGCTGCCGCCGTGGTCGAGGATGACCAGCGTGCCGAATCCTGTGAAACTGTCGGCAAAACCGACCGTCCCACCGTGCACCGCCCGGACCGGCACGTCATCGGCCGCGGATATTTCGATGCCGTTTCTCATCGCCGAGCCGCCGAGCCGGCTCGCGGACTGGCCGTATTGTGTGGTGACGCGACCCATTACGGGCCACTCGAGGCCGCCGCGGAAGGGCAGTAACGGCACGGCGATGGGTTCGGCCTCGCCCTTCGCTTTCATCTGCTGCTGAATTTTTTCGTAGGCCACCTGGAGCTCACCGACGTACTGCGCGGTGAGATCGCGCCGGGCATCGATCTGCGAGATGAGATCGCCGCGAGCGGCAACCGCGCGATCGGCGGCCGCCTTGGCCACTCGCGCGTCGTTCTCCTTCTTCTGAAGATCGTTGGCCTTTTGCGCGAACGTCTCGCGCTCCTTGCGCAGCGAGTCCAGCGTTCGGCGATGTGCGGCGATGCGTTGCTCGTTGAGAGTGGTGAGCGATCCCACCGCACGCGCGGCGCGGGCGAACTCCCGCAGATCGCGCGCGCTCAATAGCAGTCGCGCGTAGCCGCTCGGCCCTCGCTTGTACAAGTCGACCAGCTGTGCCTTCATGTCGGGAAGCTCCGCCATCTTCTGCAGCTCGAGTCTGGCCAGCCGATCGGTGGCCTGCTGCAGCTCGTGCTCGGCATCCGCGCTCGCAGCCGCCGCCTGCTGCGCAGCGGCGGCTTTGAGATCGCGTTCGACCTCGAGCTTGCGGACATCGCCGAGGAGGCTACGCGTTTCTCCAGCCAGGCGATCGGCCTCACGCTGCAGCGATCGAATGCGATCGGCAATACGTCGGCTTTGCGAGTCGGCTGAGGATGGAGTCGTGTCCTGCGCGACGATGCCGACCGATATGATCGTCAGGCACGACAGCGAGAGCGCCAAGAAGCGACGTGACATTCGAGGCAGTGCGAGAATTATACGGTGAGCCGCGTGGCAGCGTTGGACATCGGTGAACGGCGGATCGGAGTCGCGATCAGCGACGCCACGCGCACGCTTGCGCGACCGGTCGGCGTGCTGCAGACCTCCGGCCTCGATGGCGACGCCCTGGACCGCGCCGCTTCGGAGGTGGCGCGCCTGGCGGCGGAAGAGGACGGACTCGCCACGCTCGTCATCGGGCTGCCTCGTCATCTCGATGGATCGGCCAGCGACATGACCCCGCGAGTCGAGGCCTTTGCCGCGCGCCTTCGTTCGCGCACCGACCTTCCGGTGGTGCTGCAAGACGAACGGCTGACCAGTCGGGAGGCCGAGAGCCGTCTTGCGCTTCGCGAGAAGGATTGGCGCGCGCGGAAGCAGCGCCTGGACGCCGCGGCCGCGGCCATCATCCTCCAGGAGTACCTGGATGCGCTCGAAGTCCGCTAAGACAGTTGCGATCGTCGTCGTGCTACTCGCACTCCTGATCGGAGGCACTGCTGCGCTCGTCACCGTCGTGTGGGGCAAGATCCACCAACCGTATCAGGGCTACGAAAAGGGGGAGCAGTACGTCGATATCCCCCAAGGCGCAGGCCCGGGCGAAATTCGCCGCCGGCTGATCGAAGCCGGTGTCGTGGCCGACGATCTGACATTTCGCGCGGCGTTGTGGTGGAGCGGCCGTTCGCGCTCGCTGAAGGCGGGCGAGTATCGGTTCGATCGCGCGATGACCCCGCTTGCCGTCGTCGAGAAGATCGCCAACGGCGACGTCTACACCAAGCGCATCACGTTTCCCGAAGGGCTGACCATTCGGGAGATGGCGACCGTCTACGAGTCGCACGGCTTCGGATCGGCGCGCGATTTCGTGACCGCCGCCAGCGACGCGTCGCTGGTCCACGATCTCGATCCCCAAGCCAAGGATCTCGAAGGCTATCTGTTTCCGGAAACATACTCTCTGCCTCGAGTCGCGCCGGCGGGCCGCCTCGTTCAACAGATGGTCGATCGCTTTCGCACGACATACCAGGAGGCCGTTCAGGGTCGAAGCGACAGCCTGACGACGCGTCAAATCGTCACGCTTGCATCGCTCGTCGAGAAGGAGACGGCGCAGGCCCAAGAACGCCCGATGGTGTCGGCGGTGTACCGCAACCGAATCAAGAAGGGCATGGGCATGCAGGCGGATCCGACCGTCGTCTACGCGCTCGTCAAGGCCGGCCGCTACGATGGCAACATCCGACGCGGAGATCTCGATTTCGACTCGCCGTATAACACCTATAAGTACCCCGGTCTGCCGCCCGGCCCGATCGCGTCGCCCGGACGCGCGTCACTGGAAGCGGCGCTCTCACCCTCGAACGTCGCCTATCTGTACTTCGTGAGTCGCAACGACGGTACGCACGTCTTCGCCGAGACGCTGGCTGAGCACAATGCGAACGTGCAGAAGTGGCAAATCGAGTACTTCAAAAGGGGGCAAGGGGGAAGCGGCAAGGGGCTAGGGCCGTCTCAAGCTTCAGGGAGACGGCGATAGCATCTGCGCTTCATCCTGCAACAGCCCTGGCGCCTTGCCCTGTTCCCCGCCCCTACTCCAAGTAGCGCGGCGCCATCGGCAGTTTCGCGTGCGTCGCGATATCGTGCTCGATCCAGAGCTGCGCCTTGTTCTGCTTCACGAACGTCTCCATCTTCTGCCGCGATGCCTTGGACTGGTCGACGTTGAACTCGAACGTCGGTACGCGGCCGGTGGTACGTTCCTCGGGGTAGTGATACAGGTCGCCGGCGAGTAGGACTGGCCCCGTTTTGGCCAGCTTGAGGAAGAGCACCTGATGTCCGGGCGTGTGTCCGGGCGCCGACTTGATCACCACGGTGCCGTCGCCGAACACGTCGAAGTCCGCGTTATCGAGCAGTTTGGTCTTGGCGCCCTTGAGCGAGCTGTACTGTGCCGGTTGAATGATGCCCTGCGGCTTCTCCGAGAACATGAAGTCGCGTTCGGCCTTCTGCACGATCCACGTCGATCCGGCGAACGCATTGGCGTTGGCCGTGTGATCGGAGTGGTAGTGCGACATCGCGAAGTAGGTGATGTCCGCCGCTGTATAGCCGGCCTCCTTCAACTGCGGGAGCAGCGGCTTGGTCGCCGACATGATGCCCTCGGTCGCGGGCCCATCGCCCTTGAACTGGCTGTCCGGAATGCCGCCGCTGTCGAACATCAGCGTGCCTCGCGGATGCACGATCAGGTACGACGTGTTGCGGAAGTCGACCTCTTTCAGCTCCTCGCGTGTGAAGTTGAACAGCTTGGGGTCGAGACCTTTGATCGCGCCGTTGTCGAAGATGTAGAGCCGCGGCGTCTTCACGGCCGCCGGTTTCTGCTGCGCCGCAGGTGCAACGACCGCCACCGCGGCGATCAACGCCAGCACCATCGAGAATCGTCGTGTCATGTGACTGTTTTTCATTCGCGGTCTCCCCGCTCGCCCCACTTCAGTTTCTCTCGAAGCAGCTCGAAGTAGCTGCGCGCCGGTGCCTTGATCAACTTCAAGCAGCGCTCCGAGCGGCGAACACGTACCACGTCGCCTTCCTGCAGCGGATATCCGTACTGGCCATCGTAGGTCACGAAGATCTCATCGAGATTGCCCTGGACTTGTGGGCGGACCTCGATCACTTCACTGCCCGGAATGATGATCGGCCGGTTGGTGAGCGTGTGCGGAGCGATCGGCGTCAAGATGATCGCATCGGCGCGTGGATGGACGATCGGGCCGCCGGCGGCCAGGTTGTACGCAGTCGATCCGGTGGCGCTCGCGATGATCAGGCCGTCGGCCTTCACCTTGGTCACCAAACCGCTGCCGACCGACACCGACAGCTCGATGATGCGCGACAGTGCGGCCTTGGTGAAAACTACGTCGTTCAGCACGATGCGCGAATCGAAATGCTCGCGGGCGCGATACGAATCTGCGGCCAGCATCATGCGCTCGTCGATGGTGGCCGTGCCGTCCAGGGCCGATTCGAGCACGTCGTACAGCTCGTCGATGCGCGTTTCCGTGAGAAAGCCGAGACTTCCGAAGTTCACTCCCAGGATCGGAATGTCGCGCCCGGACTGCGCCGTGCGCGTGGCCATGCTGAGGAGCGTGCCGTCGCCACCAAGGACCACGACGAGGTCGGCATGATTCGGCAGATCCTCTCGCGAGTACGAGTCGGCCTTGGATTTGCGGCCGGCGAGCTCCGCGGTGTCGGCATCGAACACCGGTTCGATGCCTCGTCGCTGCAGCCATCCGCCGAGCCGCTCGAGATGATCGCTGGCAGCGCTCAGGCCTCGCTTGGCGACGATGCCGACGCGTGTGATCTTCAACTGGGTCATGAAAGCCGGAAGTGCATCAGGAACTCGACGTTCCCTTTCTGTCCGGTGACGGGGGAAGGCGTCGCGGCCACGGGCGTCAATCCTACCTCAGTGCCGGCAGCAGCGACTTCGGCGAGCACGCGATCGTGCACGTCTCGATCGCGGATGACGCCCTTGCGAACTTCGGCCCGGCCGGCCTCGAATTGCGGTTTCACCAGCGCCACGATATCGGCGTCGCTCTTGAGGAGCGGCGGTACGACGGGCAGGATTTTCGAGAGCGAGATGAATGAGACGTCGATCGTCACCAGGTCGACTGGTCCTGGCAGTGTCTCGCGGGTGAGATGGCGCGCGTTCATGTGCTCGATGACGACGACGCGGGGATCGTTGCGAAGACGCCAGTCCAACTGGCCGTGCCCGACGTCGAGCGCCACGACACGCGCCGCGTCGCGTTGCAGCATCACGTCGGTGAAGCCGCCGGTCGAGGCGCCGATGTCGAGACACTGTCGTCCCGCAACCGCGATGTGAAACGTGTCGAGCGCGTGTGCGAGCTTCAGGCCCCCGCGTCCGACGTAGGGGTGATCGGGCGCGATGATCGCAACGTCGGCCTGCTCGTCAACCTGGGTACCGGCTTTCGTGATCGGCGCGCCGTCGACGCTGACCTGTCCGGCGAGCACGAGCGCCCGCGCCCGCTCGCGCGACGGTGCCAGCCCACGAGTCACGACAAGCTGATCGAGTCGAATCCGTCCCATTCCACATGAAACAGAGCTTGAAGGAGAGAAACGGTTTTGCACGGAGCAACGGAGCAACAGAGATCGGACGGAGCTTTCTGCTGACCCACAAACAGTGCGTGTGTTGGGCGCCGGCCGTGCGGCCGGCGCGTCGCGCGCGGCCCCACGCACGCCGTCTCTAGTTGTGAGCGTGATGTCTCCGTCAGATCGCTGTTCTCTGTTGCTCCGTGCGAACCGTGTCTCGCTAATCTCCGCAACCTCTCACCAGTGTTACTTCGATCGCTCGACGATCCAGCGGCCGATACCGAGCAGCCGCGCATCGGCCATACCTTCGGCCTCGAGCGCCGCACGCGCGCGATCGAGGCAATCGCGGGCCATCTGCTTTGACGCATCGAGTCCGAAGAGTGCAGGGTAAGTCGTCTTCCCGGACGCAGCGTCCTTGCCCACGGTCTTGCCGAGATCCACCGATGCGCCTTCGACGTCCAGGATGTCGTCGACGATCTGAAACGCAAGGCCAAGCTCGGACGCAGCGCGATCGATTGCGGTCAACTCCGCGTCGGTGCCGCCGCCCATGATCGCGCCGGCAAGCGCCGACGCGCGCATCAACGCGCCGGTCTTCTTGCGATGCATCGTCGCCAGCGCCTCGTGATCGAGAGGAGAGGTCGGCTCGCCCGATGGGCCCGACGCGACCGAGGCGAGATCGAGCGCCTGTCCACCAACCATGCCGACAGGTCCGGCCGCAGCCGCGATCGTTTCGATCACGCGGAGCTTCCGCGCGACGATCGATGGATCGGATGTGGCCGGTTCTCGCGCGAGCAGGTGAAACGCTTCTGTCAGCAGGCCATCGCCGGCGAGGATAGCCATGCCTTCACCGGCGACGACGTGCAGCGTCGGGCGTCCCCGTCTCATCACGTCATCGTCCATCGCCGGAAGATCGTCATGAATGAGCGAGTAGGTGTGAATCAACTCGATCGCGCACGCGGCCGGCATGGCGAGCGCGCGATCGCCGCCAACCGAATCGGCGCTGGCGAGGCAGAGGATCGGGCGCAGACGCTTACCACCGGCGAGGAGGCTATAGCGCATGGCCTCGCCGACCACGGGCGGGCAATCTGGGGCCGCCGGGAGCACGGCTGCGAGGGCCGTCTCGATATCGGCGCGGCGCTCGTCGAGATAGTCGCCGAGCGCGAGGCGCTCAGCGCTTGCCTTGTGAGTCATCCTCCGAGGTCAGCGTGGCAGGTGCCGGCTGCAGGTGGCCGCGCTCGTTGAGGATCTCGATGCGGCGTTCGGCCTCCTCGAGGCGAGCATGGCAGAAGCGAGACAGGTGGACGCCGCGCTCGTAGAGGCGCAGCGACTCTTCCAGCGGCAAGTCGCCTTCTTCGAGCTTCTTCACGACCGACTCGAGCTCCGCGATCGCGGCTTCGAAATCCTTGATGGTGGTGTCAGCGGACATCCTTGACCTCGCACGCCAGCTCGCCGCGTTGCACCGTCACCGTGACCTGATCCCCGATCGACAGCGTCGACGCGTCGCGCACGATCTGCGTACGATCGCCATTCCAGCACACCGCGTAGCCGCGCGCCAGTACCGCGAGCGGACTGAGGCTCTCCAGACGCGCGAGCGCCGCCCCGAGTCGCGCGTCGAGCGCATGGCGTCGTCGATCGCGAACGGCGGTCAACCGTCCGTCGCCGGCCACCAGCCTCGTACGCAGACCGGCAAGGCGTCGTCGGAGATCGAAGGTCTCCAATGCGAGCCGCAAGCCCTGATATCTCCGCTCGCGCATCGCGACGCGGGTGCGGATGGCTTGACGCAGTTCGTGTGACAGCTCGCCAACATGACGCGCGTGCATCGCCAGACGTCCGCGGGCGCCGCCCAATCCGGCTCGGGCATCGAGCGCACGCAGCCGCGACTCGAGGCGATGCGCGCGGTTCTGCATCGAGCCGTTCAGCCGCCCTTCGAGCCGATCGATCCGCGAGGCGAATTCGTCCTTGCGGGCCACCACCATCTCGGCTGCCGCCGAGGGTGTCGGCGCGCGAAGATCGGCCACGAAGTCGGCCAGCGTGACGTCAGTCTCGTGGCCGACCGCCGAAATAATCGGCAACGGGCACCCGGCGATCGCGCGTACCGCCACTTCCTCGTTGAACGCCCAGAGGTCTTCCATCGAGCCGCCGCCGCGCCCGACGATCACGACGTCGACGCCCTTGACCTTGACGATCGCCGATAGCCCGCGGGCGATGTCGAGCGCCGCACCCTCACCTTGCACTCGCACCGGTCGGATCACCACGTGCGCGTTGGCGTAGCGGCGTCGCAGCACGTTGATGATGTCGCGGATCGCGGCGCCGTCGAGCGAGGTGACGACGCCGATCTTGCGCGGCAGGGCGGGCAGCGAACGCTTGCGTCGGGCATCGAACAACCCTTCTCGCGAGAGCCGCTCTTTCAATTGATCGTAGGCGAGCTGCAGTGCGCCGAGGCCGCCAGGCTCGAGATGCTCGCAGACGATCTGATACTCGCCCTTCGGGTCGTACACGCTGACGCGGCCGCGCGCGACGACGCGAAGACCGTCCTTCGGCGTGAACTTCAACAGACGAAGGGCCGATCGAAACATCACACCTTTGATCTGCGCGCCGCCGTCCTTGAGCGTGAAATAGAGATGCCCGGTATTCCACACGCGGCAGTTGGAGATCTCGCCTTCGACCCAGATCTCGAACAGTTCTTCCTCGAGCAGCGTGCGGATGCGAGCCGTGAGCTCAGCGACGGTGTGTACGCGCCGCCTGTCCCGAGCCGAGTCCGTGGGCGCCGGAGGCGCGGGTTCGGGATCGGGCTCAGGCTCTTCGAATGGGAGATCGAACAGACTCATCGTTGCACCGACTTGCCCGCCGTAGCCGCGGCGGAGGCGGACGCCGGCTCGGTCGCTTTGCTCAGCGCGAGCAGTTCCTGCTCGGAGTAGCTGATGCGAGTCACGGCTGTTGCGCGTCCCGTCTTGTCATCGGCGCTCACGACGATGCCGTTGAGGCGTGGATTCCCTGAGGCCGGCTCGAACTTGCTGGGCAGGCCGGTGAGGAAACGCGCGAGTGAAGGTTCGCGCTCCATGCCGATGATCGAGTCGTGTGGACCGGTCATCCCTGCGTCCGTGAGATAGGCGGTCCCCTGCGGCAGGATGCGTTCGTCCGCCGTCTGCACGTGTGTGTGCGTGCCGACGACGAGCGTGGCTTTGCCGTCGAGATGCCACCCCATCGCCACCTTCTCGCTCGTCGCCTCGGCGTGGAAGTCGACAATGATGATCCGCGACTTGTGTCGAATCGCGTCGATCTCGCGCAGCACCACCGCGAAGGGATCGTCGATTGGCGTCATGAACACACGGCCCATCACGTTGACCACGCCCACCGCGCGGCCATCACCAGAGTGGGCCACATACGATCCGCGGCCGGGCACGCCGGCAGGGTAATTCGCAGGGCGGAGCAGTCGCGGTTCGCTGACGATGTAGTCGAGTACCTCTTTCTTGTCCCAGATGTGATTGCCCGACGTCATCACGTCGATGCCCATCTCGAACAGCGCGTCGCCGATATCTTTCGTGATGCCGAACCCGGCGGCGGCATTCTCGCCGTTGGCGATGACGAAGTCGACGCCGTGGTGTTCGACGACGCCGCGCAGGCCCTTGCGCACGGCCTCGCGACCGGGACGCCCCACGATATCGCCGATGAACAGGATGTTCATGCCGGGTGGCGATGACCGGCAGAGACAATCTGAATGGAATGCGGCCGGCCGCGCCGTTCGGTCCGTCGCGGGATGACGATCGTCAGCTCACCGTTCTCGAGCCACGCGCGCGCCGCGCCGACCTCGAAAGCGCCGGTCAAGCGCACCGCCCGCGCAAAACGACCGAACTCCCGCTCGACGAGATGATACGTGCCGCCAGGATTGCTGGGAGCCTTCGCTCCGGCGATCAGCACCACGCCATCGCGAAACAGCACGCGCAGCGCATCGGTCTCGACGCCGGTGATGTCGAGGATGATTTCGACCCCTGTGCTCGTCTCGAGCACGTCGAGTACCGGGTGACATTCGCCCGAATACACGCGTTTGTCTGGAGGGAGCCGCGCCTCCAGATCCGCGAAGAGATCGCGGATGTCGTCGCCAAGCTCGCGCAGATCGGAAGAAGCCGGAACGAAGGGAAACTGGGCCACCGGCGCCCATCATCGCACAACGGCACCGCCCTGGCCGTGGACCTGGCCCTGGGCCTGCCCCGAGGCCTGGTCCGTGGCCTGCCCCGGGCCTGCCCCCGCCAAGGGCTTCATTTGCTTGGGGTTTTGCCTCAGCAACTATATGAGTGTATATGCATCATATTTTATGCTTGACAGGCACTCATTATTTGCTATCATTCATTCAGCCCGAAGGCAAAAGCCCGTCGGGCCAATGCTCAGTGAGGGGGCACACGAGACATGAGCAAAGTCATCGGTATTGACCTGGGGACGACGAACTCGGTGGTGGCTGTTATGGAAGGTGGCGAGCCGTCGGTGATCGTGAACCAGGAAGGAGGGCGGACCACGCCCTCAGTGGTGGCGTTCACGAAAGAGAACGAGCGTCTGGTGGGGCAGGTCGCCAAGCGTCAGAGTGTGACCAACCCGGACAGCACGATCT
>Ga0075433_10002004_pt1 | contig 15338 bp, 17 predicted proteins | sample RhiMethybrSRZTD2_FD_75299 | JGI IMG/M metagenome (GOLD analysis project Ga0075433, IMG submission 75299) | Populus rhizosphere microbial communities from Tennessee, USA - Rhizosphere MetaG P. TD hybrid SRZTD2 | ecosystem: Host-associated > Plants > Roots > Rhizosphere > Soil | place: USA... | reverse complement strand
AGTCTAGAGCGATCTACTAGAGCGATCTAGTAGTTGCTGATGTGGAGGACGACTTATGGTGCGGATCGGTCTCATGGGGTGCGGCCGGATGGTCGGGTTCACGCTGATTCGATCAACGTCCGCCCACAAGCCGAGCTGGCCCGGGTTTTCGATCCCTTCGAGGACGCCGCCCGAAATGTGGGAACGCGATTCGACGCTCCCTGGACCACCAACGTCGAGGACGTGATCACCGATCCGGCGATCGATGCCGTGGTTGTGGCTTCCCCGACACCCACTCATATTGATCTTCTGTCGCGCTCCTTGCGGGCAGGAAAGGCGGTGCTGTGCGAAAAGCCCATCGATCTGGACCTGGAGCGAGTTGACACCTGCCAGGCGGAGATCGGTGCGCTGGCTGATCGGGTGATGCTGGGGTTCAACCGGCGATTCGACCCGTCCTTCGGTGACATTCGCGCCCGGGTGGCGGCCGGTGAGATCGGTGACTTGGAGCAGCTGGTGATCATCAGTCGTGATCCCGCCCCGCCGCCTGCCGACTACGTGGCTACATCGGGCGGGCTGTTCGGGGACATGACCATCCACGATTTCGACATGGCCCGCTTCTTCCTGGGTGAGGTGGTGGAGGTTACGGCCACCGGCGCGAACCTGATCTCGCCAGACATCACCGCCGCCGGGGACATCGACGGTGCCATCGTCGTGCTGCGCGGAGCTTCTGGTGCGTTATGTTCGATCACCAACTCCCGACGCTGCGCTTTCGGCTATGACCAACGGCTGGAGGCGTTCGGCGCGCTGGGCATGCTCGCTGCAGCGAACCAGTTGCCGACAAGCGTGCGGTTTTACGGCGCCCAGAGCACCGAGGTCGCTGCGCCGTACCACAACTTCTTCCTCGATCGGTACACCCCGGCCTACCGGGCGGAGATAGATCATTTCGTGAATGCCGTGGAGACGGATTCGGTGCCGGTGCCGGGCTTTGCCGACGGCCGGGCGGCGCTGGTGCTGGCGGACGCCGCGAACGAGAGCCTGCGTACGGCTGCGACAGTGAAGGTGAACGCATGACGGTCCGGTGGGGAATGCTGTCGACTGCCGGAATCGGCCGCGTGGTGGCCGAAGCGGTCCGTGATTCGGAGGAAGCGGAGTTCGTCGCCATTGCGGGTCGGAAGCGGTGATCGCGCTCAGGCTTATGCCGCCGAGTTCGGCATCCCGCGCAGTTTCGGCAGCTGTGCCGAATTGCTGGCCGACCGCGGTGTAGATGCGGTCTATGTTCCGCTGCCTATCGCGCTGCATACCGAATAGACGATCCGGGCACTGCAGGCGGGCAAGCACGTGCTGTGTGAGAAGCCGTTCGCGATCACCGCCGCGGACGCTGCGGCATGCTTCGACGCGGCCGAAGTTGCCGACCGGCTCTGCATCGAAGGTCTCATGTGGCGGCATCACCCGCAGACGCGGCTGGCTCAGCAGCTGGTGGACGACGGGGCGATCGGGCGGCTCAGCCACATCCGTGCCGCGCTCAGCGTGAATGTCGCGCCGGGAGACATCCGGCGGATCGGAAAGTTGGGCGGCGGTGCGGTATTGGATCTGGGCTGTTACTGCATCAGCGGGGATCCGGCTGTTCGGCGGCCAGCCGCTGCGCGTCAGCGCCGCTCAGGTCGTTGACACAGCCGAGGGCGCCGACGGCGGCGATCTGCGTCTCGCCGCGACGTTCGCGCTGCCCGGCGACGCGCTCGCTCAGTTCGACGTGGCGCTGGATTTCCCTCGCCGCGACGAGCTGGAACTGATCGGCGCCAACGGCAAGATCACCATTCCCGACCCGTGGCTGTGCCGATACGGCTACCTCGAGCTGGAACGCGGCGGCGTGTCCGAGCGACTGTCAGCCGACCCATCCGGACGGTTCCGACTGTCCTCGCATTTCGACAACGATGATGCCTATCGCATCGAGTTCCAGAACGCCTCACTGCAGATCACCGGCGGAACTGCACCCACTTTCGGCCGAGCCGACGCGATCGACCAAGCAGCCGCGATCGAGGCCGTTCGGCAGGCAGCGACCACCGGCACGTGGATCGCCATGCCTGCTCCGACCGCTCCCAACACGTCAACGCACGGAGAACCGTCATGACCGGACGCCTTCGGGTTGGCATCATCGGGTGCGGCAACGTCGCCTTGAACTTCCACCTGCCCGCTTATCAAGCCCTGCCTGATCAATTCACGGTGGCCGGTCTGGTGGACCCGACCCCGGAGCGCCTCGAAACGGGCCGCTCGGCTGCCGGCCTGAGCGACAGCCAAGTCCACCTCGATGCCGCTGCCATGCTGGCGCGAGATGACATCGACGTCGTCGACATCTGTACGCCGCAACACCTCCACCGGGATCTAGTCATTGCGGCCGCGGCGGCCGGCAAGCACGTTGAGTGAGAAGCCCCTTGCCGCTGTACCGGCCGACGCGGCGGCGATGGTGGCCGCCGCCAAGCAGGCCGATGTGGTCCTGGCCGTCGTGCACAACTACCTGTTCTTCCCCGAGGTGGTCGCCCTGCGGGCGCTGATCGACGCCGATGAATTGGGAGAGGTACGTACCGTCACCGTCGACATGCTCGGCGTAGTCGACTCTCCCGGTGCGGCGGGTTACCAGCCACGGTGGCGACATGATCCCGCGGCATCCGGCGGCGGCGTACTTATCGACATGCTGCATGGGGTGTATGTGGCCGAGCACCTCCTGGGCGCACCCATTGACGCGGTATCCGCCACGGTTGACAGCACAACCGACGGCGACGCGGTGGAAGGCCTCGCCCTGTGCCGGCTCGAGGCCGGTCGCCGCATTGGCATGGTCAACATCGGCTGGGGCCTCGGACCGGGCGGGATCACCGTCAACGGAACCAAGGGTCGAGCCGTCGCCCACTACCAAGCCGACGGCACCATGCCGTGGGCACCCTTCGAGCACCTTTCCGTGACCACCGCCGAAGGCAGCCGGACACTTGACCTTCCGCCGGGTCAAGATCTAGTCCCGTTGGTCGCCGACGCGATGCTTGAAGCCGTCGCCGACCTCGCCGCCGCGATCACTGACCGACGGGCACCGGCCGCGGACGGTTCCACTGCACTGCGGATTCTTGACGCCACCGTCGCCGCGTACACCTCCGCCGCACTCCGCAGCACCGTTGACCTCCCACTTCCGACCGACAGCCCTCTGCACCGCGTCGGAGTGGTCGGCCTTCGTGACCTCGATCTTCCGGATACCTCGCCGGTCCGCCGCCGCGGCCTGTTTGGCCTTTCCAGCAACGGAGCCTGATATGCAGATTGGCCTGCTTACCGACAGCCTCTCCACGCTCACCCGCGCCGAAGCGCTCGACACCGCCGCCGAACTGGGCGTCGAGACCGTTGAGATCGGGCTCGGGGGACCTCACGGTGGCTGGTCGCCGGCACCACACGCAGACCTGATCGAGCTGCTCAACGACTCTGCCGCACGGACGACACTCCGCCGGGACATCACATCGCGCGGCCTGCGACTGAGGCGTTCAATGCGGCCGGCAACCCTCTGCACCCGGTCAGCGGCGACCGCGACGATCAGGACCTCCGTAGCGCGCTGCAACTCGCCGAGGAATTCGAGATCAACACTGTCGTCACCATGTCCGGGCTTCCCGCGGCCCCCGGAGACAGGTTCCCTGCCTGGATCACCACGGTGTGGCCGCCGGAGAACCTCCAACTCCTGGAACATCAGTGGAGCATCGCGCTCGACTACTGGGGTGAACTGGCCGCGCAGGCCAAACGACACGGAGTTCGCCTCGCCATCGAGATGTACGCCAACCAACTCATCTACAACGTGCCAAACCTGCTCCGACTCCGGGAGGCTGTCGGGGATACCGTCGGCGCCAACTTCAACCCCAGCCACCTGCTGTGGATGGGCGCCGACCCTATCGCCGCCATCGCCGCGCTGGACGGTGCCATCCACCACGTCCACGCCAAGGACACCCGCATCGAGAAACGAGCTGCGGTCACCTCTCGCCTGGAAACGCTTTCCAAAGAACAGGTCGATGAGCGAGCCTGGAATTTCGTCGCCGTCGGTGCGGGCCACCCCGACGGAGTCGCCTTCTGGGAGCGGTTCATCGAGGCGCTGCGCGCTGCCGGGTACGACGGCCCGCTGTCGATCGAGAACGAGGACTATTCGCTTGGCCAGCGCGAGTCAGTGTCCCTGGCAGTCCGGACCCTGCAGTCCGCGTCTCGCGGTGATCGTGAGTCGATCGGCGGCGCGATCACCGGGCGAAGGTCAACGGCCCCCGGTTCCCAGTCCCGCGATCAGGTTGACGGTGGCGGCCAAGATCACCGCACCGAAGAGGTACGACAACAGTGCGTGTCTGAGTGCGGTGGCACGGATCGCAGGCTTCTCAAGATCTGTGTCGGACACCTGGAATGTCATCCCGATCGTGAAGGCGAGGTAGGCAAAGTCGAGGTAGCGGGGAGGGGCGTCTTGGTTAAAGTTCACGCCACCGTCTGGGCCGATGTAGTACAGCTGCGCGTAGCGGAGCATGAACAACGTGTGCACCGTGAACCAGGACAACGCAACGCTGACGACGGCGAGCAGCTCTAGCTCGTCCTGTTGCACACCCCTGCTCGAGTTGGCTAGAACGAGCACGGCGCTGATCGCTGCAAGGCTGGCGACCGCCGCAATGATCACAATGAGGTCGCTGACCGTCCGGCCGGGGTTCTCACGGGTGGCGTGCACGGCGGTGTCCGAGAAATCCATCCGGCCTACAGCCAGCCACACCCAAAGCGTGAAGACGACGGCGGCGGTGTCCCATCCATACAGGGGCGCGTAAATCCATTTACCGAATAGCGCGACCGCGGTGCCTACGATGAGACCTGCGGTGAGCATTGCAACGAGGCGAACGCGTGCACCGGCCAACACCCAACGTGGTTGCGGCAGCGTTGCCACAGCGCCATTGCTGTCCATGCTCTCCATGCTGCCCGGCGGCAGAAGGAATAGCGCCGATTAAGGTGCTCACTCTGGCTGGTTGTCGGCGGATCCGGCGATCCGATACGGCGTGTCGAATCCCTCGTACATGAGGTGCGCAACCATGCCTTGGGCAGCGTGTTTGAGGTTGTGGCAGTGATCCATCCAGATACCAGGATTGTTTGCCACGAACGCGATGTCGTACGTCTCGCCGGGCAGCACGTTGAGCGAGTCGACCCACCACGGGCTTCCGGTGGCAGCCACATCATCGCGAGCCAGCACGACCACATGGTGGCCGTGGAGGTGCATCGGATGCACTTCGCCACTGTGATTCTCGATGCGCATCACAACCACGTCTCCCTGCCGCACCACATACATCGGGACGTTGGGGAAGAGGTGGCCGTTGATCGACCACCACATACCTGGCAGGCCCTTCACGAAGCCGGGTCGACGGCCAATGTGATAGTCGAATCGTCGCGTCGCGTGCGTGGGATCAAAGCTGAGTGCGGTTGGTGAACCGTACGACAGCAAGTCAAGATCAGCATCGGGTTGCGCGGGTGCGGGTACGTCGGCGCCCCGGGGCCCAACAACCACTGCGGTCGACTTGGACAGCTGAACTCTGACCTCGCTCCCGTCATCGGGCACCCTCACCTCCAGATCGAGCCGGGCGCCAGCGGTGAGGGTTACCGATTGACCAGACACCTCGGTCGGTCGATGCACATCCGTACCGTCAACAGCGAGCAGCCGGTATGGGGTGCTGGTCCAGACCTTCATAGGCCCGTTGTCGGTATTGGTGATCCGGACCCGTACCCGCTGGCCGGCTTGCGCCAGTACGCGCAGATCCTCGGCCTTGCCATTGATGGTCCGAATTCCCTCGTAGCTGTGCGCCATCGCAGTGACATCGACGTGCTGGGCGATGCCTGATCTCGGCGTTACCACGAGTGAGCCGAGCAACCCTCCAGCGACCTGAGGGTTGGAGACCTGGTGCGAGTGATACCAGAACGAGCCAGCCTGTTTCGCGACGAAACGATAGGTGAACTCACCTCCGATCGGCACCGCGTCCTGAGTTACACCCGCTACTCCGTCCATGGCGTTGGGGACATCGACGCCGTGCCAATGCAATGTCACACCGTCGGCGACCGATTCGTTGTGCAAATGCACTTCGATCAACTGTCCCTGCCTGGCGCGGATCTCCGGACCAGGGGAGGTGCCATTAACACTGAATCCGGCGATTGATCGGTCACCAACGGTCAACATCTGTTGCCGAGTCACTAGATCAACTCGTACGTCTGCGGGTCGTGCCGGGTCGACGATCATGTCGCTGACAAGCCGTCGCGACGCCGATTGATCATCGTGCATATCGCCCTGCATGTGGCCCGCGTGGCCCCCGGCGTTGGGATCAGTCGTGGCTCCCAGGCCGTAATCGAGGTAGCCCATATCCATGATCGAATACGCGGACGGCACTCGGCTGGCTTGCCACAGCCACGCCAGAGGGGCAATGATCAACGCGGTTGCCAGCACCGGTAGGGCGAAACGGGTCAGCCGGGAGCTGCCAGTCATGACACCGGCGTGGCGGTATGTGCATCGGGCTGCTTCTCGCCAACCGAGATCACCGGGCGCACCCGACGAGCGGCGTAGAGCGCCACGGCAAAAATCGCGAAGGCGTTAAGCCCGTGCAGCAGACCTGCCAAAGGGAAGTCATGACCCAGGAAGCCGATCTGGCCTTGCGCGACCACGAGCACGAACACAACGACTGCCCACTTGATCGCGCCACGCATCTTCGTAAAGAACGACACGATCAGCAACAGCAGCGCGAGGCCCGGGATCGCAAACATCCCGTTCATACCGTGCACCAGGATGCCAAGGACCTCCGGGAATGGCATCGCCGAGTCATCCCCTTCAATGACCGCCTTGTCGAACACTCCACCGCTGTCGACCCATTTGCCAAGTCCGGCAATCGCCCAGACGATGACCATTGCCTGGACGGCCACTTCGGCAGCCACCAGGTAAGCGAGCACCTTGTACGCGGTCCTCATCACATTGCCTCCTCTTCCACGCGTCAGGCGAATCTCGTCTCAACGGTTGCCTGATACCTCGCCGAGTGGAATGAGGTAGACCGCAAAGGGCATGGAGGCTTGCCTCGGGGTGATAGTGGTAGGCCGACCCCGTACCAGCGGAGCAGCATTCGGCGGATCATGGACGTGTGACTATGGCGCGGCTCCGGTTCTACGCGCTGACGACCGTGGGCGGGATGTTCCTCGCGTACGAGCTGCTCGCGGGGGCAATGTCACCTGATGGCCCGTCTTTCTCGAGTCTCCTGTGGACCCTTCTCGTCATCCCGATGTACGCGGTCGGCGGCTGGCTAACGTGGCGGCTGCCAAGCCATCCGCAACCGGTTCGATTACTTGTCGGCGGGACCGGCGCTATAGCGACCGGAGCATTAGGGTTGCTCATCGCTGACCAGCCACAGTTGACCAACTCAGCGTGGTTCCCCGTGCTCAGCACGCTGAGCCTTGAGATAGAAGCGGTTACGGCGCTGGCATTGACACTGCTCGTCGGGAGCTATCCAGACGGCTTCGTCGAACGCACCTGGCAGCGGCTGACGCTGGGCTTCTCGTGGGCCGTTCTTATCGGCCCGCCGCTGGCACTGCTGGCATCACCCGTCGTGCCCGTGTCGCCCTGGGTTACAGAGGGTCTCGTTGTTGCCAATCCCTATGCGGCGAGCTCGCTTGCCTGGCTCGCGGAGCCGGCTTATTGGTTAGCACTGAACAGCTGGTGGGCCTTTGTCATCGGTGTGCTGGTCATGTGTGCACGGTTTGTCGCGGCCGATGCCGCCGGCCGGGCGCGAATGCGAGTTTTGCTCGTTGCCGTGGTCGGACTGTCGCTCTATGTCATAGGTGTTCTGGCGGCCGCACTCGGCGCACCCGAAGACTCGGCTGTGGTCGTCACCCTGCTCTTATTTGGATCGCTATCGGCGCTTCTCTTTCCGGGAGCAATCATCTATGGGATTCTGCGCCACCGGCTCTTCGATCTGGATCTTGTGGTCCGCAAGTCCGTCGCTTACGGCGCAGCGTCGTTGCTCATCGCCGCGGCGTATGCAGTCATCGCCGCTACGCCAGGCCTGATGCTGGGCAACCAAATACCGGTGGCCCTCGCCGTTGTTATCACCATTGCCGCGGCTCTCGCCTTCCAGCCGCTCCGCCGACGGCTCGAAGCCGCAGTCAGCAGAAGGCTGTTCGGCGACCGCGTACAGCAGTTTCAGCTACTGAAGAATCTCGGCACAACGATGGAGCAAACCTCCGAACTCGACGAACTGCTCCCTCGACTCGCAACCGCCGTCCGTGACGGAATCGGCGCCGGCTGGGTGCGAGTCCGGCTGAGTGAAGCGGATGGCGGCTGGCTCGACGAACCGGTAGGTGTGGCCGGTGAAGTGACCGGCGAGAACGCAACCAGCGTTGACCTGGTCCACGCCGGCGAGCAGGTGGGACGAATTGATCTTGGTCCGAAGCCGGGTGGCTATGCCGAAGCTGATCTTGACGTGCTGACCACCGTGGCCGCGCAGGCTACTACAGCAGTCGCCAACGTACGGCTCGCGACTCAGCTGAAGGAAGGACTCGAAGAGCTGTCGAAATCTCGCGGTCGGCTCATCGCCGCACAAGATGCGGAGCGTCGCCGCATTGAACGCGACCTGCACGACGGCATTCAGCAGGAGGTCGTAGCCCTCATCGCGGGCCTACGACTCGCTCGCAACCGGCTCGGCCGTGACCAGCTCAGGGTGGACGAGCTCACCGAGCTGCAAGACCAAGCTCGTGAAATGCTTCGTGACCTGCGGGAGCTTGCCCACGGCATCCACCCGCCGGTACTGACCGACAACGGCCTCGTTGCCGCACTGGAGTCCCGGGTCAGCAGATTTCCTATTCCTGTGGAGATCATTGCTGACGACGGCCTGCGTGACGAGCGGTTCTCTGAAGACGTGGAAGGCACGGCCTACTTCCTCGCCTGCGAATCTCTTACGAATGTGGCCAAGCACGCTGGCACCGACGGCGCCAGGATACGGCTGTCGCGTTTTTCCAACCTGTTGTGCCTAGCCGTGGAGGACAGCGGTCGAGGCTTCCAGCCCAACGGCGCGCGTTCCGGTGGGCTTGCCAACATCCGTGATCGCGTCGAAGCGTTGCACGGGCGGTTGACCATCGAGAGTGAACTGGGTGCCGGTACGAGCATCCATGCCGAACTCCCGCTGTCGCGACGAGGCTCTGGTGTCTGAGCAGCTGAAGGTCGTCATTGCCGAAGACAACTACCTCGTCCGCGAAGGCGTACGCCGCCTGCTGGAGGATTCCGGAGAGGTCGAAGTCGTCGCGTGCGTTGGTAATGCAACCGAGCTACTCGATGCAGTTCGACGACTGACCCCGAGCGCCGTTCTCACCGATATCCGAATGCCGCCGGGTCATCACATGGAGGGCATCGAGGCGGCCCGCTTGATACGTGCCGAGCACCCCAGCATCGGGGTCGTAGTGCTGTCGCAACACACAGATGAGAGCTACGCGCGAGCGCTTTTCAGCAACGGCTCCGCCGGTTTGGCGTACTTGCTGAAAGATCGCGTCGGCGAGCTCGAGGACCTGGTACGCGCGCTCAACGAGGTGGCATCTGGTGGCTCGGTCGTCGATCCGCTGATCATTGACACCCTGGTCGCGCGACAGCAGACACGCGCATCAAGCCCGCTCAGCTCGCTGACTCCACGTGAGCTCGATGTCCTCCGCGAGATGGCCCAGGGCAAAACCAACCTAGGCATTGAGCAAGCCTTGTTTCTTTCCGAATCGACAGTGGAGAAACACGTCAACGCGATCTTCACCAAATTGGGCATTTCGGCCGCGCCGGTGCACCGCCGGGTCGTCGCCGTACTCGCATTCCTCGAGAATGCAGCGCCCAGTTCGGTTGACGGAGCCCGGACGCGTCCGTAACACCGCCATCCGGCCGATGAGTTTCCGGGCCGGAGATCGATCCCAAAATATCTCGATTCCCGATCTCCGTTCGGCTGAAGGGCGAAGTCATCGGCCCCGACGATGCGGGATACGACGAGGCGCGCCAACCGCCTGGGTTGAGACCGGGAGCACAGCGGGTGAGTACACCAACGCCGTCGGTGAGCGAGGCCGTGTCACAGGCCTGGGAGACACCGGCACGGTCGGGATCGGCGGGATCACCCTCGGAGGTGGAATCGGCTTCTTGGCGCGGAAGTACGGGCTGACGATCGACGACCTGCTTGCTGCCGAGGTGGTCACTGCTGACGGTGAGATTGTGCAGGCGAGCGAGGAAAGCGAACCCCGATCTCTTTTGAACGATCCGCGGAGGAGGGGGCAACTTCGGCGTCGCCAGCCGCCTCCAGCTGCGGTTGCACGAGATCTCGGAGATCGTCGGCGGAATACTGATTTTGCCGGCCACCCCGGAGGTGATCACCGGATTTATCGAGGCGGCCACGGACGCCCCTGAAGAGATTTCGACGATCGCCAACCTGATGCTGGCGCCGCCGATGCCATTCATTCCCGAGAAGGAGCATGGCAAGCCGGTGCTGATGGCGATGCTGGCCAACGTCGGCCCAATCGATCAGGCCCAGGCCGCGCTGGCGCCGTTCCGAGCGCTGGGTGAGCCGTACGCCGACATGGTGCGACAGATGCGCTACCCGGAGATATATGAAGGTGAAGGGCCGCCGGTCCGCTATGGGGCCGGGAGCAACTTCTTCGCCGACGATCTCGACGCGGCGCAAGCGGCCACGATCCTCGAGCAGCTGCACCACTCGACGGCGATGATGAGCGCCGTCCAGCTTCGGGTGCTCGGCGGGGCGCTGGCGCGAGTGCCCAACGACGCCACCGCTTTCGCCCACCGCGACCGCGAGTTGTTCGTGAACATTGCCGCGTTGTACATGGATCCGGACGAGAAGGACACCCACGACGCATGGGTCGGAGGCATGGCCGATTCACTTGGCAGGGGCGAAGCGGGCGGATACATCGGGTTCCTCGGCGAGGAGGATGAGGGGACCGTTCGCGCTGCCTACGCGGGTCCCACCTGGGACCGGCTCCGCGAGCTGAAGCGCCGCCACGACCCCGATAACCTCTTCCGCGTCAACAACAACATCCCGCCGGCGGATTGCTGACCGCTCAGCGTGGGCGCAGAGCCAGCTGCAAGGGACCGGCTTTAGGGAAAGGGCCACGATGGAATATCGCGAGCTAGGCCGTACCGGTCTGACGGTGTCTGTTGTCGGCTATGGGACGGCGCCGCTGGGTGACATGTTTGGCACCGCCGACGAGGACACCGCCTTGCAGTCGGTGTATCGAGCACTCGACGCCGGCATCAATTTCTTCGATAGCAGCCCTTTCTACGGCAAGGGGCTGGCCGAGGAGCGGCTCGGCAAGGTGCTGCGCGGCAGGCGCGAGGAGATCATCGTCGGCACCAAGGCCGGTCGGTACGGACCTGAGGAATTCGACTTTTCGGCAGACCGGATCCGGCGCGGTTTCGAGGAGAGCCTCCGCCGGCTGGGCACGGACTACGTCGACATCATGCAACTGCACGACGTCGAGTTCGTCGATCTGGCGGGGCCAATCGGGGAGGGTTACGAGGAGTTGGTCCGACTGCGGGAGGCGGGAATGTGCCGCTTTATCGGCATGACCGGTTACCCCACTGCGATGACCCGGAGGGTGATGAGTGAGTGCGATCTGGATGTCACCCTCAGTTACGCACATTGCACGCTGCTGGACGGCTGCCTAGCGGATGAGGTCATTCCGCTGGCCGAAGAGCGGGGAGCCGGTGTGATCAACGCCGCAGCGGTCGCACTAGGACTGCTCACTCAGGCAGGACCGCCCCCGCACATTGCCCAGCTCGTCGGCGAGGGGATCCTTACGGTTGCCCGTCGCATCGTCGAGGCCTGCCAGCGTCGTGGCGCCGATGTCAGCTTCCTGGCCAACCAATACTCCATTCAGCGTTCCGGCTGCGCCACCACGTTGATCGGGACCACCAAGCAGCGGCACCTTGACTCAGCAGTCGCGGCTGTCGACGAACCGATCGACGAGGACCTGCTGGCCGACGTACTGGCCGCCGCTGGACCCGACCGAGGCCGCCATTGGATAAGCGGCCTACCGCAGAACAACTGAGGCTCTTCCTCGTGCTATTCGGGGATGATCGCTATCGCGTCGATCTCCACAAGTGCACCTGGCCGAGCGTGTCCAGCAGTCGAAACGACCGTGACGGCCGTACGGTGATCGCCCCACACTGATCGCGACGCCGCATATCCCACCTGCGCGTCGGCCCCATTCACGAGGTAGATGTTGAGCTTGACGACATGCTCCGGACCGGTATCCCCGGCGGCAAGTACAGTCAGCACGTTTCGCATTGCCTGAGCGGTTTGCGCCTCAATGCCGTCGAGCAGCTGTCCGGTGCTATCGGTGCCGAGCTGGCCACCAACGTAGAGGGTCCGGGCGGCGGGTGCGATCACGCCCTGTGTGAACGCAGGATTGCTAGGAAGTTCTTCAGGGTCCAAGTGGGTCGTTCTCGTGGTGGTCATATGCGACACGTTAGAGGTGGCCGATGACAATGCCCGTTTCTGGCGGATTGGTGGCTGTACCGAGACTGTTGCACGTTCTCAATTGGGTGATCGATTGCACTAATGGGGCTCGCTACGGTCCGCCGGGAGCGGCAGATCGTTTCGTTTCGTCCGCCAAGGCATCACTCGCCGTGGCAATTCAGGACGGTAGATGAGCGCGACGCCGCCTAGGACTGCCGCGATACCGAGCAGCAGAAACATAACTCCCACCACAGGCCATCCGGCTAGCAATGCCGCAATGCCACCCAGCAAGGCAGCGACTCCAAATAGCAGAAATGAACTTCCGGTCAGCTTCCAAGCAGCCAGCAAGGCGGCCACACCACCCACCAAGATCGCGAAGCCAAGCAGCAGGAACGCAACTCCCATTAGCGTCCATCCGGCTAGCAGGGCTGCGATACCGCTCAAGGGGGCAGCAAGGGCGCCTAATAGGTACGGAACGCCGGCCGGCGCCCCTTTGTCCAGCAGGAACGTCACCCCGAGCAGCAGGGCAGCGACCGGCGCCAGCAGCAGCGCAACTCCTACAAGGGTCCATCCGTCCAGCAAGGCGGCAATACCGCCCAGCAGCGCGGCGATCCCGAAGAGGAGAAATGGGACGCCCACCAGTGGCCATCTGTCCAGCAGGAACGCGATCCCGAGCAGCAGCGCCGCGACGCCGAGCAGCAGGAATGCGACCTTCACCAGCAGGCCCGCGACCATGCTCAAAGTCCATACATCCGGCGGGTGCGCGATCCCGAGCAGTAGGAACGCCGAACCTACGAGCAAACAGGCTGCCCCCATGGCGACCCGGTCGAGGTGCGCGCGACTTCGGAGCGTCGACCACGTGAGCATCACCCCAACTTCCCAGAGGTACGCCACCGACAAGATCATTACGGCAAGTGGCCAGCCAGTCACCGATCCCCACACCGTGACCGCCAGGTAGCCCGTAAGCGCGAGCAAAGCCATGGCCCGAGCACGCGTTGTGCCATAACGCTCCGGGCGCAGCAGTCCAGCACTCGGCACGGCGATCAACAGTGCCACGAGAAAGACGGCGGGCGGGAGCCATGCCCACCTCTGCGCCACAAAGAAACTGCTGAGCAGGTTGACTCCTACTGCAATCAGCAAAACCCCGATAAACCACTTGATCAAGCGATCTGGGTAGCGGGCCGGCACACCCCAAGAATTGTGCTGAGGCACACCGCACAGTTTGGGCCAAACCGACACCTCGAGCCTCAACTTCGCTCCGACGTGTCGCGAATCGGACCAAGACTCGCCTAGGATGCGCACCTGCGTTCGGTTGGGGCAGTCAGGGGAGGGCAGTCAGAGCTTGCCGTAGCACCTCAAGGCTTCGCTCCCAGGCAGCGGCCTCCTGCTCGTCCATCCTGGGGCGAAGTGGCTTGCCCGCACCCTCGGGACCGAGCACACAGGGCAAACTGGCGCAAAGCCGATCGGCGACGCGGACCGAAACTGGAACGATACGGCCGTGATCTCGAACGATGTTGCGCACCAGAGCCGCGACCGCAAGTCCGATTGCGTCCCACGTCGAGCCCTTGAGTTCGCGTACTCGATATGCGGCAGTTCGCACTGTCTCGGCAATCGTTGCCAGCCGCTCCGCCGACAAATCGATGCCAGTCTGCCGAGCGAACTCGTCGAGTGTGAGACCGGCGATTGATGCGGAGCTGAAAAGCAACACAGCGGAGTCGCCATGCTCGCCCACGACCCACGCGTGCACCGAAGTCGGATGTACGCGGCAGACCGAGGCAAGCTCGCCGCGAAGGCGCCAGGTATCAAGTGAGGTGCCGGAACCGATGACGTCGACCATGCGTCCCGCCCAGCGCCGTGTGAGATATTCCGTAAGAAGGTCGAGCGGACTCGTCGCCACCAGACAGACTCGAGGTAGTCCGCCGACCTCGACATCCGCGGCTATCTCCTCACAGATAGCGAGATTCGCACTGGCCAGATCGAGGCGGCTCTGACCAACGGTCGTATGACTGCCGAATGCCATGATGAGCACATCCTCGGGCTCTACGGCGGTCAAGGGTCGCCCACGAATCTCACAGGGATGGAGCATGGGCAACGCATGAGTGAGATCGAGAGCTTCTCCTTCGGCGTAGCTCTCGGTTCTGTCATAGATCGTCAATCGCTCGACGAGTCCGTCACGGACGATTGCCCGCGCGCATGACGCTCCAACGTGGCCCGCGCCGATTACCCCAATAGTGGCCATGACTTGAGAACCATCCAGATTCAGTGGTGCCGGCATAGTACTAATCGATGCGGGCCCAGACTCGACAGCGAACCCGATCATCCCATCCACGAAGGAGCGGTCGCCGATGTGACCGCAGTATCCCTGAGGAGACGAACATGAGTGCCACAATCCGCAGCCTGGTAATCCCGGTGTCGGACCTAGACGCCGCCAAGGCCGTTTATACCGCGCTGTTCGGCGAGCCGCACACCGACCAGCCCTACTACGTCGGGTACAACGTCGACGGGTTCGAGGTCAGCCTGGCTCCAGGGGAGGCGACCGGCGGACCGGTGGCTTACGCCGACGTTGAGGATCTCGATGAGGCACGAGCAACCCTCCTCGCGGCAGGTGCGTCCGAGCGCAGCGCGCCGCGTAAGGTCGCGCTCGAGGCCCGGGTATGCGTGCTCGCCGACGCCGACGGCAACTCGATCGGCCTCCGCGGGCGGTAGCCGTCGACTGGCCGCGCTCGGCGGGTACGTTTTCGCGGTTGTGCTGGGAAACGCACCCTTGGTCGGCCGGTGAGGGGTACGTTTTCGCGGTTGTGGTGGGAAACGCACCCTTGGTCGGCCGGTGAGGGGTACGTTTTCGCGGTTGTGGTGGGAAAC
>Ga0075433_10002003_pt1 | contig 15338 bp, 9 predicted proteins | sample RhiMethybrSRZTD2_FD_75299 | JGI IMG/M metagenome (GOLD analysis project Ga0075433, IMG submission 75299) | Populus rhizosphere microbial communities from Tennessee, USA - Rhizosphere MetaG P. TD hybrid SRZTD2 | ecosystem: Host-associated > Plants > Roots > Rhizosphere > Soil | place: USA... | reverse complement strand
GTTCAATCGGCTCGCCACCGGTGAAGGCCTGATGGTCGACGCCCCGCCCGAGTACCTCGGCATCGCCCTGGTGAATCGCTACCACGCGCTCAAGCGCGCGGGCCGGATCTGAGGTGGGGCCTCCCCCCGGCTTCCCCCCGGCTTCCCCCCGACCTCCCCCCGACCTCCCCCCAGCCTCCCCCGGCCCTGCCCCGGCCCCGCCGCGGGGCAGGCTCAGAGCCCCAGCCTCGGAGCTAGTGTGCCGATCGCTCCGTTGCGTTGCCGACTACGCTTCGGGAGCTGCAGCGGATCGCTTCGCGAATATCGAATAGTGCGTCTTGAGAGATCGCTTCGCGACACAGTTTGCGCCAGCCCTGTTGTCGACAGGCTGCAGATTCGCCGAGAGATACGTAGAGGGAGTGCGGAGAAATCAGTCTGTCGTCGACGCCTAAGGCATTCGCGGGATAACTTGACCATCGATACTCCGAAGGATCCGACACCAGCCCCGCTCTCACTGGATTGAGCTCAACGTATCGCATACAGGTGAACCAATACGTGTCCGTGTCGATCACGCTGGACCTGTACGGGCCCTCGAAAAGCCTGCCCGTGCGAGCATAGCGTCGGTTGAAATAGCCGACGTACTTCGTACCAACGACGTGCATGGCATCTGACAGTCCCGTCGGCACCCGTGGAGTGACGACGATATGAAAGTGATTCGTCATCAACGCGTACGAATGGATATCCAGTTGATGACGAAGCGACGCATCCCGCAATGCGAGAAGGAAGAACAGGTAGTCCTCTTCGGCGCGGAAGATGTCACATCGGTTGGTTCCACGATTGACGACGTGATGCGTCAGATCGGCGAGCTGGATGCGGTATCGGCGTGCCATGCAGACACGCAGTGCATGAATCGTATCCGTCCGCGGCACTCAGGTTTTCCGCACGATTTGAGGAATGGCGCTTTTCGGAGTTGCAGAAACTGCGATCCGAGACGGCCACTGAGTTCGCACTTTGATCACTGTGGGGCCTGGCCGCGGGGCAGGCCCGGGGCAGGGCCGGGGCAGGCCCCATTTCAATGCAGCGTTCGGGTTCGTGGCGCCGAACCCGTGAATGCCTGGGCGGCCATGTATGCGGCGGTCACGAGAGCAGTGCAGGCCGGCGTCAGCGCTGCGGCAAGCGTGCGCCACGAATGTGGACGTATCTGCTTGTCGGCTGACGCACCGGCTGCCGGCAGCTTCGTCGACAACACCTGACCTGGCAACTGGAGACCGCGCAGATAGCGCGCCAGTTCGTCAGCGGCCGGTCGCCGCGCCGGATTCCTGCTCAGCGCACGAAACACGAGGCTCCGAAACGCGAGTGGAACTCCCATCGTCGACGGACGGATGGGCTCGTGGGTGATGGCGTAACAGATGGCATCGGGATGCGAACCGGTGAAAGGAGGGGCACCGGTCAGCATTTCATAGAGGATGATCCCCAACGACCACACGTCGCTGCGTGGGTCCGCCGGTTCGCAGCGGATTTGCTCGGGTGAGATGTAGGAGGCTGTCCCGAGCAGCGATCCTGCGGACGTGATCTGCGACGAATCGAGAAAGCGGGCCAGACCGAAATCGAGGATCTTCACACCTTCATCGGTCAGCATCACATTCCCCGGCTTGATGTCGCGGTGCACGACGCCTTGCGCGTGCGCGGCGCTCAGGCCAGCGGCGATCTGCGCCGCGATGTCGACGGCATCGGCAATCGACAACACGGCATCATTCAGCGCCTGCCTCAGCGTCACACCCTGGCAGTAGGCCATCGCGATGAACGGTTCGCCCTCCTCGGCGGTCTCGATCGCGTAGATCCTGCAGACGTTGGGATGTTGAACTGCCGCTGCGGTCTGCGCCTCGCGGATGAAGCGCAATCGTGCGCTCACATCGTCGACGAGCGGTGGAGGGAGGAACTTCAGGGCGACCCGGCGATTCAAGTGGGTGTCGCGCCCGAGGTACACCACGCCCTGGCCGCCGCGACCGAGCTTCGCCTCGATGATGTATTGGCCGACAACCGTCCCTGGCGGTTTATCCGAGACGGAGCGCGTCGCGGGGGACATTTCGGGGCTCACACCGGCACTTTACGTCCCGGTGCTCGGTCCGTCTGTGAGCCTCATCACGTCGGACGTGTGATCACGATCACACAGTCGCTCATCGCCTCGTACAATGCACCATTCAGGTCACAGACGAGGGGGAGGCACTCAATGGCTGCGCCGATGACCCGGGCCGCCATCAAGAATTGGCTCAAGGTCGTACCGCTCTTTTCCGAGCTGTCAGGTGACGAGCTCGAAATGCTGTCGTCGACAGCGCGATCGGTGACGGCGAAAAAGCGCGCCCGGATCTTCGAGGAAGGCGCCCCGGGCGACTGCTGTTTCGTGCTGACGTCCGGACGCGCCCGGGTCGTGATTAGCGGCCCCGGCGACAGCGAGATCACGCTTGCCACGCTTCGGCCGAAGGACCTCGTCGGGGAGATCGCGCTCTTGAACCGCTCGACGCGCTCGGCGTCTCTGGTCGCGGCCGAAGAGTGCCATTTCATTCGCATTCCGGCGGAATCGTTCGAGCGCCTGCGGAAGAACTCGTCGTTCGAAAACAAAGTCGTCGCTCACATCTCGGCAACGTTGCGCCGGGCGAACGATCAGGTGCGCGGGATGGCCTCGGACTCGACGATCGCGCGCGTGGCGTGGTGTCTTGACCGGATCGCACGCCACGAGGGGACGCTCGATGGCACGGTAGCAGTGATATCGAGAAAGACGCACCAGGAACTGGCGGAGATGATCGGCTGCGCGCGTGAGACCGTCAGCCGGAAGCTCGAGGCGTTGAGACGGAAGAAGTGCCTCTCGTGGGACAAGAACACGATGCGGATCGACCTCGAGATGCTGCAGCGATACGTGCCCCTGGAGCGCGCGGCACCATGAACTGGACTTCACCACCACCACGGCACGTCCGCATGTGATCGCGATCACGTCCCCGCTGTGACGACGGTCACCGACAGGAGGTCTCTTCACCCGTAACCTCGAGGGGTTCACGCACATCTGGTGTCAGAGATGACCAATAGCCACCTCAGCGGACCGGCCGAGTCTCGGACGTCCCATTCATCATCAGTTAACGATCTGATGACGCTAGTCGAACTGTCACGCGATCTCGCCGCGCACGCGGATCTGGATACGCTGCTGAGGCGCGTCGAAACCGCCGCCCTGCTCGTCCTCGACTGCGAACGTTTCACCGTCTTCGTCAACGAGCCGCTGGCAAACGCACTCCGCAGCCGGCTGGCCACCGGTGGTCACGAGATTCGCACGCCGGCCGATCGCGGCATCGCTGGCGCCACGCTCAGATCGAACCACGTCATCAAGGTCGACAACGCGCCCGCCGATCCCCGGTTCTACGATGCTATCGACCGCCAGACGGGATTCCGCACGCGATCGGTACTCTCCGTTCCCCTGCGCGGGATCGACGACGACACCATTGGTGTTCTGGAGCTGCTCAACAAACGCACCGGGGCGTTCTCAGAGGCGGACGAAGAGCTCGCGTCGACGCTGGGATCATTGACCGGAATCGCGCTCCAACGGCAGATTCTGTTCGATCACTACCGCGAGAAGCAGCGTCTCGAGCACGATCTGCGGCTGGCGCACGACATCCAACGATCGCTCCTCCCCGGCGCGTTCCCGCAGATTCCCGGCTTCGAGATCGTCGCCTGGACGCAGGCCGCCGACGCAACCGGCGGCGACTTCTACGACTGCTTCGATCTGCCGGATGGCCGCATCGGGCTCGTGGTCGCTGATGTCGCCGGTCACGGGCTAGCTGCGTCCCTGCTCGCGTGTGAGGCGCGAGCTCTGATTCGCGCGGCAGCCGCGTCGACCGCGTCGCTCGTCGAGATCGCCACCCGCACGAACGCCCTGCTGCATGGCGACCTGCACCACGAGCGCTTCGTCGTGCTGTTTCTCGCGGCGCTCGACGCAGCCACGAGCCGACTCGAATTCGTGAGCGCCGGGTGCGCACCGATCGTGTACCGGCAGTCGGAGAACCGCTTCATCTCGATCGAAGCAACGGTCCCACCGCTTGGCATTCTGCCCATGGTGCAGGGACACATCGTGACAGAAGTGACGCTGCGGCCGGCGGACACCGTTGCCATGCTGACCGACGGCTTATACGAGTGGGAGAACGACGCCGGCCGGCAATTTGGTCTGGAACAGCTGGCCGCGTGCGTCGCCCGACACGCCGGTCGCCCGGCTGCTCACTTGATTCGGTCTGTGTATGAGGACGTGCTCGCGTACGCGGGGCAGGTTCCGCAGGTCGATGATTTGACCGCCATGATCATCAAGCGGGTGAACTGACTACTTCGCCGATGTCAAGAGACGCCGCTTCTGGAGCCACTCGGCCTGACGCCGAAGGGCCGGGCCGATCTGTTCGGCGATCGACGATGCGTCGGGATAGGCGAACGCGGCAAAACGTGTTCGTTCGATTGCGGAATTCAGCGCGCGAATCTTATCAGCGCTTCGCGACTGCATTTCTGCCAGTAACGCAATCTGCCAGCTCTCGATCCCGAGCGCCCAGAGTGTCGTCGTCACGGCGTTGTCGTAGGCGTTCCGCATCGCCCGGGAACTCCCAGACACGACATCGACCGCGATCTTCGTCGCCACAAACGGCGTCAGCACTCCGAAGGAGAGAGCGTTGGCCCACATCAATCCGACGTTTTCCGCGGCGCGACCGCCGTAGCCGGCGACGTCGCGTGCCGTCCGCTCGAGCGACTCACCAGAGAGCAGCCGCACGTAGTGATCGAGCTCGTCGCGCGAGAATATCCGCGGCGGCGGCGGCACCTCGCCGATGGTCGCGAGCAGCGCCTGAATGCATTCAGCCGTCTGCGTGTCTGCCCCGGCAACCTGGTAGGACTCGCCGGTCGTGCCCGCCAACGCGGCGAGCATGATGCCGCTCGCGAACACGTCAGCTGGAACCACGTTGGTCAGAGCCGACGGAGTGAAGGGCGCCCATCGTCGTCTGAGGCGCTTGCGAAACTGGACAACGGGCTCACGCACTCCCCAATCACCGGCCCACGAGATCACGCTCGTGGGAGCGACGGTCACGATGTCGAGGCCCTCGGCAGCGAGCCTGTGTGCCGCCGCAGCGCATCGCACCTTGCCCTGGAAGTACGGGTTCCTCCAGTTCACGTCCTCGACCACTCGGCGTCGCAGTTCCTCGGGTGAGGTTGCGTCCTCAACGAACCGAAATCGCTGCGACAGCCCGCGCGATGGAAATTCCGCCGGCGGTGATCCGATACGGACGACGCGCTTGGGCCATTGCGCGGCGCGACGCATGACGTTCGCTGCGGTCGTGTAGCCGGCGTCCCGCAGCGTCCGATACACACGCTCAACGCCATTCACAGCCGCATCGAGCCGCGTTTCGCCGACGACGACGTGCGGTTCCGCACCCATCACAAAGAGGTCGGCGCTCGCCGCAAGCTCGTGGAGTTGCTCTTGGCTCTGCGGAGCATACACGTCCATTGCGACGTGGCGCACGTTGCCACGTCCCTGCAGCGTGGTTCGTTGGAGCACGCCAAGCTGACGGCGGCCGATCATCGTGACGTCGTAGTCCATGCCGCCAACCGTGAGGACCACGGTCGACAGCGCTTGTCCAGCCCCGCCTGCGATGACCAAGCGCGGCTTGCTGTCAGGGAGGGAACTCGTCGTGATCAGACCTCTCGTTCGAGCACGTGCAGGACGAGCGACTCGATGAACCGGAAGTCCTCTGAATTCTCAGCGTCGGCAAACGCTTTCGAGAACTCGAACAGCGCGGCGCCCGCAAATCTGCGTGCGAAGGATCTGGCGAAGTCGATGCTGCCGTGCCTCTCCATCAACGTCAGAATCCACTGCACGTCCTCGTGGCATCGCTCTGAATACGGAAGCGCGTAGTACTCTCTGAGGCGAGCGCCCTCGGCAGGCGCAGCATTCTTGAACAGGTGGATCAGCATCAGCGTGCGCTTGCCTTCGACCACGTCGCCCGCGAAGTCCTTGCCGTAGAGCTCGCGTTTGCCGGCGACATTCAGAATGTCGTCCTGGATCTGGAACGTCGCGCCTAGAAAATAGCCGAACTGAACGAACTGGTCCGGCTCGAGCGCTTGTCCGATGGCGATGAGTGCACCCGCGCGACACGGGAAGATCGACGTGTACCAACAGGTCTTTTTCGTGATCATCCGCAAGTAGTCGGATGCGCCGAGGTCGTAGATGTTGTCCTTGCGCCAACCGAGTTCCCACGCTTGCCCTTCGACAGCCTGGAACATCGTCTCCAACGCTTCTTCGAGAATCTTCAGCGTGACCAGCGGGCCAAGTGTCGATACATTGTCGAGCAACGGCTGAAAACACAGGAACCCAAGGGCGTCGCCCGCGTTCATGGCAAGTGGCACACCTGCCTGCTTGTGAAGACTTGGCGCGCCCCTTCTCAGATCGCTGATGTCCTCGATGTCGTCGTGCACCAGCATCGCGTTGTGCATCAGTTCGACGGCCACCGCGGTGTTGAGTGCGTCGTCGGTTCGAGCGCCGAACGCTCTGGCGCTGGCGATGAGCAGGCTGGGACGCAACAGGCCGCCCCCGCGATCCGGGTAGGCGGCAACGAGGTCGTACAAATAGGCTCGCGGCTCCTGGTCTGGCAAGTACTCGTACAAGCGCTCGCGCGTACGTGCACCGTACTCTGTGAGCTTGCTCCTAACGAGGTCGGGTGCCAGCGCTACTCCCGCCATGGATCACGCGCCGAACGCGGTTGGCTCAGCGCTCATACCGTTTGACCGCCACCTGGTGGATGATGATGTCCGGATCCGCGCACTCGAATCCGGAGTCGCGCGATCAGCAGATCGAAGTTCGACGCCCTGATCAGGCCTTCGTACAACGCCGGCTTCTGTGAGATCGGAATCTGACCGAGATGCACTCTGAGGAGCGACGTTGCGTCGTCATAGGGCTCCGAGGGCGTCGCTGGTTCGAAGCTGACCTGCGTCATCGCCCCCAACTCCTCTGGTTTCCCCTGTTCGGGTCGTGGGATTTCGACTGGCTTGGGGTCAACGACCGCGTGAATCCTCAATCGCGTCAACCCTCTATGACGAATCGGAAGGACCACCAGGCTCGGCGACTCGCCGACGGTCGCTGAAATCTCCACCGGATCCTCGAAGACCGGGCCGGCCAACACAGGCGTGGTGTCGATATCGTCCCGGCTCTTCTCCCACGTTCGCGCGAGGCCCTGCGTCGATTTCGTCGCCGACCTGATCGAGTCAAAGACAATCTCGCTGCCGTCCCTCACCGCGTTGAGCGCCATGTTCTGGAAGCTCTGCATGCGCTCCACCATTTGCTCCCACGGGATCGTCGGCGGAACAGGTTTGGGCCCCTTTCCTTTTTCAAAAGCCCGCTGTTTCTTCTCGAACTCTCGTTGTTTCCGGTTGAATTCCACCGCCTCCTGGTAGCCGCTCTTGATCTCCTCTACCGTCCTCTCGAGGACCCGGTAACCCAGAGCGACGATGTCTTCAGACTGGTTCACGAAATCGTCCACCCGGACGAAGGGCATGCCGAGGTTCAGTACGGTCCGTCGGCGTCGTCGCGTCCTGCGTGTGCCGCCACTTCCGCCGGACGAATCATCCTGATCGCTATCGTTCGATTGCGCCATCTAACTGTCCCCCTTCGTTACCGCGACATGGCCCCCTGATTGGATGTAGCCCGGGATCAATCGGGCATCGGGATAGCCTCGGATACCGGATGACGCCAGCCGCCCGGAGATCACTGCTGCCTCGACGCAGCCGAAATTCAGTCCGCACTCAGTCCAGTCGCCCGCGATGAACAGATGCACGAAGCCGGTGTCGTCGGGGCGAATGCGGTACTTCGTCGTCCCTGGCAGGGTCTGGGTGTACCGCTCGGAGGGATCGACGTTGGCGACAATGTGCTGTGCATTCAACCGATCGGCCCCGATCAACCGCTTCGGCGCCACCAGGCGTTCCCACTTGAACGTATTCGGATACCGGTGCACGGCCTCGGGCCACAGGTGGAAGATCCAGCCAGACAGAAACCCTTTCATGTTCTCTTTGACGACTTCCTTCACGCGCTTCAGCATCGGAACAATCTGCGTCGGATCGGTATCGATGGCAGGGACGTACTGCTGGGGCAACACGCTGCAGAAATAGTGCACGCCACGTGCATCGGGCTGGTTCTCGACTGCGATCAGTTGCGAGAGATCCGCCCACGTGTCGAAGGGATGGACAAACGCCGAAAAGCTCACCTGACCGCGAGTCCACCCGAGATCGCTGGTTTTCCTGTCGACCCACAGCTGGACGGACTGCGTCGCCACGGTGCCGATACCGTTCAGCATCGCCTGCCATCTTCGCCCTGCATGGTTCCTCGCATTGGCGAGCTGATGCGAGACACGCCCCAAAGCAGCCACCGGCACTGTCACGATCACATCATCAAAATGTCCTGCCGAGGATGCGGCAGCGGCGTAGCCTTCACCAACGGTGGCAAACACCTCAGTCCCGTATTCCCAGTTGCACCAGATCGATTCGAAATCCGCGTTCGTCTGCTCGTCTTCTCCAGCAACCGCACGGCGGTATCGCGCGAGCGTCTCGTCATCGTAGTCGAACTGAACTTCATCGGGCTGCGGCAACCAGCCAGACATTCCTGTGCCAGGCACGAGCGCGAGCGGTCGGTAGTTCGTGGGCGCATCGGGATCGGTGTTCTTGAGCCGTACTTGCCGCCAGAACTTCAAACGCGTAACGGTCTTGCCGTCGGCGGCGAGGTCGATATCTTCGAGCCGATGAAAGAATCGGAACTTCACACCGCGTCTGCGCAGCGCGAGATACATCGGCGCGAACACCACGTCGCCCATGCCGGCCTTCATCCGCCAGAACAAAGCACCCTTGTACATGAAGAAGAAGCGGCACCCCGCGTTGATCGCTTGACCAGCCGCAATCTGCGGATCACGAGGATTGCCTTTGTAGTACGCGAATCCGAGGTCGTGCGCGCCGCGGACGACTGGATTGCCGAGGGTGCGCTCCGACACGCCGTTCATCCGAAGCCAGTCCTCGTAGTTGTATTCGTCGAGGCTCGAAAAGTCGTCAGTACCCTCGAGGCCGGCAGCGACGAGTCCGCGGATGTTCGCAGCGATCAGATCGATGAGCTCCCAGATTCTGCGCGCCGGAATGTCGCGCGCGACGAACCCTTCGATCGTCTCCCGCATCTCATCGATGAACCGGTCGAGCATCGCGACTACCTGATCCCGCACAAACGGAACGGGACCCTGGACGAATCGCGCTAGCGTGGTGAGCGCCTGAATCGCGGGCACAAGATATGTCAGCCGGACCATTCGCAAGGCACGTGGGACGTCCGAGCTCAATACGTTGATGTCATCCGCGTGCGTCACCGGGTTCAAGTTCATGAACTGAGAGAGCAGTGCGCCGGGGTCTTCGGGCGGCACCGCGCCTCCGCGGATGGAGAGTTGTTCGATCCGCAATTCCAGCGCTTCGACAAACGCCTGGAGCTCGCGCAGCGCGTGAGTGAGGAAGAACGCCACAGTGGGGCGTTCGAGACAGACGTCTTCGCCGTCTTCACAGTGCGCGCCGCGCAACACGACGGGCTCTTCGCCCGGATACGCGCGCTTGCGATCTTCTACAACGTGGACTCCAGGGATGGTCGAGCCGTCCGCCGCTGTGTAGACGCCGGTGACGCCGTCCTCAGACTTCAGCACGTATTCTGGAAACCTGGCGATCCACGGCACCCAATCGCCGGACGAGTAGTCCGCAAGGCCAACCAGGCTGGCGCGCTCGAACGCTGACAACCAGTCCCAGTTATTGAAGGGGAGATGTTCGAGATGCGGGCTCAGTTCGGGGTCATTGGATCTGACATGCTTCAACTCCTCGAAGCAGGTCCTGATCATTCGGAAGGCGTTTTCGTAGTATCCGAGCCAGAGATGGAGGCCGTGCTCCTCGATCCGATCTCCGTAGTCGTGATTCCTGCTGCTTGCGCCCTTGCCACCGAGCCGCCCACCCATCTGGAAGATGGTGACGTCGCAAGTCGTTCCCGTAGCTGTTCGCTCGTCAGCGGTCAGATCCCAGGCTGCCGCCATGGCCGCGCAACCACCACCGATGATAGCGACTCGTCTCCTTCTAGTGGTGGGCACGCGGCGTGACCTTCCTCGTCAACGACTTCGTCGGCTGACGAACGATCGATGTCAATCTGGGTCGGCAGGCGTCAACGTTCCCAGAAAGGCTCGGCGAACGGCGATACGCGCCTCTGTCGTGTTTTCGGCCTCGTTGTTTTGAGTGAAACGTCCGGCGAATAAGAATAGTGAGCGGCGAGTGGATTCGCAATAACCCTTCCTGCCGTCAGTTCGAGGTCAAGATCCAACCAGTACGCAAAGTGCGGCGTGGTCGTCATCCGGCCCCGTCCTCCCCCGCCAAGGACTAGGCTGAGCAGCGGCTCGCTGGCCAGATCCTGTATCGCGATCTCATATTCCGTCGGGTCAAGGATGCGTCCACCCCCGTGGAATTTCGCCGGCACCGTGTCGGTCTTGCACACCGCCTGATAGCACGCCTGCTTCGGGTTTTGACAATCTCTGAACTCTTTCAAAAACACATCTCCGATGCCGTTGGTAAGAAGCGCAGCCACGACGTCGACCCCTGGCCCCGGCAACGTCATTCCGCCGTTACCAAATGCGGCCAAGAACGGGATGTGTGGAAACAATCGCGTCATCAGCGAAGATTCCGGGTTCCGACCCTGCGAATGAGCCAACAGGTCAAACAACATCTCCTGTGGATTGGCATACGGCTGCGTGGCAGGAACGTGCTCGGGCCCGTTGACCTCGACCACTGTGACGTTCCGCTCAGCGGCGTGATTCGACGCTCGGCGGATGACGGTCGTCTTCAGGGTCAACCTTCTCACCGGATCGAGCAGACGCTCCGGTTCTCCGTACCGCTCAAATGGATCGATGGTGCCAAGCTGTTTCGGGTAGCCGAAGATTTCACGACCGCCGAGGCGCGGGGAATCGACATTGAGACAAATGTATGGAATGAACCAGTCGAGCTCGGGATACTCGGGATCGTCGGCAATGGCCAACTGTGTGGCAAGACATTCGCGATACGCCATCCCGCCCAGTTTCATGTCGTCTGGGTTCCCTGACGTGATGCGCTCGTATTCGACGAACAGCAGCATCACGAGGTCGACGCCAGCGCACGGTCGGAGATGAAACGGACGAGACCCGTAGGTGGAGTTGCTGTGTCGAGCGATGTCGTTGACGTACCGGTCCAGGATCGTCTGTTGATGATCCTCGTCGACCTTAATGCCGAATCCGTAGATACGGGCACCGAACAGCAGCGATGGCTGCCGCCAGACTGCCTCCGCGCCGCGATCGACGTACATCGGCAGACGTGGCGGTTCACCGGGCGTCGGCGCCTCCGTTGCGGGATTCCAAGCCGGGTTCGAAATGACCCGCGCGGTTCCGAGGCGAATGTGATCCATGTCGGCGCGGAACGCGAAGTCCACGTCCACTGCCGTCTCGGTCGGAATACCCAACTCGCGGCCGATGGGCACCGAGTCGAAGTCGCGGAGGTTGAGCACGTAGCGTTGGCCGACGATCGGAGTCAATGTGCCGCTGAATTCGATTGGCGCCTCGACAATCGCCTGATAGCAGGCACGATCCGGGAAGGCGATGTCACGGAACTGCTTGAGAAACAACATCGGTAACGTGTGGCCTCTGATCGCCTCCAGGAGGTCGAGCGGCTCGCTCGAACCGTCGCTCGAAGCGGTGACGCCAAAGCGAGAGCCGGAGCGCTCGAAGAACGACACGTCCGCTTCGGTTGTGCCGTGCCGCGCCAACGGCACGACGATCGGAGCCGATTCGCCTCGAGGCTGCACATGCGTGAGCACGGTCCTGACTCTCTCAATGAGATTGCTGGTGAACGCCGTCGCCTGCGTCGTGTTCGACGATCGGAGAATCGACAGGAACTCCCAGTCCTCAGCCATCGCATCCGGCGCGAATTGCCTGATGACGTGAGAGCGAGCATGGAACGATTGAGGCATGACGACATCGCCAGGCTCAATCATCAGCGTCGCTTGCTGGCGAGGGTATCCATAGATCTCTCGTTCGGCCTCCCAGCCCGGCGTTTCTGAGGCGAAGAGATAGGGCACGAACAGAATCAAGCCAGGATTCGGCGACCGTCGATAGCCGACGGCAACCACGGCGAACAGCCGTTCGTAGTAAGTACCCTCGGAGCCGGGGTCCTTTGAAACTTGATGTCGTTCACTGTCGAGGAACACAAACAGGACGTGCTCGAGCGTCGTTCCCCGAACATCGACATGGAGACCAAGGTCCTGGGAAGGCTGGCCGATATACCTGGTGAACATCTCGTTCACGCGTGTGCGATCGGCCTTGATTGCGAATCCATAGAGCGTGACGTTCCGGAACCCGGACGGCCCAATCCACGACACTTCGCCGCCCCGCGCGATGAAGTGTCTCGAACGATCTTGCATGACGCGCCTCAGTCTCTAGCGGACGGTCGAGGATGGTCGCTCAGATCCGCTGCTCACGCGCAATCAGTCGTCGCGCCTCACGTTCGTCCTCGCCGCCCTCGCTGCTTTCAAGGCTCTGTATTGCCGCCTCGAGGTGACCGGTCCACCTGTCCCAATCCAGTTCCGGGACAGACGACAACAACCTGACCGTCGAACGAATCTCGAACGAGACCGCACGCTGCGCGCGCGCGATCTCGATCGCTGCCAACAGATCATCGACGCCTTTCTCGTGCTCGCCGCGCGCGAGCCTGACCTCGCCGCGTACCCTGTGGAGCTCGGCGTCGTGGCAATGCTCGTCGATCGTTCCGGCCAGCTCAATCGCTTGGTTCACAAGATCAAACGATCGCGCCGTGTCTCCCGCACGTTGATAGGCTTCGGCTAGCTTTCCCTGGAAATAGGGGACGAATGTCTCGGCGCCGGCCGCGCGCCAGTAGCGGAGGTTCTCGTCGACGATCGCCGCCGCCTCCTCCAAGTCTCGCCGATCGCGGCTCAGGTGCGCCATCGCCAGCCCCTTGTGAATCGACAGATTCACGACCGCCCAGTCGATGTGAAATCTCCTCGCCACGATCAGCGCCTGGTCCGCCTCGTTGCGCGCCTCCTGGGAATCGCCCCGCATCTGATGCAACCATGCGTTGGTCTGACCAATGCGGGAAAGGTTGATGGCTCGCTTGCTCTCGAGCGCAGCGGCGAGGGCTTTCGAGGCGTCTATCGCCTGCCTGGCTCCGAGCTGATCCCCGAGCGACCATCGCACCGGGCCCAACAAGCTCAATCCAGCAAGGCCAGGATCCTGCGGAAGGTGGATGTGCGGCGGGCGATCTTTGACTTGCTCGTGGAGTGCGAGGCTGTGCTCCGCGTTGGCGCGGCCGGCAGTCAATTCACCGTGATAGTACTGCGAATAAGCCAGGCACACGTACCCGATGAGTTGTGCCTCCGGATCATCACCGGCCGATTCGATGACCTGCTCGGACACTTTGATCGATGTCGTCTTCAAGTCGGTGACAAACGTGTGGGCGCCTCTGACGAAATAGAAGGACCAGAGTCCCCCAAGGGCGGGGACGAGGGCACCCTCCGCTCCGATCTGCTTTGACAGCTCGTACGCGCGCGCCCAATCCTGTCCCGCCTTCGTGTCGGTGTACCCGCGGGTCGTCTGGACGCTGACGCCCCTGCTCGCGCGCAGCGCGAGTTCCAGTCGAGCGGCAGCCGTCGCATCCGCCGCGTGAGCAACCTTGGCAAGCGAATCCACGCCCTGGTCGAACGACGCGATCGCCTCTTGGTGCGCGCCCCTCGTCTGCAGATTCATCCCCGCTGTGAGTCGGTAGGTGGCAGCTCTCTCGTACTGCTCTGCCTTCGCGAAGTGATGGGCAAGAAGCGCCAGCCGCTCAGGCGACGGATCCGGGAACGAACGCTCGATCACCTCGGCGATGCGGCCGTAATTCTCCTTCGCGTCCGGACCCACCGAAAGTACCAGGGCATCGCGGATCAACTCGTGACGGAATCGGTATCCAGGGCTGCTCTCGGTCAGCAACGGCTCGACGATTTCCGCGTCGATCAACCTGGCAAGACTGGCAACGACTTCTCCCTCCGTGACACCGAGGATGCTGGAAATCACGGCCCGCGTCAGAGGCTCGGGGAGGTCGCGGCCCAGAAGTGAGGCTATCTGCGCTATGTGTCGATCGCCTCCGAGTCTGTCGACGATTCGCGCGAAAATCGGCTGCAGGCTTTCAGGGATGGCGATCGACGATTCGCTGCCGTCGGCCCGCTGCCACGAGTCGCCGGCGGCGACAGACCGGACCAGTTCCTCGATGTAGAGGGGATTGCCGCTGGTGCTCTCGAGGATGTCGCGGACGAGCACCTCGCTGCCCATCCATCCTGTCCGAGTCACGATCAGCTGTCTCGATTCGTCGGGAGACAGCGGGCCAAGCTCGATCGCAACGACCCTGCCCGCCGAGATCTCGTCATCGGACCACGGCAGCTGTGAATCTGAACGATCGCTATCGGTCCGCATCGTCGCGATGACCATCAATCCTGGAATCGGCCCGCGTCGCTCGAGATGCCGGCAGAACTCCAGCGTCGAATGGTCGGCCCACTGCAAATCGTCGAACCAGAACACGGACGGTCTGACCGATGCCCCGAGCGTCAGCACCTTCAACAGGATGTCGAATATCCGCTTCCTCACGACCTCGGGTTCGAGCTCATCGATCTCGCGACTGCCAGACGTCGGAATCGACATCATCCATGCGAGATACGGAATGAACTCATCGAATCCAGGAGCGAGCTGACGAAATGCCGAATCGAGTTTCTCCAGCCGCGTGTGTGAGCTGTCCGCTTGCCTGATGTTCGCAAAGCGTTCAAGTACGCCAATGAGCGGGCCGAACGCGACCGACTGCAGCATCTCAGTGCAGATGCATTCGAGTCGGCTGCTTCCAGCCGCGGTCTCACTCAGGAATTCGACCAGCCTCGACTTCCCAATGCCGGCAGCCCCAGACACCACAATGAATGGGGCGCCTTCGCGCTTCGCCGTCTCCCAGAGTTGCAGCAGATAATCGCGCTCCGAGCGCCTCCCGACCATCTCGTCGGATCGCACTCGTGCAATCTGATGGCGGTTCAGGGCACTCGTCCGCCCGTTCACCTGATATGCGGCAATGTTGGCTCTCTGAACCGGCTCCCCGTGCCTCTCGTCGCCGGGCGCCGCGGCAAACTCGAAGAATCCTTCGACGATTCGCCGAGTCGCATCGCTGACCCACACAGTATTCGGGTTCGCCGCTGTCTCAATCCGCTTCGCGACGTTCACGGCGTCGCCGACCAGCCC
>Ga0075433_10002002_pt1 | contig 15341 bp, 12 predicted proteins | sample RhiMethybrSRZTD2_FD_75299 | JGI IMG/M metagenome (GOLD analysis project Ga0075433, IMG submission 75299) | Populus rhizosphere microbial communities from Tennessee, USA - Rhizosphere MetaG P. TD hybrid SRZTD2 | ecosystem: Host-associated > Plants > Roots > Rhizosphere > Soil | place: USA... | reverse complement strand
GCGACCGCCGCCTGGGCGGGCCGCTCCGGGGTTTCGCGGCCCGGGGCGCTGAGCGCTTCGGGGGCGCGCCCGGTCAGCGCTGCGGCCATGAGGCCCGGCAGTCCTTCGACGCGTGAGCGACGCGCGAGCGCGCCGTACCATGCGCGGAACAGCGTGGGCGCCACCCGGCCGCGGCGCGCGAGAAAGTCCCAGCGCCGCAGCGTGTCGAGCGCTGCGCGCATCGTCGGAGTGATGCGTCCCGGCAGCGAGTCGGCACACGCGACCAGCAGCGGGACGAAGCGCTCGCCCGCGCGTGCGTAGACGTCGTTCTGGACACTGCGCACGTCGTCGAGCGTGAGGTTCGGGTCGCCCGCGAGCCGCTGCGCGATGCGCAGTGCGCGATCCTGCGCCCAGTCGTAGCGCGGCCACGCATCGAGCCCCGCGGGCGCGACCGGTCGGTTGTTGCAGTTCACCACGAAGCCGCGGGGCGGCACGTGCCAGGCCGGCATCGAGTCCGCCGGGATGAAGCCGAGCCACTCGTGCGCGCCGTCCCCGGGCAGCGGGCCCGGTCCCGGGTCCTCGCGCCGCCGGGGAACGAGTCCCACGGTCTGGTAGACCACGTCGCCCGCGCGGTCGGCTGCGACCACGTTGATGCCCGGCGTGACCAGCGTGCGGAAGCGGGTGGCGATCTCGGCCGCCGAGGTGGAGCGCTCCAGGCCGAGCAGCCCGTCGAGCGAGATGCGGTCGTCCTCCATGGCCGACCAGCGCACGGCGAGCGCCACGCGCCGCTTGCGATCGAACGCCACCACCGGACCGTGCGCGGTGTAGCGCCGCACCTGCCCGAACGGCGGCAGGGGAATGCCCGCCCAGTGGAACTGGAGGTCGTACGGCGCCTCCGTCACCGGCGCCCAGCGGCCCGCGACGCGCGCCTCGCGCCCGTTCGCCGAGAGCGTGTCGGCGTAGACGTCGATCATGTCGGCGGAGAGCGCGGTCACGCCCCACGCGCAGCGGCGGTTGCGTCCGCTCACGATCACGGGGAGTCCGGGCACCGAGGCGCCGATCGCATCCACGGTATCCGCGACCGAGAGGTGGATCGCGTGAAACGGCCCCGGGGTCGCGAGCCCGAGGTGGGGGTCGTTGGCGAACAGCGGCGCGCCGCTCGCGCTGCGCCGGGGGCCCACGGCGAACACGTTGCTCGCACGGTTGTCGCCGTCCTGCGAGGGCTCGGGGCGCAGTGCATCGAGCGTCGCCTGCGCCTGTGCGAGCAGTGCGAAGTCGGCGGCCGTGGCGCGCGTGTCCCCGCTCCCGACCGGCGCCCGATCACGCCTGCGAGTGCCGGGGGCGGGCTCATGCGAGCCACCCCGCGCCGCGCTGTCGGGAATCGTGTCGTAGATCCATTGATCCTCGAAGCGGCGGCGCGCGCGCGTCCACTCGACCCCGTGGCTCGCGATGTCGCGGCCTTCCTCGAGCTCCGGCAGGTCGAGATCGAGCGTCACGCCCAGGCCGAGCAGCAGCAGCACGCTGTCCTCGGGCCGCCAGTCCTCGGGCTTCTGCGCGAGCGCCACGAACTCGCGCGGCCAGGCTTCCTCCCCGGCGCGGCAGCGGGCGATGAAGGCGTTGATCCCGGCCGCGTAGCCCTCGAGCGCGAGCGCCGTCGCGGGCTGCGCGCGGTCGCGCGCCCAGATCGCCGCCGCGCGCTCGCTGAAACGGAAGAGTTGGGCGCCGCCGTCGCCGCGCAGCGTGGCGTTCCCGAACCAGCGCCACAGCTGCCCGCGGCCCGCGCGCCGCGAGTACTCGAGCTGCCACAGACGATCGCGCGCGGTGACGTAGCCCCACGCCCGATAGAGATCGGAGAGGCTCTGCGCCCCGATGTGCGGGATGCCGAAGCGGTCGGTGACGAGCCTGACCGGTGCGTGGAGGCCGGGAATCGCGGCCCGCCCCGCGCGCTCGCCGGCCGCCTCGCCCGCCGGGCCGACGAAGAGCACGGGCGAAGCGAGCGCGAATGCGGTAAGAATGAGCGGCGCACGCATCGCGGCAATCTGCCATTGCCGGGGCGTGCTGTCGAGCCGCCGCGCGGGAAGTGGCACCACGCGACCCGATCGGCGCGGAAGGAATGATTCGGCGCCGCCCATCTCACCACGAACCGGAGAATCCATGAATCACGAGCTCATGATCGCGCTCGATCTCGGCGGCACCGATCTCAAGGCCGGCCTGGTGGATCGCACCGGCGCGCTCACGCACTTCAACCGCCGGCCATCGCGCACGCTCGAGAGCGAGGATGCGCCGCTCGAGGTGATCGCCGAGGCGGTCGAGGAGCTGCGCGCACGCGCCGGCACCCGCATCGGCGGCGCGGGGCTCGGCTCCCCGGGCGTGATCCATCCCGAGACCGGGGCGCTGGTGGGCCGGACCCCGCACCTGCCGCACTGGGACTCGATCCCGTTGCGCGAGCGGCTGAGCGAGTGGCTGGGGCTGGCGGTGAGCGTGGACAACGACGCCAACTGCGCGGCGCTCGCCGAGTCGGTGCTGGGCGCAGCGCGCGGCACGCGCACGTCGATCACCGTGACGCTCGGCACCGGCGTGGGATGCGGGATCGTTTCGGAGGGCCGGGTGCTGCGCGGCGCCTTCGGCGGCGCCGGTGAGCTGGGCCACCTTCCGCTCGGCTCGGGGCGTTACCCGTGCCGCTGCGGGGTCGCGAACTGCGTCGAGCCCGAGGCGTCGGCGAGCGGACTGATCGCGATGGCGCGCGAGGCCGGCATCGATGCGCCGGATGCGGCGGCGGTGTTCGGCATGGCGTCGCGCGGCGATGCGGCAGCGACCCAGCTCGTTGACCACATGGCGGACCGCCTCGGCGCAGTGCTCGCGGTTGCGGTCAACCTGCTGAACCCCGGCGCGATCGTGGTGGGCGGGGGAGTTTCGCAGGCGGGCGAGCCCTTGTTCTCCCGGCTCAACCGCGCGCTCGAGCGTTACGCTCTGGCCTCGCATCGCGGCGGCCTCAAGGTCGTGCCCGCCGCGCTCGGCGAGCGTGCCGGGGTGATCGGTGCCGGGCTCTTGGCGTGGCAGACCAAGGATTGAACCGCAGCGGGGCGCCCGTTTGGTGGTACCAAACGAAACTCGCTCCGGAGCGAGTTGAGGGTACTTAGGCGCCGAGGGTGACGAGCGGCTCCGGTCGCCTCTCCGCGACCGGCTCGCCGAGCAGCGTGAGCGGCGTCGCAGCCACGATGCGCACCCGGCGCAGCGTGCCTTCGGGCGTGCCGTCGTCGGGGAAGACCACCGACTTGAAATGGGCGCTCTTGCCGAAGAGCTGCTCCGGATTGCGCCGCGCCGGACCCTCCACCAGCACCTCGGCGGTGCGCCCGAGCCAGCGGTCGTTGATCTCGCTCGAGATCGCCTGCTGGAGCGCGATCAGCCGCCCGAGCCGCTCGCCCTTCAGCTCCTCGGACACCGTCTCCTCCCAGCGCCATGCCTTGGTGTCGGGCCGCGCCGAGTACTTGAAGAGGAATGCGCTGTCGAAGCGGACTTCAGACATCACTTTAACTGTCCGCTCGAAGTCCTCATCCGTCTCACCGGTGAAGCCCACGATGATGTCCGTGGACAGGGCCAGACCCGGGATCGCGGCCCGCAGCTTCGCGACGATCTCGAGATAGCTCTCGAGCGTGTAGGTGCGGTCCATCGCCTCGAGGATCCGGTCCGCGCCCGACTGGAGCGGCAGGTGGACCTGCGGGCACACCTTCTCGCAGCCGGCGATCGCCGCGATCACGCGGTCGCTCATGTCGGACGGGTGGGGCGAGGTGAAGCGGATGCGCAGCAGGCCCTCGACCCCGTCGGTCGCGCGCAGCAGGTCGGCGAAGTCGTGCGTGCCGTCGTGGTACGAGTTGACGGTCTGCCCCAGGTAGACGATCTCGCGGAAGCCCTGCGCCACCGCGTGACGCGCCTGGCGGATGAGATCCTCCAGCGGCAGGCTGCGCTCGCGGCCGCGCGTGTAGGGGACGACGCAGTAGGTGCAGAACTTGTCGCAGCCGCGCTGCGCCGTGATCCATGCGCGCACGCCCGTGCCGCGCTTGGGCTCGAGGTCGCCGTAGGTCTCGTCGCGGTCGAGCCGCACGTTCGCCGTAGGCTCGCCCGCCGCGCGGCGCAGCAGGTCGGGGAGATGGCGGTAGCCGTCGGGGCCGACCACCAGGTCGAGCACACGCGCCTGGTCCAGCAGCCGCGACCGCAGGTGCTGCGCCATGCAGCCCGCGATCCCGACCACCAGGTCGGGCCGCGACTGCTTGAGGCGCGCGAACTCGCCGAGCCGGCCCAGCACGCGCTGCTCCGCGTGCTCGCGGATCGCGCAGGTGTTGAGCACGACCGCGTCCGCGTCCTCTGCGCGCTCGACCAGCGTCATCCCGGCCCGCTCCAGCACGCCGGCCATGGTCTCGCTGTCGGCCACGTTCATCTGGCAGCCGTAGGTCTCGAGGAACACGCGCTTCATCGGGCGGCGACGATAGCACGCGCGCGGGCCGGCGCGCGAAGCCCGCGGCGAACGCGCGCAGATCGATCGAAGAGAGAGCTAGCGGTACAGGCTCTTGATCGAGCCCCAGGTCCGGTTCTGGACCGGCGTTACGTCGCAGTCGAAGAAGCCGAACTGGCCCTGCCAGGTGACACTGTTCCGGGTGGCCGGTACGCCGGTATACAGATCGCCGCCGGCGGCGTGGAGGGTGAAGCCGCTCAGGCACAGAGATGTTTGCACCAGACAACCCGCACAGGCGCCGAGCCCCGTGCTCTTCGCGTTGTTGATCACGGCCTTGAACGCGTAGACCTCGACCTGGTCGGGGAGGGGGGTGATGAGGGGACTGCCTGCGGGCAGCGCCGCCTCGACCGTCAGCCTCGCGCGGTTCGAAGTCACTGGCTGCATGGTGATGGCACCGGAGGCGCCGCCCTGCCAGTAGTCGTAGCAATCGAAGTAACCCTGCGTGAAGTCGAAGCTCGCGGTGAGCGATCCCTCCCGGCACATTCCGGGGCCCAGTCCCCACCACGCGGGGAGGCTCGGGCTGGAGCTCTGCAGGTACAGCGTGCCTGCGATCCCGCTCGCGGCGGGTACGTTGTACGCCGTGAGAAAGCTGCCCACGAGAGTGGACGATCCCGAGTTCGTGTTGCAGGCGAACGTTCGATTCGATGCCGCCGCCGGAGCGGTTGCGCAATCGTTCCAGGAAAGATTGAGGCCCGCGAGTTCGGCCCGGGCAAGGCCGGTGGTAGCGAGCATCAGCGTGCAGGCGATCCAGAACGCTTTCATGGGGCCCTCCGCGGAACGCGGCCCAAATGAAAGCGTAGCACTCCCGGCGTCCGGAACAATGGGAAAGGGGCGGCCTTCCACTGGGGGCGATGAGACGCCTGATCGAGGACGCTACCGGTACAGCGCCTTGATCGACCCCCAGGTCGTGTTGCGCGCGGGGGTGGACTGGAGGCAATCGCCGCCGGTTCCACCCTGCCACAGCGCGTAGTTTCGCACTGCCGGCATGCTCACGAACTTGTTACCGCCCGGCGTACCCGGCGGCTGATCGATCAGGATCGAGTTGAGCACGATGCACATGCCGGTCTGGCAGCCGGTGCATGCGGTCCCCACGGTCTTCGTGTTCCGTATGTTCGCTTTGTATGAGTAGACCTCGGTGCCCTCTTCAACCGGACGGATCTGCGAAGATCCTGCGGGGAGCGCGCAGACCACTCGCAACCGCGCCCGGTTGCCAAGGATCTGATCCAGAAGCAGCCCGCCGATCGCGCCGGCCTCCCAGTAGTCGATGCACGTGAAGGGGCCGGCCGTGAAGTCGAAGCTCGGTGTGAGCGCGGTCGACCGGCACAATCCCGCAGCCAGACCCCACCAGGCAGGCCAGGTGACGCTGGCGCTCTGCAGATTCATGACGATCTCGTTCGCGCTCATCGCCGTGACGCAGCATGGCGCTACAAAGCTGCCGACCAGGACGTTGATACCCAGGTTGGTGTTGCACGCAAACGAGCGGTTGAGCGTCGCCGGGGAGCCACTGCAGTCGAACCAGCCCAGGTTCAAGCCTCCCGGGCCGGCAGCCGCCCTCCCCGCGATCGAGACCATGAGCGCGCACATCAGAATCGAAGCCTTCATGATTGCCTCCATGGGACGAGGCGCGGGATGAAAGCACTGGGCCCCGATCGCGGCCGCAGGGGGCGCTCGCGGACTATCGGTATTGGGCCTTGATGGATCCCCAGGTCGTGTTGCGCGCGGGGGTGGCCTGGAGGCAATTGCCGCCGGTTCCGCCCTGCCACGTCGCGAAGTTCCGAACCGCCGGCGTGCTCAGGAACTTGTTCCCGCCCGGCGCTGAGGCTGGCTGATCGATCATGATCGAGTTGAGCACGATGCACATGCCGGTCTGGCAGCCGGTGCATGCGGTTCCCACGGTCCTCTGGTTGTTAATGATGACCTTGTAGGAATAGACCTCCGTGCCCTCCGCGACCGGCCCGATCAGCGGGCTGGCGGCGGGGATCGCGCAAACCAGGCGGAGCCGCGCACGGTTGCCGGTGATCTGGTCCAGGCTCTGCCCGCCGACCGCGCCGCCCTGCCAGTAGTCGAGGCAGGTGAAGGGGCCGGCGGAGAAGTCGAAGTTCGCCCCTAGTGAAGTCGGCCGGCATCGGCCCGTCCCCATCTGCCACCATGCGGGATACGCGGCGCCGGCGCTCTGCAGGTTCATGACGATCTCGTTCGCGCTCATCGCCGTGACGCAACAGGGAGCCACGAAGCTGCCCACGAGCGTGTGCAGAGTGCCGGTGTTTGTGTTGCACGCAAACGTCTGGTTGAGCGACGCGGGCGTGCCACCGCAGTCGTTCCAGCCGAGGTTCACGCCTCCGGGGCCGGCAGCGGCCAGCCCCGCGGTCGAGACCATGAGCGCGCAGACGAGAATCGAAGCCTTCATGCTTGCCTCCAATCGGATGAAGCGCGGAATGAAGGCACTGGGGGCGCCGAACGCCAGCGGCCATAGTCTAGCACCGTGAGCTTGCAAAGGGGTGACAAGATGCGCCTCGCCCATCGGTTGTCGGAATGGGCGCGCGGGCGGTGGCCGGCGCTTGACCGCGATTCGAGCCCTCGCGCAGACTGCGCGCTCTTTTCCAGGAGAAGCCGATGCCGACCCAGCCTTCCCGCCAGCTCGACACGTTTCCCAACCCCGAGCCCGGCCGCGACTACTTGATCCGCCACGAGTGCCCGGAGTACACGGCGATCTGCCCGGTGACCGGGCAGCCGGACTTCGGGACGATCATCGTCCTCTACACGCCGGACCGGCTGTGCGTCGAGCTCAAATCGCTCAAGCTGTACTTGTGGTCCTTCCGCAACGAGGGGCACTACTTCGAGCAGGTCACGAACCAGATCCTCGACGATCTGGTGCGAGCGGTCGCGCCGCGGCGCATGACCGTGATCGGCGACTTCAACGTGCGCGGCGGGATCTCGAGCCGCGTCGTGGCGCGCTACGAAGGGCCGACTCGCCCCGGGCGCGCTTGACGCTTTCGCTGCGGCACGAAACACTCGGCCGATTCGACCCTCGGCCCGGCGCCGGCCGTCGGTTTTCCGGCGTCCGGCGCAGGGGTCGAGCGCGGGGCAACTCCACCCGTTTGCGGGCGTAGTAAGCGAGGCGCTCGCTTTGACCAGGCGAACCCCCGCGCGCGGGGGGACGGGAGCCGATGAAATCGTTCCTGCTTCTCTCCACGCTGGAGCTGTCGCTCGGCGGGCTGGTGTTCCTGCTCGGCTTCATCATCCTGCGGGAAAACCCGTCCCATCGCCTGAACCGTACCGTGGCGATGATGCTGTTCTTCGGCGGGCTCGGCGCGGTGCTGGCGGCGATGAGCTTCATGGCCACGCGCACCGTGACCACCACCGCGACGCCGGGGACCGCCGACCTGCTCGAGAGCGTCTCCTACCTGTGGGAGTTCTTCTTCCCGGCGATGTTCCTGTTCGCCAGCATCTTCCCGCGCGAGCGCGCCTTCGTGCGCCGCATGCCGACGTTCGGCTGGGGCTGGTGGACGCCGGGCTTCGGCACGCTGGTGTTCGCCGCGCACTTCTTCCACTTCGCGCTCATGATGGTGCTGCTGGTGTGGAAGCCGGAGTTCGCCCTGCCGCGCGTCGGGATCCTGCGCTACGTGGCGTCGATCGCGGGCGTGGCCGCGGTGTTCATCCGGCTCTTCCTGCTCGTGCACCAGTCGCTGTTCTCCCTGGTCAACCTCGGCTTCGGGCTGGCCGCGATCGGGCTCCTGTTCGACAGCTGGCGCCGCGCCACGGTGCCGCGCCTCAAGCGCCAGCTCGGCGTGATCGCGGTGGGACTCTCCGCGTGCCTGGCGTGCTACAGCCTCGCGACCTCGATCCCGCAGCTCCTCAACCTCAAGCTCAGCCCGGGGCTGCGCTCCGGGCTCACGATCGCGGCGCTCACCTTGGGTCCGGGCTCGATCGCGTACGCGATCGTGCGTCACAAGTTCCTCGACGCGCGCCTGCTCGCGCGGCGCGGCATCCTCTACGCGCTGGCCTCGGCCGCGCTGGTCGGTCTCTACCTCGCGGTGCTCCAGCCGATCAACAAGATGCTGAGCGCGGTGCCGGGCGTGGACGCGCGCGTGTTCGGCCCGGTGTTCCTGGTGATGGCACTCGTGCTCTTCCAGCCGGCGATCGCGCGGCTCGAGGAGCTGCTCGACCAGGTGCTGCTCAAGGACCCCGCCGACTACCGCAACGTGCTGCGCCAGCTCGGGCGCGAGCTGCAGACCACGATCGACCTCGAGCAGCTCATGTCGCGCACGGTTCGCACGCTGTCCGATGCGCTGCTGCTCAAGTCGGTGCACGTGGTGGCGCTCACGCCCGGCCGCCCGGTGGCGCGCACCGGCTCCGGTGCGCCGCTCACCGACGACGTGCTGGCCAAGGTCGCGGAGATGCTGCCGCGCGCCACGGCCGAGGACGGCGGGTTCCGGCTCGAGGAGAGCGCGGATCTGTCGCCGGCGGAGCAGGCGCTGCTCACCGAGACGCTCGGGATCGAGCTGCTGGTGCCGCTGCGCTGGCACGACGACCTGCTGGGTGCCTTGCTGCTCGGCCGCAAGCTCACCGAAACCCGCTTCAGCTCGGAGGACGTCACGCTGCTCGCCACGCTCGCGGCCCAGGTCTCGGTCTCGCTCCAGAACGCGCTGCTGCTGCGCGATCGGGTCGCGGTCGCCCGCTTCGAGGAGGAGCTGAACCTGGCGCGCCAGATCCAGCGCACCTCGCTGCTCTCCGAGTTCCCCGCGATCCCGCACTGCGACGTGCACGCGCTCTACATCCCGTCGCGCCAGGTGGGCGGGGACTTCTACGACGTGGTGCCGACCGGGGACGGCTCGTTCCTGATCGCGATCGCCGACGTCTCGGGCAAGGGCATGCCGGCCGCCCTGCTGTCCTCGATGCTGCAGGCCTCGCTGCGCACCCAGGCGAACGGCGCCCGCTCGCTCGGCACCATCCTGGGCAACATCAACTCGCTGCTCTACCAGAGCACGGCGATCCACCAGTTCGCGACCTTCTTCCTGGCGCGTGTGGACGGCGAGTCGCTGCGCCTCACCTTCTCGAACGCCGGACACAACTGGCCGGTGGTGCTGCGTCCCAACGGCGAGCGACACTTCCTCGAGCGCGGCGGCACCGTGCTCGGCATCCTGGAGGGCGTGGAGTTCGAGGAGGCCCAGGTCGCGCTCGGCCCCGGCGACCTGGTGGTGCTCTACACCGACGGGGTGAGCGAGGCGTTCAACGCGCGCAACGAGCAGTTCGGGGAGGAGCGGCTGTGCGATGTCGTTCAGTCCATGCCGCGCGGGCTCCCCGCGCGCGAGGTGGCAGAGCGCCTGCACCACGCACTGCGCGAGTTCCTGGGCGACCGCGAGCCGCAGGATGACCTCACGCTGCTGGTGCTGCGCGTGCTCGAGCGTGTGCCCGCGGAGAAGAGCGAGACGCGCGCGCCCGAGGTCGTCGCCGCGCGCTGAGAGACGCCGGGGTGGGCGGCCCGCCTCGGCGAGCCGCACGCCGAGGCTCGATGCGCACTCCCACGCCCCGGCGGCGCCCCCGCCGGCGCCGCGCCCGGAAACGCCTCGCGGGCCCCTTCGCGAGCCCGCTCATGCGAGGGCCCGGCCGTGCCGATTCTCACTCCAGAATGCCCGGCCTGGTGGGAATCATTGCGCGGGGCCCCATGCGATACCGCAGCACGACCTACGTCTGCGCGGTTTGCGGCATGGCGGTCCTGTATTACCTCGCGGGGCGGCTGGGCCTGCTCCTGGCGATCCCTCCCGGGTACGCGACGGCCGTGTGGCCCCCTTCCGGAATCGCCCTGGCGGGCCTGTTGCTCTTCGGCGGGCGCATCTGGCCCGGAGTCTTCATCGGGTCTTTTGCCCTCAACATCTGGACCTCCCTGGATCCCACGGACCCGACCTCGAGGCTGCGGTCCCTCCTGATCGCGTCCAGCATCGCCGCCGGCTCCACGCTCCAGGCGTTCCTGGGGCAGCGTCTGGTGCGCTGGATCTCCGGAGGGCCCGATGCGAAGCCTTGGGAGAGAAGGCGGGAGCTGGCGCTGGTCCTGGGCGGACCCATCGCGTGCCTCGCGGCCGCGACCCTGGGGGTCACGACGCTCGCGCTGACCGGAGCGATCAAGCCTGGCAGCATTCCGTACAGCTGGATGACGTGGTACGTGGGCGACACGATCGGCGTCGTCATCTTCACTCCGATCCTCCTGTTGTGGGCGGCCCGGCCGAATCGAATCCCGATCCACCGGCGGCTCGCGGCGACCGCGCCGCTGGTCGTCACGTTCACTCTGGTGGTTCTCCTCTTCACGCGCGTGAGCGCGCTGGAGCAGCACCAGATCCGGATGAAACTCGAACAGCGCTCGGGCATGTCGTGGGGAATTCTGGCCGCGGGCATGGCATTCACCGGGCTGCTCGGCGCCTACATCTTGAGCCTGCTCGGACAGTCCGCGATCGTCGAGCGTCTGGTCGCTCTGCGCACCGAGGAGCTGCGCCGCGCCAACGAGGAGGCCAAATCCGCGCAGCTAAAGCTCGTCCAGTCCGCCCGGTTGGAATCGGTCGGGCGGCTTGCGGCGGGCGTGGCGCACGAGGTCAAGAACCCGCTCGCCGTGATTCTCTTCGCGATCGACTACCTGAAGGAATCGGTGCGCTCGCCGGATCCCAATGTAGCGGTCGCGCTGACCGACGCACGGGAGGCCGTGGTGCGGGCCGACGGCGTGATCCGTGACCTGCTCGATTTCTCCACCGGCGCAGAGCTCAAGCCCAGCATGCAGGACATCAACGACGTGGTTCAGAAGGCGCTGCTGCTGGTGCGCCACGCCATCACCCGGGCCCACATCCACGTGGTCGAGGAGCTCGAACCCGGGTTGCCTCCGGTGATGATCGACCGCAACAAGATCGAGCAGGTCCTCGTCAACCTGATCATCAACGCCATCGACGCGATGCCCCACGAAGGGAGGCTGACCGTCCGCACGCGGCGGGAGCGGCCGCAGGACATCCGGTCCGAGGCGGGCGCCCAGACCGATCCGTTCCAGGCCGGCACGAGCGCCATCGTCGTGGAGATCGAGGATTCCGGCACGGGGATCGACGAAGGGTCCGAGGCGAGGATCTTCGATCCCTTCTACACGACGAAACCGGCGGGGAAGGGATCAGGCCTGGGACTCGCCGTCAGCCGGTCAATCGTCGCGCTGCACGGAGGCTCGATTGGAATCGTCAACAAGGAGGGCGGCGGCGGTGCACGAGCCATCGTCGTCCTGCGAAGCGTCAGACCAAAGGAGGAGGGAATCGCCTGTGCCTAGGTCGCGAGTTCTCTTGATCGACGACGAGCCCAGCTTCACGCGGATGCTGAAGCTGAACCTCGAGCGCCGCGGCTTCGATGTGATGATGGAGAACAACGGCGCGAACGCCCACGCGGTCGCGCGGGCATTCCGGCCGGATTTCATCTTCCTGGACGTGATCATGCCGGACGTGGACGGCGGCGAGATCGCGGCGCAGATCCGAGGCGATGCGAATCTCAAGTCGGTGCCCATCGTGTTTCTCACGGCGGGCGTGTCGAAGGAGGCGACCCGCCTGCGGAAGAACGTCATCGGCGGGGAGATCTACCTCGCGAAGCCGACCAGCGTGGAGGAGGTGGTGCGCTGCATCGAGAGATTGCTCGGGAAGCAGGCGGGCGTCACTCCCGGAGGCTCATGAGGCCCTGCGCTCGGGGTGGCTCAGCATGTCTTCGACCGTGCTCAGGAGCTCGGACGTGGAGACCGGCTTCATGAGATAGGCTTCCGCGCCCACGCTGAAGCCGAGCAACTTGTCCTTCGGCTGGCTCAATGCCGTCAGGATCACGACCGGCAGGATCCACGGGTGATAGAGCTTCCGCAGCTGCACGCAGATGTCGTAGCCGCTCACATCCGGCAGGATGAGATCGAGGATGACCAAGTCCGTGCGGTGCTCGGCCGCGAACACGAGCGCGGGTTTCCCGGCGTTCACGACCTGCGCGTCGTAGCCGGCCCGGTCCAGATGGGCCTTCATCTGGCGCGCCAGCGCCTGGTTGTCCTCGACGATCAGAATCCGCGCGCGCGCGCCTTCCGCGTATAGATCCACATTCCGAATATCGGCAACTTTGCCGCGGAAATGAGCGGAAATAGGAGTCGGCTCTTGTGGATTGCAGCGCTTCAGGTTGGCAGCCGTTCGCGCATCGCCGGGATGGATTCAGCCCTGCGCGGCCTCCGCCAGCGCCCGCTCCTCTGCCGGAATCCGGATCAGCAGCACGGCGAGATTGAGGGCCGAGGCGGCGAGCGCCGTGCGCCCCGCGCCGAACAGCATCGAGCCGGCGAATAGCTCGAGGGTGACCGCCACGTAATTCGGGTGGCGCAGCCAGCGGTAGATGCCACCGGTCACCCGCGGCAGTCCAGGCACCACCCAGATCCGCACCGTCCAGCGCTCGCGCAGCGCGCGGTGGACCTGGACCCGCAGCGCCTCGGCCGCCCCGAGCAGCGCGAGCCACAGCGGCCAGAGCGGGCCGGGGCGCACGCCGCGGAACCCCACCTCGGCGGCGAGCGCGATCGGATAGAGCGTGTGCAGGATCACGAACAGCGGAAAGTGCGAACCGCCGACCTCGTAACCGCCGCGGTCACGGAGCCGGCGCTCGTTGCGCGCCGAGGCCCGCAGCTCGAACAGGCGGTGGGCGACGATGAATGCAATGTAGAAGGCGAGGGCGAGCAGCGTGGGGAGCGGCACCGGCCCCGGCAAGCCTACACGCCCCGCATCAGCACCAGCTCCGAGGAGAACCCGGGGCCGAGCGCGGCCAGCACCGCGGAGTCGCCGGGGCGGATGTCGCCGGCCGCGAGCGCGCGCTCGAGCACGAACAGGCAGGTGGGCGACGACATGTTTCCGCACTCGCGCAGCACTTCGCGCGCGTGGCGGAAGGCCTCGGGTGGAAGTCCCAGCGCTTCGCCATAGGCGGCGAGCACTTTGGGCCCGCCCGGGTGGGCGATCAGGTGGGTGAGGCGCTCGAGGCTGGTGCCGTTCGCGGCGAGGAACGAATCGAGGTTGGGCCGCACCCACTCGCGCACGATGGTCGGGATGTCGCGCGAGAAGATCACGTGGAGCCCATGCTGGTCCACGTCCCAGCCCATCACGTCGAGGGTGTCGCGCCACAGCATGCTGCGGCTCGCGAGCAGCTCGAAGCCGCGGGCGCCCGCGTCCGTTCCGTGATCGGCGCCGGCGCCGTTGCCCGATCCGTTCGCTCCGGACGCATGCGCATCTGCGCCCGCGATCACGGCTGCGGCGGCGCCGTCGGCGAACAGCGCGGCCGCGACCAGGCTGCGGCGGTCGAGGTCGCGCCGCTGAAAGGTGAGGCTGCACAGCTCGAGCGCGATCAGCAGCACGTGAGCGCTCGGGTCGGCGAGCGTGAAATCGCGGGCGCGCGCCAGGCCGGCCGCGCCCCCGGCGCAGCCCAGCCCCCAGATCGGCGTGCGGCGCACGTCGCTGCGGAACGACAGGACGTTGGCGAGGCGCGCGTCGACGCTGGGCGTGGCGAGCCCGGTGGAAGAGACGAATACCACATGGTCCACGTCGGCGGGCGTGAGCCCGGCGCGCGCGAGCGCGCGCGCGGCGGCCTCGGCCGCGAGCTCCAATGCGTGCTCCAGGTAGCGCGCGTTCATCTCGCCGAAGGTCCGGACCTGCGCGTACCACTCGAGCGGCATGCAGAAATAGCGGGTCTCGATGCCGGAGGAATCGAAGACCCCGATCAGCCGCCGGTCCTCGGGATCGAGCCCTTCTTCGAACATGCGGGCCGCGAGCGCGCGCGCCGCGGTCTGCGACGCGATGTGCCTCGGGAGCGCGGTGGCGACCGAGAGCAGGCGCGGGGGCGCGCCCAGGGTGGAACGACGCGGCGCCGGACGAACGGCGGTGGAATCGGGCTGCGCGGACAAGGATGACCTCCCCCGAGAGTCGAATGCGCGGCCGTACGTGCGGGAACGAGCGCAAGGGAGCATAGCGCCGCGCGCGCGCCACCGCCATGCCCCGGCGGGCGTGGCTTGGTCCGTGTCAAGGCGCGGTGTAGTGTCGCGCGCCATGACGGGCGAAGCGCCGCGCTACCCTCTCGCGCTCGCGTGGGGGCTCGCGGCGCTCGCAGTGCGCGCGGCGCTTGCGGCCCGCGCGCCGATCATCGAGGTCGACGGCGCCTACTGGGCGGGGCTCGGGGCGGCGCTCGAGCGCGGCGACCTCCGCAACGGCCTGAGCACGGCGTGGCCTCCGCTTTATCCGGCGGCGATCGCCGCGTTCCTGCGCGTGGCGCGCCTGCTCGGACGCGCGATCGAGCCCGCGACCCTCGAGGCCTGCGCCCGCGCCGCTTCGGTGGTGGCGGGCACGCTGCTGCTCTTCCCGCTCCACGCGCTCGCGCGCCGCCTGCTGGCGCCACGGGCGGCCGCGGTCGCGACGCTGCTCGTGGCGTTTCATCCGCGCATGCTCCAGTACTCGGCGGCGGCGCTTTCGGAGACCACGTTCGCGCTGTGCCTGGTCGCAGCCCTCGCGCTGCTGGTGGCGCGGGAGCAGGAGTCGTACGGGGCGTGGGCGCGCGAGGCAGGCGCGGGCGCGCTCTTCGGGCTCGCCTACATCGCGCGTCCCGAAGGACTGCCGCTCGCAGCCGCACTGTGGCTCGCGGGGCTCATCCTTCGCCCGCCGGCTTCGGACGGCACGCCCGCCTCCGCGGCGCCGCGTGCGTTGGCGGCGCGGCTGCGCCCGGCGTTCGTGATCGCGACCGTAGTCGTCGCCCTGCCGTGGCTGCTCTTCGTCCATGCCACGCTGGGGCGCTGGTCGCTGGGGGAGAAGGGCGAATACAACTTCTGGCGCGCGTTCGCCGTCGA
>Ga0075433_10001999_pt1 | contig 15352 bp, 13 predicted proteins | sample RhiMethybrSRZTD2_FD_75299 | JGI IMG/M metagenome (GOLD analysis project Ga0075433, IMG submission 75299) | Populus rhizosphere microbial communities from Tennessee, USA - Rhizosphere MetaG P. TD hybrid SRZTD2 | ecosystem: Host-associated > Plants > Roots > Rhizosphere > Soil | place: USA... | reverse complement strand
ACAGCCGGGCAATCAGGGGGGACACGGCGGGAACGGCCTGCAGGGCTATGAGGGACAGCCGGGGAATCAGGGAGGCCACTGAGTCGTCGGTCCCTGAATTCCGACACCACGGAACTCACCTCCCCGTGGGCATCGAGTCCCGTCTCGATTCAGAGTCGTAGATCGAGACGATCGGCCTGGCTCCCGAAGTTGGAAGCGAGCCCGTGTGTCGGAATCTCGAAAAGGCAGGGTCGCCGGTCATCCCAGTGGCCCTGCCTCTCATTCCCAATGACACGGATTCTCAAATGCCCTCAGACTGTCCGAAACTTCGAGAAGGACTGGTCGTCAGCCGACAGCCCTCGACGGGAGCGACCGCCTTCGTCATCAAGGACCCCGCCAGGGGCCGTTTCTTCCGCTTCCGCGAGCTCGAGTTTTTCGTGGCCGAGCAGATGGATGGGGCGGTTTCCTTGGACGACATTGCGCAACGCGTGCAGGAACGTTTCGGAACGCCTCTCTCCCGGGATAATCTCGAGCAGTTTGTCGGGCGGCTCCGAACTTCGGGACTGTTGCAGACCCTCGATGAGACAGGGTCCGACGCTCCGCACCCGCGAAAGACGTTCGGCGGCAGTTTGCTTTATCTCCGATTGAAGGCCTTCGATCCCGATCGTCTCTTCGACATCCTGGCTGAGAGTCTGCGGTTCCTCTTCACCCCCGCTTTCCTGACGACTTCCGCCGCGCTCATCGTCCTGGCGGCCCTCACGGCGGCGGCGAACGGGCCCTCGATCGCCAGGGACATTGCGCAAGCGATCCAGATCCACACGCTTTTCTTCGCCTGGCTCACCGTATTCCTGGTCATCATCGTCCACGAGTTTTCCCACGGACTCACTTGCAAGCACTTCGGTGGGAATGTCCACGATCTCGGATTTCTGCTGCTTTATTTCCAGCCTACTTTCTATTGCAATATCAGCGACGCCTGGCTCTTTCCGGAGAGGTCGAAGCGCCTCTGGGTGACCCTAGCGGGTGCCTACTCGGAGCTGGTCATCTGGGCGATGGCGACGCTGGTCTGGAGGGTCACGGAACCCGGCACGGGGCTCAGCTTCATGGCCTTGGTGGTCATGGCCACTTCGGGAATCAGGACGCTGTTCAACCTCAATCCCCTCATCAAGCTGGATGGCTATTATCTCCTCAGTGACGGGGTTCGAATTCCCAATTTGAGAAAGAAGGCCTTCGCCTACCTGAACGATCGGTTGCGTGGGGTCCTGGGAACAGGCACAAGCGGGACGTTCGCGACGACATCTCGCGAGCGGAGGATTTTCCTCACCTACAGCCTGCTCGCTGGCGCCTACTCCTGCTGGCTGCTGGGCATCATCGCCTTCTACGTCGGCGGCGCGCTGGTGCGCCGATACCAGGGTTGGGGGTTCATTCTGTTCGCCGTCCTTTTCGGGGCCGTTCTGAGCAATCCGGTCAAGGCGACGCTGCATGGGCTTCGCCCCGCTCCAGAAAACGTTAAGAATCGCAGGCGCCCCTGGAAAAGACTTGCAACCGCCCTGGCTCTCCTCGCGTTGGTTGCGGCGGTCCTCTTTTTCGGCCGCATGGACCTGCGGGTCTCCGGAGAATTCACCGTCTTGCCGGTTCAAAACTCGGACGTCAGAGCGGAAGTGGAGGGGATCGTCGAGCAGGTCTTTGTCGAAGAGGGAGCCAAGGTGAACCAGGGCGACGCGATTGCCCGATTGTCCGATCGGGATTACCGGGCCGAGCTGCGCATGCTCGAGGCCCAGATCGAGGAGAAGCAGGCGACGCTCAGGATGCTGAAAGCCGGGCCCAGGGCGGAGGAAGTCCAGGTGGCGAAGACGGGCGTGGAAAAGGCCGGAGACCGATTAGCGTACTCCCAGGCCCAGATGGACCGCCTCAGGAAGCTGTTCGCCGAGAAGCTGCTTTCCGAGGACAAGCTCGAGGAAGGTGAGGAGCAGGTTTCCGTTCGACAGAAGGAGCTGGAGGAGGCGCAGGGGAGGCTCCAGGTCTTGGAGGCCGGGAGCCGTCCCGAGGAAGCCGAAGCCATCGGGGCCGAGATTGCGCGCCTTACGGCCAATCGGAGCTACCTGCAGGAAAAGCTCCAATCCGTGAACGTTGTCAGTCCCCTTTCCGGCATCATCACGACTCCCAAGCTGAAGGAAATCGTCGGCCAGCAGGTGAAGCAGGGCGATTTAATCGCGAAGGTGCAGGCACTGAGCACCGTCACGGCCGAAATTGCCGTGCCTGAGAAGGAAATCGCCGACGTGAGGGTGGGCCAGAAGGTCATCCTCAGGGCCAGGGCCCTTCCCGGCATCAATTTTACGGGCACGGTGGCCTCGATCGCGCCAACCGTCGTCGTCCCGGGGGAGGGACAGACCGAGAGGACGGTCACGGTCTCGACGATCCTCGACAACTCCTCCTTCCGGCTCAAGTCCGAGATGACCGGCAACGCTAAAATTCAATGTAGCCGCCGGCGTCTGATCGACCTGGTGACCCGGAGGTTTACCCGCTACGTCAGGGTCGAGTTCTGGTCATGGTGGTAATCAGAACCGATCTGGAACCTCGCAACTCCCCTCCTGGTATCCAGTCCTCTGGCCTGTGGCTCGACTCGAAGAGTGATGGTGAGTCTCCAGCCAGCGCGCCTCCTCCACGGTCAGCGTGATGGCCGAGTAGTCCTCCTCCACCTTCCCCATGAGGACGAACGGTTTGGTCGTGGTGAGGATCCGGCAGAAGCGGTCGTAGGCATTGGGGAAAAACGTCGTCTCGTAGATGTCGGTGGTGTCCTCGAAGGACAGAAACTCCATCGGCTCCCCTTTCTTCGTCTCCACCAGCTTGCCGGTGATCAGCCAGCCCACGGTGGTGACGCGCCTTCCCACGTGCCGGGCCAGCTCGATTGCTGGAACGTGGCGGATTCCGGCCAGCTCGCGGCGATAGAGCGTCAGCGGGTGCCGGCTCACCAGAAAATCCAGCGTGTCCGCCTCGTCCCGCAGGATCTTCTCCTCGTCCACTTCGGGCGGGGACGGCAGGTTCTCCCGCTCCGGCTCGAACAGCGACAGCTGCCGGCGGCTCTTCGTGGCCCGCCCCTCGGCGTGCGCGAGCAGCCGCCACATCATCGCCGGGCGGCTGGTGCCTGTGGCGATGGAGTCGAAGCAGCCGGAGCGGATCAACAGGCGCACGTCCGACGGATCGGCATCCACGCGCGCCAGGAAGTTTTCCAAAGAGTGAAAAGGTCCGCCGCGCCGCCGCTCCTCCAGCAGCGCCGTGATCCCGGCGTCCTTGAGCCCTTTCACCTGCATCAGTCCGACGCGTAGCTCACCGCAATGCCCTTCCATCTCCGCCCGGACTCGGGAGCCGCGCGCCGGGTCTCTCTTGTCGGATGCCGTGCGCGTCATCCCCGTGTACTGCTTCTCCGAGGCGTTCACGTCGGGGAGCAGCACCCGCAGCCCCATGCGGCGCGCCTCGGAAACGTAGGCGAAGGGGGAGTAATACCCTCCCTGGTTGGAGATGACCGCCGCGATGAACTCCGCCGGGTAGTGGGCCTTGAGATAGCAGGACTGGAAGGACACCATGGCGTAGGAGGCGGAGTGCGGCTTGCAGAAGGAATAGCCCGAGAACGACAGAATCATGTCCCAGACTTTCGCCGCCACCTCCTCGCCGATGCCGCGAGCGCGCGCCCCGTCGAAGAACTGCTCCCGGTAATCCTCCATGCGCTTGCCGGGCCACTTGCGCGTCAGCACCTTGCGCAGCCCGTCCGCATCCACCGTGGAGAAGCCCGCCATCCGCATGGCGACCTTCGCCACGTCTTCCTGGTAGCACATGATCCCGTAGGTCTCCACCAGCACCTCGTCCAGAATCGGATGCAGCGCCGCGTAGGCCCCGCCGCGCAGCCGCCGCACGTACTCCCGGATGTACTCGTTGGCGGCGGGGCGGATCATGGAGGAGTGGATCACCAGGTGCTCGAAATCACCGTGGCGCGTCTTCTGCTGCAGCTGACGCATGGCCGGGGACTCCACGTAGAACACGCCCATCGTCTTGCCGTCGCGCATCAGATCCAGCGTCGCCCGATCTTTCAGCGGGCTGAAGGCATCGTAGCGGATTTCCAGGCCGTGGTTGTGTTGCACCGCCCGCAGCGCATCGCGGATGACGGACAGCGAGCGGTTCCCCAGCAGGTCGATTTTCACCAACCCGGCCTCTTCCGCCTGATCCTTCTCCCACTGCACCACCATCACCCCTTTGGCCGAGCGCTGCACCGGCACGTGCCGGTCGATTCCGTCGGGGGCGATGACCACTCCGCCGCAATGCACCGACAGGTTGCGCGGGCAGCCGGAGATTCTTTTCGCCCATTTGAGGATTTCCGGCCACGGAGCCTCCAGGTGCAGCCCGCGGAACAGCGGGTCGCTGCGCACCGCTTCTTCGGGATCGTCCGGCCCGCCGTAGCGCGTCAGCCTGGAAGTCACGACGCCGATCTCCGCCGCCGGGAGGCCCCACACCTTCGCCACTTCCCGCACCGCCGCCCGCAGCCGCAGTGTGACGTGATTGGCGATCATCGCCGCCTGCGCCTCGCCATAGGTGTCGAAGACATATTTGAGGATGTCATCGCGCTCGTCCCAGCAGAAATCGACGTCGATGTCGGGCGGGTCCTTGCGGCCGGGGTTCAGGAAGCGGTCGAAGTAAAGGTCGTGCCGGAGCGGATCGACGTGGGTGATTCCCAGGGCGTAGGAGACCAGGCTGGCGGCGGCCGATCCGCGCCCGCAGGTGCGGGGCGACTGCTTGACGATGTCCTCCACCACCAGGAAGTAATCGGCGAAGTGCTTCTCGCCGATGATCCGCAGCTCGTAGTCGAGCCGCGCGCGGGCCTGGGGGGTGATGGCGCCGTAGCGGCGGATTACGCCTGCCTCGGAGCGCTGCTTGAGCAGCTCGAAGGCAGCCTCGGGATCGCGCCCCTGAAAGCGCGGGAAGATCAGCCGGCCCCAGGGCGGCTCCTCCCGGCCGCACCGTCCGGCGAGGCGCGCGGAGTTCTCCACCGCCTCGGGGCAGAAGGAAAAGAGCCGCTCCATCTCTTCGGGGGAGCGCAGCCATGCGCCGCGCGGCGCCAGCCCGGAGGAAGGGACGCGGTCGCGGGTGGTGTTCAGCGCGATGGCCCGCAGCAGGCGGTGCATCTCCCAATCGCCGGGGGCGAGGAAGTGGACATCGCCCACCGCCACCGGCGGAATTCCCATCGCTCGAGCTTCGCGCAGGCGCGTGAGGGAATGCGTGGGCTCCGCTGCCGGAGTGTGCCCCGCCGTCAACGCCAGATACAAATCGGCCGTGCCGGATTGCGCCGCCAGGGCCCGCAGCAGCGCGACGGAGGAGCTCAGGACGACGAGCCCCTCGCGGCTGAATCCCGCGTCGAGCCGGAGCTCCGGCTCGCGGTGCTTCCGGCTCAGCAGCCGGCAGAGGTTGGCGTAGCCGGCATCGGTTTCCACCAGGCAGACGGCGCTCGCGTCGGTTGCCCGCACTTCGGCCCCCAGGATCGGCCGGATCCCCGCCGCCTTCGCCACCTCCCAGAAGCGCACCAGCCCATACACCCCGTCGGTGTCGGTGAGCGCCAGGGTGGTGATTCCCAGGCGCACCGCCGCCGCGCCCAGATCCTCGGGCGATGCGGTGCCCCGCATCAGGCTGTAATGGGAATGCACCGCCAGATGCACGAACCGGCTCACCTGCCCCTCCGAATAAAATTTATCAATTCTGCCGTTTGAATCCGACCGCCGCGATGCCGAAACGTCCCCGTATCCTGTCCAGCGCCGCCGTCAGCGCCGAATCGCGACGCTCCTTCCGGGTCGCCGTCGCCATCGGATCAACGGCTTCGGCGCCGCCTTGCCGAACCATTCGTTCCCCGGCGATCGCGCTCCTTCGCTGCTCGCCGGCTCCCCCGGCATCGCCAGCCCCCGTCCCCATCTCCCCGTGAGCCGGCGGATCTTCATCGGCCTCAAACAGCGAAAGCTGGCGCGGCGCCTCCCGGAGATCCGCCATCGTGACCTCGAGATGGCGGATCTGGGTCCTCCTGCCCCGCGCCTTTTCGAACAGCCGCTGCACGATTTCACGCGCCGCCAGGTCGTGGGCCACGGGCCGTGCCAGCGTCTCCTCCCGCACCGACTCCACTCCGTCGACGTAGCACAGCCGGATCGAGACGCGCCCCGCTTCCCGATGCATCCGCCGCACCCGCGCCGCGGCGCGTGCCGCCAGCCGGTCCAGCGCTTCCCGGTGGACGGCATCCTCGTTGGAATCCTCCGCAAGCGTCTCCTCCTCCCGCACCGCGGGAGTTGTCTCCGGCGGCCGCACCGGCGACGGATCGATCCCCCGCGCCTCCCGGTAGAGCCGCCAGGCACGCTTGCCGAACAGCAGCCGCAGATGCGCCACGTCCAGCGCCGCCAGCTCCTGCACCCGGCCGATGTTCACTTCCCACAGGATTTCACGCGCCGGCGGGTCCACCCCCGGCAGCAGGTCGACTTCCAGCGGCGAGAGGAAGGGAGCCTCGCTTCCCGGGAAGACGTCGTAGAGGCGCTCGGGCCGGATGACGCGGGCCGCCACCCGGCTCACCAGCTTGTTGGAGGCCACGCCCAGCGTGGCGGCGAGGCGCAATCGCCCGCGGACCTCACGCTGGATGCGGTCGGCCGAGTCCACCGCCCGGCCGAACAGGTGGTGCGTGCCGGTCATGTCCAGGAACACGTGTCCCCCGCCCGCCGGCTCCAGCAGCGGTGAGTAGCAGCCCAGGACTTTCAGGATGGCGTCGGAGGCGCGCCGGTAAAGCGGCTCGTTGGGAGGCAGGACGATCAGGTCGCGGCAGATCCTTGCGGCGCGTGCCAGGGGCATGCCGCGGAACACCCCGGCACGGCGCGCTTCCAGCGAGGAGACCAGGATGGCCGCGCGGGTGGACGACGACGGCGCCACCACCACCGGCCTTCCCACCAGCCGCGGCGAGACCACCCGCTCCACCGCCACGGGAAACGCCGGAATGTCCAGATGCAATATCGCTCGGTCCATGGCTGCCAGCTCACGGTTCTATGCCGCAAGACATCTCCCTTGAAAGTGAGCTTCCGGATGACTTCGAGAGCGCTTTCAGCGCGATCCTCCATCAGCCTCGCTCACGCGCCGTCACGCCGCTTCCTGCGGCGTTTACCGACACTCTGCCTCGGCGCCCATCGAGCCGTTTGAGCCCTTCGCGAGCCCTTTCGCGGTGCGGCGCCGCCTGAGCCCTTTGAGCCCTTTCTGAGCCCTTTGGCATCCACGGTGTAGTAGGTGCCCTTGCCGGTCGTTCCCACCTTGCGCAAAATCCCCGACTTCGTGAGCGCCTCGAGATCCCGGGTGGCGGTGGCCTTGGTCACCCCGGTGAGCCGTTGATACTCCGCGTTGCCGATCCGCACGTGAGTCCGTACGAAATCGATCGCCTTCTTCTGGCGCTCGCCCAGACCCAGCGAGAGCAAGGCAGAGGTCGTCAGCCAGTCGCGCCACAATGCCTGAACGAACGTGCCTCCGTCCTGCCTGAACTCCGGCTCGGGCAGCCCGGCCTCGCGAAGGCGCGCGATCATATCGAGCGTCCCCGTGCCGGCCTTCTCGATGTAGCGCGCGAGAAACAGGGGCTCGGCGATCAGCGGATTACGCGGGATGGACGGATGCGGCCGGCGCAGCCGTTCGAGGGTCAGCGGCGGCGGCAGGTGACCAGGATTCCAGACCTCAAGCCGATCGACGAAAAGCATCACCTGCACGCTGGCATTGCTCGCGTAATCACGGTGCGCGATCGCGTTGACGACGGCCTCTCCGACCGCTTCCCGCGGCAGCTCGTAGCTCGTCGGCGCTTCGGTCCCCCGGGCGCGCGTCCCGACGCGTCGCGCGACTTTCGACAAGACGAAGTCCACCGCCTGATCCACCAGCTCGAACACCGTCCCTTTGTAGACCTGATAGGAAGGAATCGGCTTGCGCACCTCGGTGCCGTGAAAGTGCAGGCACTTGACCTCGGAGGTCGGCAGGAAGCGCTGCGGGTTGCGACCGAAGAGGAGCACCGCGGCATGGCTGGGTTCTTGGCCGTCGAGCAAATCGAGATGCGCCAGAACCGTTCCCATCGCGGTGCCGGGCGGCAGAGGATACCCCCGCTCGGATTGGGCGCGAGAAAGGAACCGATTCAGCTTCTCGGCGGAAAGATCGCCGAGGGTCGCCTCCGGGCAGGCGGCGGCGTCGAACGGCTTGGTGCGCAGCCCGCCCGTGCGCTCAAGCTGCTCGACCAGGCTCGCGTAAAGCGCGGCGGTGAGATCCGGGATGTTCATGAAGCGGCGACGAATCAATTGCTCGCCGGCCCTCCGGACGAGCGCCGCCATCTTCGGGTGACGGGCGCGGCCACCCACCCCTTTGACGAAGATGAACCGCGGTTTGCCCTGGCGCGTGGCCCGGCCGAATTCCCGTTCCGTGGGTGAGACACCCTCCCCATCCTCGGAGCCGTACTCGTCGCCGAACAGCCCCACGTAGATCGCGCAGCGGTCCACCTCGTCCAGGTACGCCGCGTCCACCTGAATGTCGGCGGCGGGGAGATCCTCGAAGAGAAAAACGGTGAAGAAGCGGCGCAGAAGCGGATTGCTCTCGACGAATACCTTCACGGCGCGCCGCTCCTCGACCATCTCCTTTTGCACACTGCTGACGAATATGGATGCTGTGGCCATGATCTTCCGGCGGGTCGGCACCACCCGCCTCACCCTCACGTCCTGAATTTCCGGAGCAGGCCGACGACGATGCCGCGGATTTCCAGCTCGCCTGCGGTTTCGTCCAGGAAGAGGGACGCAAGCGCCGGGTTGGCGGGGCGCAGCTCCACGCGCCCGCTCTTGCGGTACAGGCGCTTCACCGTCGCCTCGCCGTTGACCATCGCCACCACCGTCTGCCCGTCCTCGGCGGTGGCTTGCCGGCGCACCACCACCACGTCGCCGTCGCGGATGCCATCGTCGATCATGCTGTCGCCGCGCACCCGCAGCGCGAAATTCTCGCCGCTTCCCAGAAGGCTGCGCGGGATCTCGATCTTCTCGGCCGTCTCGATGGGCTCGATGGGCTTGCCCGCCGCCACCGTTCCCAGCAGCGGAATGGTGAACGAGGGCGTCCCGTGCTCCACGAGCCGCAGCGCCCGCTTCTTGTTTCCCCACGGGCTGCGGACGTATCCCTTCTCCTCCAGCACCTTCAGGTGCTTGGCCACCGCGTTGGTGGATTTGAGCCGCAGCGCCCGCCCGATCTCCTGGTAGGTGGGCGCCTCCCCCTGTCGCTCGATGTAGTCCTGGAGGAACTCGTAAAGCTCGCGCTGCCTCGCCGTCAGGTACATGGGATCCCGCGTCTGGACTTCAATGGCAGGGAAGTGATCTGGTGATCAAGCTTCACCGCCCGTTCTTCATGGCGAATTTGGGGTTCTCGATGATGCCGAGGACGTTTCCGAAGGGGTCGGTGACGGTGGCGACGCGGATGTCATCCCCCACCTCCTGCACCTGGCTGTGGGGTTTCGCCCCCAGCTCGACCAGCTTCTTGAAGGCGGCCTTCGCGTCGGGCACGCCCCAGTAGGCCACCCCGGCGCTTCCCTGCTTGACGCCGCCCATGTCCGGGTCCAGCCCCAGCTCGTAGCCTCCCACGTTGAAGCCCACGTAAAACGGCTTGTCGAAGTAGGGCTTGATCTTCAGCGCTTTGCTGTACCACTCCTTCGCCTTTTCCAGATCTTCGACATGGTAGATGACCGTCCTGAGTCCCTGGAACATGCGGCCTCCTTCTGGTGTCGACTCCCCTTCCGTGGGCTTTCCTCATCGGGTCGCAGCTCTATCGGCAGTTCGGTAGTAATGAAGATAGGTGAAAGTTAGGTGAAAGTCAACACCCCCCCGAATCCCCGATGAGCGGGAGTTGTGGCTGGGGGTTTATGGAATCCCCGGTGATTCGATCTTCAGGATGGTGACTTCCGGCGGGACGAGGAAGCGGGCGGGGAGATAGCTCATCCCCGTGCCGGTGGTGACGAAGAGGTGCTGCCCGCGCTCCACAATGTGCCCCTTGAGATAGCGGTTGCCGTAGATGGAAGGGACGACCAGCGCGCCGATGAGCGGAAACACGACCTGGCCGCCGTGGGTGTGACCGGCCAGAAGCAGGCTGACCCGGGCGGGGATCTCCGGGAAGATGTCCGGGTTGTGGGTGATCAGGATTACCGGCGCCGAGTCGGTCACCTGCCGCAGTGTGCCGCGGACGTCGTGTCGCCCCTCGCGGAAATCGCTTAAGCCCCCGATCCAGAGCCCGGAGCCGCGAAAGGTCACGCGCTGCGCCCGGTCCTCCACCACCGCGATGCCCGCTTTGCCCAGCGACCGGGCCACGTCCCCGGCGTACCAGCGATCGTGGTTTCCGAGCACGGCGAAAACCCCCAGCGGCGCCTGCAGGTGGCCCAGCTCCGATGCCATCGCTTTCGGGCTGACCCAGTGCCCCGGAATCCTCCCTTTGACGTAATCCCCCAGCAGACAAATCAAATCGGGGTGGGCCTCGTTGGTGCGCCGCACGATCTCCCGGAGCTTGTCCAGGCCGTTGTACGGTGAGCCCACATGCAGGTCGGCAATCAGCGCGACGCGCAGGCCCGACATCTCCGGGGGCCAGTCGGGGAGCTGCAGCGGCACCTCGCGCACCCGGAACCGGTGCGGCTCCCACCAGAAAGCCCACACTCCCAGAAGGCAGACGACCGCGAGCAGCGAGGCGCTGATTCGGCGAAGGGTTTTCATGTCAGGGGAGCATCCACGAGGCACGGGCCCTAAGCTGGAGAGTTCTCACCTTAGAAGAGCCGTCCCTGCGCCGTGCCTTTGGGGATTGCCCTCGGGGCGATCTGGGGGTAGGCGGCTACCAGCTCCGCAGGGGCAGCCACTTTCTCGCCGCGCAGCATGGCGAGCAGCGTCAGCGCCGCCAGCGGAGCCTTTCCTCGGTAGTGGTTGTTGGCGATGACGAACACATCCGTGCTCTGCTCGGCGATACGCCGCGTGCGCGCCACCCACGGGAGCAATTCCTCCTCGGTGTAGAGATAATCGTAGCGCTCCCATGGCTCGGCCTGTTTCTTGAACCAGTTTTCCGCGTTGCGGCCGTGCAGGCGCGCGTAGCCGACGGGCGAAGTGGACACTTCGGTGGGGCCGATGGAGCGCGCGACGCCCGGCTGGTCCAGATTGCAGAAGCCGACATTGCGCTGGCGCAGGAAATCGAAGAGCTCGGGCCGGTCCCAGTCGGCATGGCGAATCTCCAACACCAATCGGAGCGCGCCGAATGCCTCGATGATCCGCTCTAGAATCTCGCGGCTCGCGGGGCCCGGCCGGAACGAGTATGGGAACTGCGCCAGGACGGCGCCCAGGATGTCCGCCTCCAGAAGAGGCTCCATCGCCCGCTTGAAGGCCGTTTCCTCGTCTCCCCGCAGTTCCGTTCGCTTGTGGGTGAAACCCTGGTAGAGCTTGGCGGTGAAGCGAAATCCCTGGCGCTCCTTCACGCGACGGGTCCATGAAAGAGTCGTCTTGATCTCTGGGATCCGATAAAACGTCGAATTGATTTCCAGGGTGTCGAAGAAGCCCGCCAGGTAGGCAAGGCGATCGAAGCGCGCTGGCTTGCGGGACGGATAGACGATTCCTTCCCAGTCGTCGTAGGACCAACCCGCAACACCCACCCGGATCATCGCAGCATCTTAGCAGAGGTGGCGCCGGGCGCCCTTTCTCGCTTATACTCCGCCGGCTTCTTGAGAGGAGGTCACATGGCGGCACCCCTAGAGCCCGCGCCATCAGGTTCTTACGAAGCTGAATATGCCCTGGAAGCTCCCCTGCCCTGCCCCGCTTGCAAGAAGGAGGTTTCCACCCTGCACGTGGTGCGCCTGCTTCGCTCCAAGGTCAATTTCACCTCGACACTGCCTCGCCGCGGCCACGTGATTATCTGTCCCGAGTGCAAAGTGATCCTGTCGGCCGAGCTTGGCGGCAGCATTTAATCCGATCGCCGCGCGCCATGACGGGCAACCCCGCCGCGCGCGGCGAAGGTGGGCACGCTTGGGTCCCCTTTCTCCCCGGAGGTCCCGATGAAAGCGATCGCACTCGTTTCGTTTCCCCTGCTGATCGTCGGCCTGGCAATGGCATTGTCGATGTCGCTCCAGACCCAATCCGCCTCTCTCGCCGAGGCGCAGAATCCCGTCGCCGCTGCGGCGGCGATTCCCGCGATGACTGCTTCGGCTGTGTCGCAAGCCAAAGCACCGCCGGTCTCTGCATCTCGAGCAGCCGGAGAGCAGGAGCTGCGCGACATGGAAGCGAAATTCGCCGCTGCCGTTGCCGCCAAGGACAGCCAGGCGTTCCTGGCGTTCTGGGCGGAGGACGCCGCGATGTTTCCGGCCGGTGAGCCCGTGGCGATCGGCAAAGAGAAAATACTGGAGGAATGGGCGCCGATCCTGAGCGATCCCACCGTCTCTCTCACCTGGTCGCCGGACAAGGCGGAGATTTCAGGCTCGGGAGATCTTGGATACACCTACGGCAAGTACCGTTGGACAGGAAAGGGGCCCGACGGGCAGTCTACCGTCCGCAACGGCAAGTACGTGACCATCTGGCGCGAGGGGCCCGATGGGAAATGGCGCGTGGTGGTGGACCTCGGCACGCCCAGCGACCCTCCTCCCGCCAAGCCGGCCCACTGACCTCAGGAAATGAGCGCGGAAGGCTTCGTCAGCATCGCCCTTGGGCTGGGCCTCAGTGCGGCGTGCGGCTTCCGCGTGTTCGTCCCACTTCTTTGCATCGGCACTGCGGCGCGCTTCGACTATCTCGCGCTCTCGCCCGGGTTTTCCTGGATGGCGACGACACCCGCGCTGGTCGCGTTCGGCACCGCGACGGCGATTGAGATCGGCGCCTACTACGTTCCGTGGCTGGATAATTTTCTCGATGCCGCTGCGACCCCCGCGGCGGTCATCGCCGGAGTCCTGGCGAGCGCCGCCGTTTTCGTGGAGATGCCGCCGCTCGTCCGCTGGAGTCTGGCGCTGATCGGCGGCGGCAGCGCCGCGGGGCTCATCCAAGGCGCGACCGTCCTGCTTCGTCTGAAATCGCTGGCGCTCTCCGGCGGGCTCACCAATCCGATCGTCTCCACCGCCGAGCTGGCCGGCTCCGCCATCACCTCGGTCCTGGCCATCCTGCTTCCCATTCTCTGCCTCGCGCTTCTCCTCGTCGGAGGCGTCCTCGTCTTCCGCAGCGCGGGGCGGATCTTCTTCGGGCGCTCTAATTAGTCAGATACGCGAACAGGTTCGTGCTGACCGCGCTGTCCGAGGTGTTGTAAAGCCAGATCCGGTAGCGTGGAAAGCTCACCAGAAACCGCTCCGGGTCGGAGGCGGAATAGGGCGAGGTCGCGCTGAAGGGCCCCGTCCTGATTTCGATGGGGAACTGGGTCTTCCCCTCCTCCTCGAAGACCCGCAGGACCGATTCCTCATCCGGAAGCAGGATCGCTCCGACGATTCCCGGCTTCAGCGCCTTGCCCTTGGACTGCCCGTTCAGCGCGAGTATTACGGAAGTAAAGCCGTCGACCTCCAGCGTTCCTCCCGAGATCAGGCGCGACACCTCGGTCGGCTTCACCGGAGGAACGACGATTTCCTTGTAGTGGCGCGCCACCGCATGCCGGATGATGCCGTCCACGGAAACCGTGCCCGACACCTGCTGCACCTTCGGGAAATTGGTGACGAAGACGCTCTGGATCTCGTCGACGGAGGCAGCGCCGAAGAGGAACCAAAGCAGAATCCCGAGGCAGAGCGGAAACAGAGCCGTGGCCAGATGCCTGCGCGTCATGGTGGACCTCCTGGGGTTTGAATCGCTGGCTTCGCATCCGGACAGAGATTAACCTCCGTTCCCGATCGAGGCGAACTATTCCTGTAATTCAGACGAATGAATCGATGGATTCAGCTTTCCGGAAAACGGGCTACCGCCAGCGGAAGATTTTGAGGGCAACGGTGAAGCTGACGATTCCCCAGCCCGCGACGATGGCCAGGGGAGCTCCGAGCTGCGTGAGGGAGGTGCCGTCGATCATCACGGCGCGCAGGGCATCATTCAGGGCAGTCAGCGGCAGCGCCTTCACGAACGGCTGGATGACATCCGGAAAGCGCGCGTACGAGAAGAACGTTCCCGAAAGGATCCACATGGGAAGCATCACCAGGTTCATCAGTCCGGAGACCGCTTCGATGGTCCGGGCGCGGCTCGCCACCAGCATCCCCAGCCCGGCGAACGACAGGGACCCGAGGACCGTGATGAAGGCCATGGCGCCCAGCGATCCGTGGACTCCAACGCCGAAAACCCAGCGGGCGAACCCGAGCAGCGCCGCGACCTCGACGAACAGGAATAGCAGCCGCGACAGGATGAACGAGCTCAGGTAGTGGCTGCGTTTCATGGGCGTCGCCATGAACCGCTTCAACAGCTTTTTGGTCCTGGCCTGCACCACCGAAAAGCCGATCCCCCAAAGGCCGCTCCCCATCAGGTTCATGCCCAGCAGCCCCGGAATGAGGAAATCGATGTAGCGGGAGCCGGGCTCCGTGACTTTCTCGTCGCTGACGCTCGCGACGTCGGTCCGCCCCCGGGACCTCTGAAGCGCTTCGTCCGCACCGAGCCTCGCCAGCCTGCTCTCTTCGCGAGTGGGGTCGTACCGATACACCAACGGATCCCCCGGCACCACGAGCAGGGCCAAACGCCCCGAGCGCAGCTGCGCGCGCGCCTCGTCCGGCTCGACCCTGGCCGCGGTGAGCATGGGCGAGCGGTCCAGAATCTGCACCAGCTCGCTGTCGCCTGACGAGCGCAGCACCCCGACCCTCAGCTCCTCGGGACCCCGATTGCGAAACGCGATGCCCAGGGCGAACGCCAGGACGATGGGGAACCCGAACACCCAGAAGATCGCTTCCGGCTCGCGGTAGAACTCCCGCATCCGCGCCAGGGTCAGCTGCACCAGCGGGTGGTCACGCATCGCGCAGCTGCCTGCCGGTGAGCGACACGAAAACGTCTTCCAGGGTGGCGTGGTGCGTGGTGAGCATCGACAGCTCGGCGTTGCGCCGCTCCAGAAGCGCCATGAGGGCCGGCACCGCTCGATGCACTTCCGTCACCGTGAGCGCCGTCCGATCGATGGACGGCCGCACCGATCGAACTCCAGGCAGCGCGGCAAGCTCCGCCGCCTCCGGAGCGCTCCCCGCACCTCCCGCCAGCGCAAATTCCACTACGTGCTCGGCGCCTAGCGAAGCGATCAGGCGCGGCGTCGAGTCCAGGGCGATGACTTTCCCGTGATCCATGATCGCCACCCGATCGCACAGGCGCTCGGCCTCTTCCATATAGTGAGTCGTGAGCAGCACGGTGCCGCCCTGCGC
>Ga0075433_10001997_pt1 | contig 15364 bp, 12 predicted proteins | sample RhiMethybrSRZTD2_FD_75299 | JGI IMG/M metagenome (GOLD analysis project Ga0075433, IMG submission 75299) | Populus rhizosphere microbial communities from Tennessee, USA - Rhizosphere MetaG P. TD hybrid SRZTD2 | ecosystem: Host-associated > Plants > Roots > Rhizosphere > Soil | place: USA... | reverse complement strand
GCCGGCGTCCTTGGTGGCCTGGCGCTGCGCGTCGTTGAAGTAGGCCGGAACCGTGATGACCGCCTCGGTCACCTTCTCCCCCAGGTAGTCCTCGGCCGTCTGCTTCATCTTCTGCAGAATCATCGCGGAGAGCTCGGGCGGCGTGTACGCCTTGCCCGCCAGGGTCACCTGGACCTGCCCGTTCGGGCCTTCCTTCACCGCGTACGGAACGTTCTTCGCCTCTTCGCCGACTTCGGCCGCGCGACGTCCCATGAACCGCTTGATCGAGTAGACCGTGTTCGCGGGGTTGGTGACCGACTGGCGCTTCGCCACCTGGCCGACCAGCCGTTCGCCCGTCTTCGTGAACGCGACGACGGAGGGAGTGGTTCGGGCTCCCTCGGCATTCGCGATGACGACCGGCTCACCGCCTTCCATCACGGCGACGCACGAATTCGTGGTGCCGAGGTCGATTCCGATGATCTTGCCCATCATTCCCTCCGGAGGGGCGGAACGCGGGTTCGGCGTTCCACCGTGATTTGGCGCCGGCGACGAGGCATCGCCCCGTCGCCGCGCCGTACTCTCGTGACTTCGTTGGTCGTTACTTCGCGATCTTGACTTGGATCTCGCGAGCCTTGGCTTCCTCCGCCTTGGGGATGCACACCTCGAGCACTCCGTCGCGATAGGTCGCCTCGATCTTGTCCGCCGCCACCGCGTGACCGAGCGAGAACGACCGCTCGAACGAGCCGTAGACGCGCTCGACGCGATGATACGTCGTTCCCTTCTTCTCCTCCTCGCGCCGTTTCTCGCCGCGAATCGAAAGGGCGTTGTCGGCGACCGTGATCTTGATGTCCTCGAGCCGCAGCCCGGGGAGCTCCGTGCGGACGTGGTAGGCCTCGGGGGTCTCCTCGACGTCCACGACCGGCTGCCACGTGGTGGAGCCTTCGAAGTCGAACCGACGGCCGAAGAAGTCGTCCACGAAGCGGCTCAGCTCCTGCTGCGGGGTGAAGCCACTGCGAACCGGACTCCAGCGTACCAGTGCCATGGTGCTTCCTCCTCTACTCACTTGGGTTGGATGGGCGATCTCGCGGCACCGCGCCGCGCTCACTCTCGCTCACGCTTATTGCACCCCGCGTGCCATGAGGAAGGATCGGTTGTAACGCTACGTGTAAAAACGTCTTACGCTCAAATTAGCTACGTTCGGGAGTCGACTTCTTCCGTTCCAATTGATCCATTTTGAAACACATACATGTTCCATAATGAATCAACTACATCTCATACTCTCTCATCTTCCTCCACAAAGTCGAGCGGGAAATCCCGAGAGAGCGGGCCGCCTTGGTGGTGTTCCCGGCGAAGTGAACGAGCACGCGCCGGATGTGCTCCGCCTCGAGCTGGGCCAGCGTCATCGCTTCGGTATACGGGAACGCGTTCCCATTGCCGAGGAGGCGAACGGGGGCGTGGCGGAACGACGGCGGAAGATCCAGGTGCGTGATCTCGCCGTGTTCGGACAAGGTCACCGCCCGCTCGACGGCGTTCTCGAGCTCCCGGACGTTCCCGGGATAGTCGTACTCCAGCAGGTAAAACTGCGCCCTCTCGCTGAAACGATCCACGCGCTTCCTCAGCTTCCGGGCATAGCGTTCCCGGAAGAAATTCGCGAGCGGCGGGATGTCCTCCCGCCGGTCCCGCAGGGGCGGCAGCTCGATGTGGAATACGCTCAGACGATAGTAGAGGTCCTCGCGAAGCGTCCCCTCTCTAAGGGAGCGCGCCAGGTCGCGATTCGTGGCCGCGATCACGCGCACGTCCACGTGCGACACCTCGGTGTCGCCGACGCGCCGCACTTCTCCGCTCTGGAGGGCGCGGAGGAGCTTCGCCTGGACCGAGAGGGGCATCTCGGCCGCCTCGTCGAGGAAGAGCGTGCCCCCGTCGGCCTGCTTCATCAGTCCCATCTTGTCCGCGATCGCTCCCGTGAACGAGCCCTTCCGGTGACCGAACAGCTCGCTCTCGAACAGCGACTCGGGAATGGCGGCCGCGTTGACCGTGACGAACGCCCGGTGCGCGCGGCGGCTCTGGAGGTGGATGGCGTGCGCCACCATCTCCTTTCCGGTGCCGCTCTCCCCGGAAATGAGCACCGTGCTCTCCGTCGGAGCCACCTTCGCCACCAGGCGAAAGACCCGCTGCATCTGCGGGCTCACGCCGATCATGCTCTGGACGAAGGCGCCGGGCCTGGCGACTTCGGGAATGGGCGGGGCCGCCTCCCAGAGCCCGCGGTGCTCGGGGTCGGTGGAGGCAAGCTCGGCGGCCTCGCGTTGACCCGCGGCCGCTGCGTTCCTATGATCCGACGCGCCGGTCGGTTCGGAGCGGCGCGCCTTCCGGCGGGTCGTCATGCGTTTCGAATCGTCCGCCAAATCACGTGAGCCGACACGGACTCCTCCTGGGACTCGGGGTGGCCGTCGCGGCCGCTCTGGCCGCCACGGCTTGGGTGGGCGGCGGGGGCGGGGCGACGCGCGTGCGGATCGCCCTCTGGCTCATCGCGCACGCCTTCTATCTCGCCGCGGCTTGGGTCGCGATCCGTCCGGGCGCCCCTTCGGCGCGCCGGCGCATCCTCCCCCTGATCCTGATCGTGGGGTTGATCCCCCGGTTGGCGCTCCTCCCCACCGACCCCACGCTCTCCGATGACCTGTACCGATATCTCTGGGACGGGCGCCTGACGGCGGCGGGCGTGAACCCGTATCCGAAGGCGCCCACCGATCCTTCCCTGGACCGATTCCGGGCCGGATTCGAGACGAGGCTGAATCATGCGGACGTCCCGACGATCTATCCGCCGGCGGCGCAACTTCTCTTCGCGGCCACCGTGCGGGTCGAAGCGACGCCCCGCGCCTGGAAGACGACCCTCCTCGTGCTGGAAGCGGCTCTGCTCCTCTGCCTCGCGTTTCTGCTGCGGGCGCGCGGGCTCCGTCCAGACCGCCTTCTACTCTACTACTGGAACCCGCTGGTCGTGGTGGAGAGCTTCGGAAGCGGTCACGTGGACCTGGCGGTCGCCGCCTTCCTGATCCTGGCACTCGCGCTTCACGAACGAAGGCGAGACGCGGGCGCCGGCGTCGCGTTCGCGCTCGCCATACTCACGAAGTACCTCCCAGTTCTTCTCGTTCCCGCGCTCCTCCGCGCCCGCGCCTGGCGGACGCTCGCAATCTCCGCCGCGGTCGGCCTCCTCCTCTTCCTTCCGTTTCTCGGCGCGGGAAGCGCGCTTTGGGGCGGACTCACGGCCTACGCCCGGCATTGGGAATTCAACGGGTCGCTCTACCCGCTGCTTCGAGCGATGGCGCCGCACGGAGACGGCGTGCGCGTGGCGCTCGCGGGGCTCCTCGCCGCGGCGGCGATCGCGATCGGCGCTCGGGCGCGCACGCTCACGGGAGCAGCGCTCGGGACGTGGGTCGCGTTCCTGATCGCGAGCCCGACGCTGTATCCGTGGTACCTGGTGCCCGCGGTCGCCCTCCTCCCGCTCCATCCCGACCGGGGGATCCTCGTCTTCTCGGGGACGGTGGCGTTGTCGTACCTGGCGCTCGCTGCTTTCCGGGAGACGGGCGCGTGGCTCCTCCCCTCCTGGGTGCCGTGGGTCGAATACGGCAGTCTCGCGGCGGCGTGGATCGCGGCGGGGGCCGCGGCCTACGCGCGCCGCGAGGCGTGGACGAGGGACAGAGCGCCCACGTAGAGGAACCCGAAGAGGTAGAGGAGGAAGAACGGAAGCGGCGCGTAGAGCCGCGCCTGCACGAGCGCGAGCATCGCCCACGCGAAGTAGAGCCCCAGGGAGAGCTCCGCCAGCGCCCAGAGGCTGCCGGGGGCTCGATAGCGCTTCCCGCGCCAGCCGTCGCCTCGCCGTTCGATCGAGAACTTGGGCGTGCGGTGGAAGACGCCCCGGTCGCCGAACAACGCCCCGAGCACGGCGCGCGTGTTGTTCACCGCGAGCCCGATCCCCAGGGACATCACGAACGGAAGATACGCCAGCATCCGGCGCCAGTCGGGGCGGATCGCCCGCTGCGCCGTGGCGAGGTACAGCGTCACCGCGACGGTCGCGGTGGAGAAGAGGAGCGCGTCGACGATCGTGAAGAGGAGGCTCTTGCTCGCGTAGCGTACGAGCACGACCGGGTAGACGATCGCCGAGAGGAGAAGGAGCGCGACGTACGCGGCATTGGAGGTGAGGTGGAACGTGGCCTCCCACTTGACCCGCGCCGGGAGGGACGAACGCCACACCGCGGGGAGCACTTTCCGGGCCACCTGGATCGAGCCCTTCACCCATCGGTGCTGTTGCGCCTTGAAGGCGTTCATCTCGACGGGCAGCTCGGAGGGACAGCCGACCGCCGGGGCGAACACGAACCTCCATCCTTTCAGTTGGGCGCGATAGGACAGGTCGAGGTCCTCGGTGAGCGTGTCCGACTGCCAGCCCCCCGCATCCACCACGCACGCCCGGCGCAGGATTCCGGCCGTGCCGTTGAAATTGAAGAAGCACCCGCCGGACATGCGGGCCGCGTGCTCGATGACGAAGTGGCCGTCGAGCGAGATCGCCTGCGCCTGGGCGAGCGCGGAGTAGTCCTGGTTCAGGTGGCGCCACCGACCTTGGACCATGCCGACCCCCGGATCGGTGAAGTGAGGCACGGTGTCTCGAAGGAAGTTGGGAGGCGGCACGAAATCGGCGTCGAAGATCGCGAGGAACTCTCCTTTCGCCGATTCGAGGCCGTTTTGGAGAGCGCCCGCCTTGAAGCCCTCCCGCGTTCCGCGACGAACGTGGACGACGTCGATCCCGGCGGCGCGAAGCTCCGACACCTTGGCGGCGGCGATCGCGGTGGTCTCGTCGGTGGAATCGTCGAGCAGTTGGACCTCGAGACGGTTTCGGGGGTAATCCACCGAGGCGGCGGCCTCGAGGAGCCGCACGACGACGTACCGTTCGTTGTAGACGGGGAGCTGGATCGTGACGCGCGGCCACTCGGCCGGCGGGGCGGGCGGCGTCGCGGCGGGCTCGCGTTCGAGGCGACGGAAGAGCCGGAGGAGATGGAGGCGGTGGAGCCCATAGAGGGCGAGCACCGTCCAGACGATGAGATGCGCGGCGAGAAGCGCCGCGGCCGCCGGCGCCGGAATCGATTCGAGATGCGCTTGCATGCGGCACACGATGCTACGTTGCGGGGCGAAAGAGTCAATCAGTAAGTCCCCGCAGTTGACCGCGATCGGCCGCCTCGGGTATGTTGCGCGCGGCCAGCACAGGGACGTGGCGAAGGCGACAAGGAGGGGACACTGGCACGCGCATTCTTGATCGGCAACGGATCCATCCTCGCGACCGGCGACCAAAACGCGGCGCTCTGCGAGCTCTACGCGCCGTCCCTCGCCCCCGATCACCAGCTCCTGCGCCGTCCCGCCCGCATCGGCCTCTCGCTCGACGGCGTTCTTCGTTGGTTCGGCAAGGGCTTCGACGCCTCGTTCGCGGCATCGGGCGACGCGCCGATCGCGGACCTCTCGCTCGTCTCGACCGACGTCGGGATCGAGGTGTGGATCGAGACCTTCGCCGACGCGAACCTGCCCTTGATCCTCCGCCGCATCCAGCTCACGAATCGAAGCGACCGGTTTCACGACGCCCGTCTCTACCTGCACCACGACCTGGCACTCCTGCCCGGTAGCGCCGAGGCGGCGCAACGCGACGCGGCCACCGGCGGCGTGATCCACTTCGCGGGCCGTCGCGTGCTCCTGCTCAACCTCGAGGGACCCGAGGGCCCGGGCGCCCCGCTCGTCATGATCGCCGCGCGGGACGCGGCGGACGCGGCCGGCGCCGCGGAGGCGGTCGAGGCGGGCCGTGCCGTACCGGGCCCGGACGCGAGCGGCGTCGTCGATTCGGTGATCGGCGTTCCGGTGCCGCTCGCCCCGGGCGCCTCGGTGATGATCACGGCGTGGATCGCCGCCGCACCCTCGATCCCGGAGGCGCGCGTGGTGGACGCGACGTTCCGGCGCACCGGGACGGCCGCCGTCGTCACCCGGACGCGCGCGTACTGGAACCTCTGGACCAGCCAGGGGGCGCGCGACCTGAGCGATCTTCCCGAGGACGTGTCCGCGCTCTTCGCGAAGAGCCTCGTGACCCTCCGCCTCCATCAGACCCCCGACGGCGCGATCCTGTCGGGTGCCGAGTCCGATCCCCGCGATCCGGCCCGCCCCGAGTACCGCTGGTGCTGGCTCCGCGACGCCGCGATCGCGGCCGATTCGCTCGGCCGCGCGGGCTACGCGGCCGCCGCGCGGAAGTATTTCGATTTCGCGGCGCGCGCCGCGCGCGAGGCGGGCGCGCTCCTCCCCGTGCTCGACGCGTCGGGCTCGCCGGCGCCGGCACCCGAGCGGGCGCTCCGCGCGCTCGACGGCATCGCACTCCACCTCTGGGCCCTGGCGCGCCAGTTCGACCGCGAGCGCGACGCCGAATTCTTAGCACCGCACTTCTCCGAGATCGTGATCCCGACGGCGGATCGCCTGGCGGCCGGCCTCGACGCGAAGACCGGACTTCCCCTCTCCTTCGACCTCTGGGACGAGCGGTGGGGGGCCCACGCGTCGGTGGCGGCGGCCGTTCGGGGCGGGCTACGGGGCGCGGCGCGCCTCGCGGCCAGCTTCGGAGACGCGCCCCGGGCGCGCGCGTGGATGCTCGCCGCCGACTCGATCGCGCGCGCGATCGGCCGGGAGCTCTATCGTCCGGAGGCGGGGCGGTTCTCGCGATCGATCGCGCGGGAGGGAGAGGCCCGCCGGGTGGATCCGACGATCGACGCGTCGCTCCTCTGGCTCGGCCTCTTCGACGACCTGGAGCCGGAGGATCCGCGCGTGAAGGCGACCGTCGAGGCGGTGCGGGCGCGGCTGTGGGTACGAACGGGCGTGGGAGGGTTGGCTCGGTACGAGCACGACGCGTTGGGTTCGGTGGGAACCGACTTGGCCGAGGTGCCCGGAAATCCCTGGATCGCGGCGACCCTCTGGCTGGCCCAGCACGCGATCCGAAACGCGCGGCGGGCGCCGGAATTGGAGCCGGCGCGCATCCTTCTCCTCTGGGCTTCGGCGCGCGCGGAGGGGAACGGCGTCCTGCCGGAGCAGCTCCACCCCTACCGAGGCGAGACGACCTCGCTCTCGCCGTCGCTCGCGGCCCACGCGTGGTTCGTGTCCACGGTCATGGAGTACGCGGAGCGGATTCGGACGCTCCACCGGTGCGACCGATGCGGCGAGCCGTCGCCGGAGCGCCGGGAACGACGCCGGCTTCCGGCGCGGCTCCCCTCACTTCCAGGTATCGTCGCTCACCTGTAGCGAGATCGCGAAGCGGACGAACCGCTCGCTCAATCCGAAGTCTTCCTTGCTGCCGCGAGAGCCGACCTCGAGCGAGAGGTCGATCGCGCCTCCCTTGTCATGGCTCTGGAACCCGGTCCCGATCGAGAGGGCCCGCTCGGTCACCTCCGCGGTCCCGCCCGCGACGCTCGTCGCCCCGGAAACCGGGAGGAGATCCGGCCAGCGCAGGAGGGTCGCCCCCACCCGCACGGGGAGCCGGTTCAGAATCCCGCCGCCCGCGTCGAGCGCGCGCCCGCGCTCGATCCCGAACGAATATCGCTCTTCGGCGCGGAAGTCGACGAGGTCGCTCGCGAGCGACCCGCGGTCCCAGTTGGCACGGCCGTACTGACCCACGACGCGCATCCGATCCGAGAAACCGGCCGAGAAGCCGGCGACGAAGCCGGTGGGGATCGTGAGCGACACCCCGCGGCGCTCGACCAGCGTGCCCGCCGTCCGCTGCGTCATCGTCAGGGGGAGCCGGCGCGCCGTCTCAAGGACGCCGCCCACGCTGACGCGGCCGCGCGAGTACTGGCCGCCGATGCGCCACCGCCCGTGCTTCGAGAAGGACGTCTCGAGCGTGTCGCGCGCGGTGGCGAGCGCGGTATCCGCGAAGTCGCGGCTCCACTCCTCGTGATAGGAGCCCGCGACGATTTCGTAGTCGACGCCCAGCCGTAGCGAGCGCGTGGCCTTTCGCGCCAGGCTGACCCGGATGAGATCCAGCCCGCCCCGGCCCTCGATCCGCACCGTGGACGGCGTGCCGGTGTTCTCGTCGCGGAGTAGGTCGAAGTGGGCGTTCGTGCCCACCAGGTAGCTCCCCGCGATCACCAGGTCGGCGGGAAGACGCACCAGCGCCCGGAGCGAAGGCACCGCCGTCTCGTGGCCCGTCTCCGAGCCGAAATTCTCGCTCTCGACGCGCCGATACGTGGGGATGACGGTTCCCTCGATCAGCAGGTGCTGGGCCTCGGCGATCGAGGCGGGATTGACGAACGAATGCGTTCGATCGCCGTGTTCGGCGACGCCCGCGCCGCCCAGGGCGCGAAGTCGCGCCCCTTCGGCGAGCGACGGTTCGCCCAGGCCGCCCAGCGAATACACGGAATTCGCGCGCGCGTCGACCCCCAGTCCGAGGCCGAGGAGGAGGCACGCGGACGCTAAGAGCGCGATCGCGAGCGACCGGCGAGAGCGCTTCACGTCAGAACCTCCCCGGCGGCGGGCTGGTCGTCGAGATGCGGAACTCGGGCGGCTTGGACGACTCGCGCGAGTAGAGCCAGATCTCGGGGGCCCGGAACGAGTCGCCGATTCGAAGGACGACTCCCTCGTTGACCGAGGCTCCCGAAGACCAGCTGCGAACCAGCGAGGCGGGGATCGGCACGATCAGGAGCGTGTCGGACGCGTCGCGGACCTGGTAGCTCACCACGCGGTCCAGGAACGTGGTCGAAATTCCGAGCCCTGCCGTGTCGGCCGTGCCCTCGGTCCAGGAATTCTTCATGCCGCGCGCTTCCACGGTCACGAAGATGCTGTCCGCGAAGGTCGGGCTGTCCCCCCGCACGCGGAACACCACGCGCGCCTCGTCGAGCGAAAACCCCGGAGTGAAGGAGTCGATCGGCGCGCGGAACGCCACGACCGGCGCGAAAAGGCCGCCGAGAATCAGCGTCGTGTCGGCGCCGGTCGCGGCGGGGACGAGGGGTGAATGGATGAAGAGGTCGGTCCCCACCGCCGTGTCCACAGTCGCATGCGTCGACGTCGCCGAGTGGTAGACGATGCGGAATCGGCAGGCGCCCGCCCGAAAGGCGGCGACGCCGAGGCCGGAGACCCGTCGGATGACGAAGCCGTTCAGAGACGCGGGGTTCGTCGCCCAGGAGCGAACGAGGGAAAACGCGCCTCCCCCCAGATCGAGCGTGAAGGGACCGACCGCGTCGAGTGGGTCGGCGGAGGTGAGAATCGAGCCGGCACTGGGCCCGGGCCACGCGACCGAGGTCGTGTCCCACACGGACCCCGCGGTCCGCAACTCCAGCACCATGTCCGGGATCGACATCTTGAGGTCGAGAGTCATTTCGAGGCGAACCGAGTCGACCACGACGCTGGCGTCGTTCGTGTCCGGGAGCGACCAAGAGGCCACCTTGAGGAGCGTGATCGCCTCGTACCCGCCGGAGATGCCCGCGAGGAGCGTTCCGCCGAAATCGGTGGTACCGGTGGTGAGGTACGTATCGCGGTCCAGCGGGGTGATCTCGCGGACCGTGGTGCCCAGCCCGTCCGGGCCACGGCTCAGGATCTCGTTCCCCACGAGCTGTTCTGCCTTCTTCGAGCACGCGGGGGCCGCGGCCGCGAGGGCGAGGGCGAGGACGAGAGTCAAGATCCGGGGTCGTGGCACGGGCGCAGATGATAATCCCTTGTGACTTCGAGCGCTACACGAGACGTCTGCCTCCCTGAACCCGGGCATTCCCCCTCCAGTTCCCCCTTCGGGTCGCCGATAGATGGACGAAGGCGGTTCTCGTCGACCACCCGGGGCGTCCGCGCGTGCCGAATCCTGCTTGGACATCGTATTTTTCCCACGAGCCGCCGCCCGGTTTGGGCCGGCAGTCGTTGCGACGTTGGTTCTCGATCCGTCACTGGAGCGGCGTCGCCGCGATGGTGCTCCTCGTGAGCGCGGCCGCGTGGATGCTCACGCTGCGGTCGCTCACGGCCATGGAGGAAGAGCGGCGCCACCGGCTCTCGGATCTGGCCGCGTCCGGCGCCGCGGCGCTCGCCACGCCCGAGTTCGCCCCCTCGCTCGCGGCGGGAGCGTTGGACCCGCGCCTCATCGGGGAGGTGCGCGCCCATCTGACTTCGCTCCGCCTGGCGGGACGGGATACGCGCTCGGTTTTCCTGCTTTCGCGCGACAAGGGCCCGGACGAGTGGACCGTTCTCATCGAGACCGCCGGGGACGGCGCCGTGGAACGCGCCGCGGGATCGCGATACGACGCGCCGCCGGACCTCCTTCCCTCCGAGGCCATTCGGGCCCCCGCCGTGTCGACGAGGGCGTGGGACCGGGAGGCGGCCGCGGGCACCGGAGCGCACGCCGGCGCGGGGACGCGCGGCGGCACGCCTATCATCACCGTCCTCGCCCCGATCCGGGATTCGGCGGGCGCGACGGTGGCCCTCTGGGGCGCCGAGATCAACGCGGCCCCCCTCCTCGCGACACAGAACGGAATCCGGCGTGACGGCCTGCTCGTGGCGCTCGCGATCGCCGCCGGCATCGTCGCGATCGGATTCGTCCGCTTCCGGCGGCGACACGCGGAGCTCGAGCGATCCAGGGCGCAACAGGCCCAGATCAGCATCTATCGCGTGGGCGAGACGCTGGCGCGTGCGGACCGGGACGACGACCTCATCCGCTTCGCCCTCGACGCCATCGCGACCGGGAGCGGCATCGAGCACTGGGCCATGTACCTCCGCGAGGCACGGGGAGGCGCCCTGGCGTTCTTCGCCTCTCGGGGCCTTCCCGCCGAGGCGCGCCCCGAGCTCGAACCCGATCCCATTTCGCGAAACGCCCGGTCCCCCGCGAGCCGCGCCGCCTGGCACCGGGAGGCGCTAGTCGCGCGCGATGCCGCGGCCGCCCCCGATTACGCGTTTCCGGATCTCACGCCGGGGCTCGGGGCGAAGCCGATCATTGTCTCGGTGCCGCTGCTCGAGGCGGGAGAGGTCGTGGCGGTGCTCCAGTGCTTCGTTCCGCGGGACCGCGCGGTCGAGCCCGAAGAGCTGGCGTTGATCCGTTGGATGGGATCGCAGGTGTCGGTGGGCCTGAAGCGGATCCGGATGGAACGGCGCGACCAGATGCTCGCCTCGTACATGCTGAGCACGGGCGAGATCCTCTTCGGGCTCTCCCCCGACGCGACGATCACGCACGCGAACGCGGCCGCGGCCGGCGCTCTCGGCGCGCCGGTCGAGGAGCTGGTCGGCCGCCCGCTCGCGGATTTCAGCCCCGAACTGCCCGCCGGAGCGGGCTTCGATCGCGAGTTCTCCGGCGAGCTCTGGCTCGTGCGGGAGAACGGAAGCCGCTTCCCGGCGGAGGTCCGCATCTCGCCGACGTCCGGCAGCGAGGGCGGAGTCACGGGCGCGGTCCTCGTGGGGCACGACGCCACGGAACGGCGGGCGCGCGAGGCGGAGATCGCGAATCGGACCGAGGAGCTCGCCCTCATCAACGAGGAGTTGCAGCGCGCGAACGAGGAACTGACGGAGGCGCGACGGAGGCAGAACGAGTTCGTCGCGAACACGTCGCACGAGCTGCGGACACCGCTGAACGCGGTCATCGGCTTCGCGGCGCTGATCGAGCAAGGCGGACACCAGAGCGAGGAAGAGGCCGCCGAGTTCGCGGGACAAATTCGGCGGAGCGCCGAGCATCTTCTGAACCTGCTCAACGACATTCTCGACCTGGCCAAGGTCGAGGCGGGCCGCTTCCAGCTCAGCATGAGCCGGGGCGACTTCTGCGATCCGATCCGGGCCGCCATCGAGGACATTACGCCGATCGCCCAGGCCCGCGGGCTCAACCTATTGGTGGAGTTACCGTTGGAGCCGATCGACGCGCTCCTGGACGGTGCTCGGACGCGCCAGGTGATGATGAACCTGCTTGGGAACGCGGTGAAGTTTACCGATAGAGGAGACATTCGGGTCCGCGCGTGGAGCGATCCCATGACGGGCGAGGCGAAAGCGACCGTCGAGGACTCGGGGGTCGGCATCGCCAAGGAAATGCAGGACCGGCTCTTCTCCAAGTTCACGCAGGTCGACGGATCGTACAAGCGGCGCCACCAGGGTACGGGACTCGGGCTCGCCATCTCGAAGGCGTTGATTCAGAACATGGGTGGCACCATCTCGCTCTCGAGCGAGGGGCTCGGCAAGGGCACCTGCGCGACGGTCACCTTGCCGGCGCCGCCGACGGAGCAAAGGGGAGGATCATGGACGTCCGAATTCTCGTCGTCGAAGACGATCCGATGAACGCGAAGCTCTTCCAGCTGATCCTGGCGCGGAAGGCGGGCTTCGGCGTGGAGGTGACCGAGGACCCGGCGCGCGTCCTCGAGGTGGCGCGGTCGGGCGGCGCTGATCTGATCATCATGGACGTGTCGTTGTCGAACAGCAATTGGGACGGCGTGCCGGTGGACGGACTCGAGATCACGCGGCGCTTGAAGCAGGATCCCGAGGCGCGACGCATTCCGATCCTGCTCGCCACCGCGCACGCCATGAAGGGCTCCAAGGAAAAGTTCCTCCAAGAGTCGGGGGCCGACGACTACATCTCGAAGCCGATCGTGAGCGCCGAAGAGTTGATCGGGCGCATCCAAACTCTGCTTGGAAAGAGGAGCCATGTCGTCCCACCTCCTGCTCGTTGACGACGAGGCGCACAATCGGAAGCTCCTCCGGATGGTCCTCCGCCAGGGCGACTACCGATTTTCGGAGGCGGAGGACGGCCGGCAGGCCCTCGCGATCCTCGACGAGGAGATCGTGGACCTGGTCCTGCTGGACCTCATGATGCCGAGCCCGAACGGCTTCGACGTGATCCACGCCATGCGCTCGACCGACCGTCTGCGCGACATTCCGGTGATCGTCGCGAGCGCGTCCACGGCCCCGGACGACGTCGAGCGGAGCCTGAGCCTGGGAGCGGCCGACTACTTCATGAAGCCGCTCACGGAGTGGGACATTCGATTCCAGCTCCCGATCAAGGTCCGAAACGCGATCGGCCTCACCAAGGCCTCGGAGGAACGGCTCAAGGCCGAGCGGATGAAGGCGGTGTCGGCGATGGCCGTGGCCTTGAATCACGAGATCAACAACCCGCTCCAGGTCATTCAGGGAAACGCACAGCTCCTCTACGTGAACCCCGGGATCTCCCCCGAGGCGAGGGAGAAGGTGCAGCGGATCCGGCAGGCCACGGAGACGATCGCCGGCCTCACGCACCGGATCGCCGCGCTCCGCGACATCGTCACGGTCGACTATCCCGCCGGAAATCGGACCGCGGTTCCGATGGTGAACTTCAAGGCTTCGAGCGGGGGGAACTCGGGCGCGACGGATGGAACGAGGGCGGACGGCCCCGCAGCGCCGGCCGGAGCCGAGGAAAAGCCTACCGGCGGTGCGGGCGGCACCGGCGGCCCCGGTGGCACCGGCGAGTCCGACTAACCGCCGAACGTCGGGGAGATCCAGTTGTAGATGAGGAAGTTCAAGCGGCCGATGAGGAGCGCGACGCGCCCCATCACCGTGAAGCCGAACGCCGCGCCGAACGAGATCATCAGGAACCACACCCCGAGCCGCGCGATGGGCCGCGTCACCGCGTTCTGCTCCTTCGAGAAAAAGAAGTAGACGAGGACGCTGTAGGTCCCGACGATCGCGCAGAGCGCGAGCATGGCCGGGGACGTGAAGAACGCCCCGACCCCGCCGAAATCGAAGCCCCTCACGGGCAGGATCGTGCGGGCCATCTGCGGCAACACCTCTCCGTTGATCTTCCGCGTGAACTCCACCCCGATGTAGTAGGCCACGTAGATCGCGAGCCCGTAGCGCGCGACCCAACCGATCCGGGGCACGTACCGCATGTAGAGGAAGGCGCCCAGAAGCCCCGCGATCGCGAGGTCCCAGTTCAGGTTGAAATTCGCCCGAAGCGGCTCGAACAGGTTCGGCTTCAGCGTCTGGTCGAGCGTGATGCCGACGTAGTAGCCCAGCGAAACGCCCGCGAAGAGGCTCTCGGCGAATCGGAAGAACGGGTTGTCTTTGTACAGGAACGAGAGCACCGCCAGCGTCAGGAGAGCGGCGATCCAGGTGCCGAAGAGCTCCACCGCCTACGCCCTCCCCTCGCGGCGTCGCGCCAGAAGGAAGGCGACGTTGCCGAGGAAGATGAAGCCGACGATCACCGCGTGGATCCCCGTCTGCGCGTCCATGCCCTTCGTCCCCGTGAAGAGCCGCGTCCGGTGGTAGAACTCCGACATCGCGGGGTACGCGCGGGCTAGGAGTTGCTCGTATTCGGCCGCGCCCTTCATTCCCCCCAGCATGCCCTTCAACTGGCCCGAATTCAGGAACGCGTAGTACTTGGGCGCGCTGACCGCGGTGGGGCCGATGATGACCGGCGTTCCGAACTGCGCGTTCACCAGCGTGATCCAGTACTCGCCGATCAGCCCCGTCGCCACGGTGAAGACGACCTTGAACTGTCCGATCGTTCGGATGCCCTGGAAAATCGGCATCCCCTCGATCGGCGTTCCGTTCACGTCCGTCGGGAATGCGTCGGCGATGTTCTCTCCCAGCCGCCGCATCACCGCCTCGGGGCCGTCCTTGTAGCCCAGGTTCACGTAGTCGGTGCCGTATTTCTTTTCGGGGAACTCCCGCGCGACCCGCGCGGCCGAGGCATTCATGAGGCTGAGCCCACCCAGCGGATACAGCGCGCACATCACGACGCGCACGTCCTTCACGAAGCAGTGGCGGAGGAAGGCTTCCGCCATGGGGTCGTTCTCGGGTGCGGACGAAGGGCCGTAGTCGTACGAGAGCCAGACGATGTCCCCCGCGTGAAGCGATTCGATGTACTCGAACGCGGCGCGAGTCGAGCCGGTGGTCGTGACGGGAAGCCCCAGCGGGAAGAGGATCGGAACCGCGACCGCCAGCATCACGAAGAGGAAGATCCAGCGACGGTCGACACTGAAGAGCCGATCGATCAGGGACATCGCCTAGTCCCCCTTCCCGAGGCCGAGGTAGGAACGCTCGATGCCCAGGATCACGCGAATCGCCATCGCCATGGCGCCGAGTGCCGAACCGATGATGATTCCCGCCTGCGCGGCGCTGTTCGGCCCGTCCATGATCCACTCGGTGAGATGGCCCATCGTCTGGGTCAAGGAAGCCGCCGCCGGTTTTAGCGGCGGGAACGGATACGCGAGAAGGTCGAACAGGGGCACGCGTCCGGCCATGACCAACACTCCGGCCACGAGGAGGATCGTGGCCTCCACGTTGCGGGCGCGGAAGGCGCGGAACGCGGCGCTCGCCATGAAGAAGGCGAGGAGCGAGAAGATGGTCGATTGGAGGGGCTGGAAGAGCCAGTCCGTCATCCATTGGAAAGGCGTCGGAGCGC
>Ga0075433_10001995_pt1 | contig 15370 bp, 10 predicted proteins | sample RhiMethybrSRZTD2_FD_75299 | JGI IMG/M metagenome (GOLD analysis project Ga0075433, IMG submission 75299) | Populus rhizosphere microbial communities from Tennessee, USA - Rhizosphere MetaG P. TD hybrid SRZTD2 | ecosystem: Host-associated > Plants > Roots > Rhizosphere > Soil | place: USA... | reverse complement strand
GACCCGAGCCGCGCGAGCGTCCCTGGGACGTCCGGTGGCTCGTGAGCCTGGATCTGGCCGGACTTCACTCCTGGTGGTAGCTTCGGCCGCGCGCGTACAACGGTAGCGACATCGAGGTCGACAGAGGGTCGTCTGCACGCGGTTCCTTCACGACGGAGGCGTACCATGAAATCGATCTTCTCGACGTCCGCTACGTGGTGGCAGCTCCCGCTTCGCCTCGTTCTCTTCCTCACGTTCTGGATGCACGGGTCGCAGAAGGTGCTGGGCATGTACGAGGGCCCGGGACTGAGCGGCTTCGTCGGCTGGCTGGGGAGCATGGGCGTTCCGGCGCCCCTCGCCTACCTCGCCGCGTTCACCGAGTTCCTCGGCTGCTTCGGTCTGGCTTTCGGTTTCCTGACCCGAGTCGTCGCCCTCGGGCTCGTCGTCGACATGTCGGTCGCCATCCTGACCGTGCACCTCAAGAACGGCTTCTTCTCGGAAAAGGGCGGGTACGAGTACGTGCTGGCGCTCGGATGTATGGCCTTGGCACTCCTGATCGGCGGCGGCGGCAACCTTTCCGTCGATCGGATGATCTCTTCGAGGAGAAGCCGGCCGTCGGCTTGACAGGTCGAGGTGTCGGGCGGAGAATCGCCGTCTACGAAGTCACCGAGCAAGGCGCCACGTCCCCCCGGAGGCACCCATGGAAATCGTGATCCGCTACTGCACCGAATGAGGCTATCAATCTAAAGCCGCCGGTCTGGCGGCAGAGCTGAAGCAGCACCTGGACGTAGACGCGACCCTGATCCCCGGCCACGGCGGAATCTTCGACGTGACGGTCGACGGGAAGCTGGTCTACTCGAAGAAGGCCGTCGGGAGATTCCCCCAACCGGGAGAAGTCCTCGGTCTCATGAAGCAGAAAGAACAATAGCGGAGGTTTCGTGCGCCTGCTCTCGCTCCTCGTCGTAGCGCTCCTTGCCCCGACCCTCGCGTCCGGGGCGACCACCTCCGCTTCGGCCGGCAAGGCTCCGGCCCCCGCGGCCTCCCCGCTCGTAAAGGAGATCCTCCCGAACGGGCTCCGGCTTCTCCTGCAAGAGGATCATTCGAAGCCGCTCGTCGGCGTCTGCATCTTCGTGAACGGCGGGAGCCGCACCGAGACGCCCGTGATCTCCGGGCTCAGCCACTACTACGAGCACCTGATCTTCCGCGGCGGCTCCTATCGGCAGGCCGAGCTCGAGTTCCGGAAAGAGATGCAGCGCATCGGGGAGGAGAGCGGCGGGTACACGACCAACGACTACACCTGCTACGGATTCACCTCGCCCACGTCGAATCTGGACGAGGCGCTCTGGCGCTCGGTCGACGCGTGGCTCGGGTTGAAGCTCACCCAGCCGAAGGTGGACCGCGAACGGCAGGTGGTGATGGAGGAATACAACCAGGGCGAGGATCGGCCCGACTACAAGGTCTACTACCAGATCGAGCGGTTGATGTTCCACGACCATCCGTACAAGCGGGACACGATCGGCCTCAAGGACGCGATCATGAACTCGTCCCTCGAGACCTTCCGCACCTTCTACGCCGAGCGTTACGTTCCGAATCAGATGGTCCTCGCGGTCGTGGGCGACTTCGAGCCGAAGACGATGACCGCGAAGATCGAAAAGGCGTTCGCCGCCGCGAAGCGCGGCAAGGACGACTTCGAGCTGGGCATCACCGAGGCGCCGCAGACGGAATTCCGAATGGGTGTCGAAAAGATGAAGACGCCCAGCGCCTGGACCCACGTCGGATTCCACGTGCCGCCGTACGGCAGCGCCGACGCGCCGGCCCTCGCGGTCACCGCGGCCCTCCTGGGTCACGGCAATTCCTCCCGGCTCTACCGCGCGCTCAAGGAGAAGGCGAACCTCGTGACCGAGGTCAGCGCCGACTTCGAGGTCCGGAAAGACCCCAGCATGTTCCTGGTCACCACGCAGATGCCGCCCGAGAACGAGGCGCAGGTCTTCGCCGCGATCCGCGATGAATTGACGCGCCTCGCGACGGAACCGGCGACCGCGGCGGAACTGATGCGCGTGAAGTCCGCGCTTCGAAACGAATTCGCGTTCAACGCGCAGACCAACTTCGACCGCGCCGAACGGCTCTGCCTCTTCGAGTTGATGTCCGACGCGTCCCTGGCGGGGCTCTGGCCCCAGCTCCTCGAGAGCGTCACGGCCCAGGACGTGCAGCGGATCGCGCGCACGTACTTCGGACCGGACCAGGCGTCCTACTCGGTGGTGCGGCCGGTCGACGCCAAGGCCGGGCCGAGCGACGCCGACATTCAGAAGATGGTGGCCGCGTGGCGCGCCGCGTGGCCGGCGGCGGGAGCGTCGCGCGCCGTCGCCGCCTCAGCGCCCCGGAAGGAAGTGCTGCCGAACGGCATCACGCTGATCCTGAAGGAAGACCACGCCACGCCCGTCGTCGCGGTCGCGACGTACGCGCGCGGCGGCCAGTGGATCGAGCCCATGGGATTGGCGGGCGTGTCGCACATGGCGACAGTGCTGCTCCGGAAGGGCGCCGGGTCCATGACCGCGCGGGACATCTCGGAGCGGGCCGAGGGGATCGGCATGCGGCTCTCGAGCGGCGGCGGGGCCGACTTCGCGACGGTCAACTGGCAAGCGCCGGCCGCCAACTGGGAGAAGGCTTGGGAAATCTACCGCGCCGTCCTGACGCAGCCGACCTTCCCGGCCACCGAAGTCACCAAGGTGCGCGAGGACTTGATCCAGCAGGCGAAGAGCCTTGGCGATCGCCCGTTCGAGTACACCAATCAGAAGTTCGCGGAGCAACTCTACAAGAACTCGCCCTATCGCCATCCGCTGTATGGGAACGAGGCGTCGCTCACGAAGATCACCGCCGCCGATCTGCGCCGCGCGTACGACACGATGTTCAGTGGCACGAACCTCGTGATCTCGGTCGCAGGTGACTTCGATTCCGAAGAATTGCTGGCGCTCGCCGGAAAGACGCTGGGCACCGTTCGCAACGGGGAGCCCACCGTCGTCGGGAACGCGAAGGACACGCCCGCGACCGCGAAGAACGTGAACTTCGAGCCCAAGGAGCAGGAGCAGGTCACCTACAACACCGGATGGCTCGCGTGCTCGATGCGGGACGCGGATTACGTGCCGCTCCGGGCCGGCGTCTCCTTAATCGGAGACAAGCTCTTCTTCAAGTACGTCTACGAGAAGGGCGTGGCGTATCGCTCCTGGTTCTACATGCGGGATCGCCTGGGACAATCCTCGGCGCAGAACGAGATGGGCGTGACGCCGGCGAATTTCCCGATGGCGTCTTCCGGAGTCATCGAGGATGTGACCGCCCTGGTGCGCGGCCCTCTGGCGGCCGACGATTTGAAGCGCGCGGTGGACAAGACGCTCTCGGCCTACTACCTCGGCGCGCAGGAAAACGCCGCCGTGGCGTCGCGCCTCGGGTTCTACGAGGCCGCGGGATTTGGCTGGCAGTACTCGGAGAAATATCCGGAGCTGCTTCGTGCGGTCACGCCGGCGCAGGCTTCGGCGGCGATGAAGAAGTATCTCGACCCCGGCACCTACACGCGCGTGGCGGTGGGCAAGGAGCCCGAGAAGGCTACGGGAGCAAAGGGAACCGGCGCCGCGCCCGGCAAGTAGCGGCGGCGGTCCCTGGAGAGAGGCTCCGGGGAATTTCTAGCGCGCTGGACGGCCCGCGCGCGCGGTCGCGGCGCCGCAGAAGAGCCCGATCGCGCCGCCGGCCGGAACCATCGTGAGCCAATCGCGGTGCGGGAGGCCGGCGAGCCCGCCCAGTCCGAGCCCGATCGCGCCGCCGAGCAAGGCGCCGCGCCACACGGGCGTGCGCCCGGGTGTGACGTAGGCGGCGAGCACGCCCGTGATGATTCCCTGGGATGCGCGCCCGAGAACCGATGTGAAGACCTCGATCACCCGGGGCTCGCCCCAGGCCCCGATCAGGCCGTGCGCCGCGCCCAGCACGATCCCGGTCAGAACCCCCGCAGATACCTTCGTCATCCCTGACGCCCTCCCCCCGGTTAAGGTCGCATCCCACCGCAGCATAGACCGATCGGGAGGGTCCGGTCCAGGGGCGGCCGCAACGCGCCCCGCGCCTCCAGATCGCGGGAGGGTCAGCCGATATATGAGCCGTATCGGTAGCCATCGTCACGGTTTATCCATTCAGGGAGGCGAATCGACCCGCATGCCGGCGCCCGTTTCCGGCTCGGCCACGTCGACACCGACGGTGGCGGAGGCTCTGCTCGAACACTTCGATCGCGCTCCGATCGGCATTCTCATGCTCGGTCGCGACCGCACGATTTTGCGCGCGAACGAAACGATCGCCACGATCACGGGGCTCACGCCCTCGATCCTCGCGGGCTCGCCGTTTCGCCGCTTCCTCTCCTCGGACGCGCCGCTCGACCTGGAAGATCGGATCTTCGAAGACCTGGAGCACTCGGGCCGATGGCTGGGCGAGCTCGAGATTCGGACGTCGATCGGCGACACGAGCCCGATGATGGTCTCCCTCACGCCGGTCGGTGGGTCGGCGACGCGCGACGGCGCGATCCCGAGCACGAGCGCGAGTACGGGCGAAGGCGAGCCGGGCGCGGATGCCGGGGCCGCGGCGGTGCCGCGCTACATCGCCACCGTGATCGAGATGGGGAATCAGCGCTGGATCGAGGCGGAATCCAGCCGGCGGGCGGCCGAGCTGTCCGCGTTCGCGTCGCTGGCCGTGGCGACCGGCAGCAGCATCGAGCCGCTGGCCATGCTCACCGCGGCCGCGCGCGAGATCGTCGAGGGGCTGGAAGTCGACGCCTGCTGGATCCACCGATTCGAAGCGGGCGGCTCGCACTTAGCACTCGTCGCCGAGGCGTCCTACTTGAATCCGTCGCTCCGCCTCTCGCCCCACATGGTGCCCGACGCCATCAACCCCGGCGTGCTACACGCGATCCAGTCGCGGGAACAGGTGACGGAGTCCGAGTTGCTGGATCGGAGCATCGCGACCGTCGTTCACGTGCCGCTCTTGGCGCGCGACGAGGTGGTCGGCGTCATGTCGATCCTGAGCGTGGAGGGCGAGAAGCTCACGACCCGGAACTCGGACCTCCTCCGCGCCGTCTCCTACCAGGTGGGAACGGCCATCCAGAACGTGTTACTGCTCGAGTCGGTCCGCCACCACCAGACGGAGCTTCAAGAACAGAACTCCGAGCTGGAAGGGATGATCGTGGAGCTTCGCGAAGCGGACCGGATGAAAAACGAATTCCTGGCGAACACGAGTCACGAACTGCGAACGCCGCTCAATTCGATCATCGGGTTCCTAAATCTAGTTCTCGACGGCCTCTGCGAGAGCGACGAGGAGCGGAACGAGCTTTTGGGCCACGCCCTGAAGAGCGGGAAGCACCTGCTCAACCTGATCAACGACGTGCTCGACCTGTCGCGGATCGAGGCCGGGCGGCTCCAGGTCGAATGCGCCGACGTGCCGCTCCGCCCGCTGCTCACGGAGCTACAGTCGACGATGGAGGTTCAGGCGCGCGACAAGGACCTGGTCTTTACCTGCGAGCAGGTGGCCGAATCGCTGGTCGTTCGCGCGGACGAGGCGCGCCTACGCCAAGTGCTGGTGAACGTGATCGGAAACGCCATCAAGTTCACCAGCGAGGGCTCGGTCGCCGTCATCGTCGATGCGTCCCTGGGCTCGCCGTTCGTCGAGATCTCCGTGCGGGACACGGGAATCGGCATCACGGCCCAGAAGCGCGAGCGACTCTTCCGGAAGTTCTCTCAGGGGGACAACTCCACGACGCGGAAGTTCGGGGGAACCGGGCTGGGGCTCGTGATCGTGAAGGAGCTGATCGAGATGATGGGCGGGGCGGTGCACATGGAGAGCGACGGGGAAGGAAAGGGGTCCACCATCTCGATCTCGATCCCGCGCGCGGTGGAGCCGGCTAAGGGCGCTTGAGCACGATGATCACGAGGTGGCCGCTCCCGATCCGGATTCGTGCGGGCCGCGTCGTGATGACGTTCGAGAGCGAATCCTGCTCGCCCAGGCGGAGGGTACGGTCGGTCAGCGGGTAACGGAGGTTTTCCGTCGTGACTCCGGCGGCCAGGCCGCTCGAGGCGAAAAAGGAGACCACCGTCCCCTCGGGATAGTCGAGCGTGACGTCGCGGGCCGCGAGCCAGGCGCTGGCGTGGTCGTCCTCGAGGACGAGTCGGACGCGGCCCTCGTACCTGTGGAGCAGGGAGAGGTGGCCTACGACGTGATCGAATCGGTCCGCGGTTCCGCCGTAGATCGCGATCTCGTCCACGGGCCCGCGCGCCAGCACGTGCTCGATCGCTTTTTCGGTGTCGGTGCGTTCGGCGTCGGTGTTTTGGACGATGCGGACGCCGGCGGCGCGGAACGCTTCGAGCGTCTGGGCTGTGGTCGAGTCGAGGTCGCCGATCACGGCCTCGGGCGTCAGGCCGGCAGCCCGGGCCTCGTTCGCGCCGCCGTCGGCGCAGACGAATAGATCGGCTGTGGCGACCGCCCGTTCGAGGGTCGTGCGTGAGGGAGGCGTCCCGTTGGCAAGGATCACGGCGCGGCGCATGCTGTGGGGCGGCCCTCGTGGTATCGTGAACTGGGTCGGATTCTGTCGGTGGCTTGGAGCCTAGCACCCTCGAGGGAACGATGGCAAACCGGAGCGATTTTCAAACCGTGATGCTGGTGGGCGCGCTCACGCTGCTCGTGGGCGTGGCGGGTCTCTACCTCGGCTTCAACACGAACAGGACGCCTCGCGCGAAGGGCGGCACGGTCGTGCCCAAGGTCCCCGACACCGGCCCGATCGTCTACGAGATGCGCTCGGTCCGCTCGGAACCGGATCGCGTGCGGTTCGAGTGGCGCGACGTGGACGGCGCGATGGGCTATCGGGTGACGGTGATGAGCGCCACCGACGATTCGCTCTTCACGAGCCCCGAGATCACGACGACCAACTGGACCATCCCGAGCGATCTCCGCACGCGCCTCGCCGCGGGCAGCGTCTACCACTGGAGGGTGACCGTCCTCAGCCCCGGCGGGACGAAGTTCTCCGAGCCGAGCGCCTTCGCGACGCAGTAGCCGGCGGCACGCCTCGATGATCCGCCCGCGAATCCGACCCCGCACCGTGTTCGCGGGCGCCGCCCTCGCCCTCGCGTCGGCCCTGGCGTGGACCCTCGGCTGCTCCACCGGCAAGAGCCCGGTGCAGCCCGGAGTTCCCGGGCCGGGTGCCGGAGCATCGGACAGCGTCGCCCTGCTCGAGGACTTCTCGTCCCGCCAGGTATTCCCCACGGACAACTGGTGGAACCTCGACGTGTCGGGCGCGCCGGTCGACGCGCAATCCCAGGCGATCATCGATTGGATCAGCGGGCGAACGCCTCAGGACTCCACAGCCACGCGAATCGTCCATCCTGACTTCGGGCCGCCGCCCTACGGCATCCCATACGTCGGTGTCGGCGCGACCCAAGCCCGACTTTCCGTGACGTTCGCGCCTTACGGCAGTCAAAGCGATCCCGGCGCACCCGGGCAGCCGGCGGGGTACCCGATCCCATCCGTCGCGCGGACGCAGCCCAACTACATCGAAGGGGGCGTTGCCGGCGGCGGGGGAAGCGGCGACCGACACTTGGTCCTCATCGATCGCGGCCACTGGCTTCTGTACGAAATGTGGGCGACGCGATGGAACTCGGGCGCGGCGCGGTGGGAGGCAGGCTCGGGAGCCACGTTCGATCTGTCCACCAACGATCGCCGTCCGGACGGCTGGACCTCCGCGGACGCCGCGGGGCTCGCGATCTTCCCGGGGCTGGTCCGCCACGACGAGGTCGCCGCCTCCGGCCCCATCACGCACGCGTTTCGCGTCACGACGCGAGCGACGAACGGCTATGTGTGGCCGGCGTCGCACGTGGCCGGTAGCACCAGCGGCGCGCCGCCGATGGGAGCGCGGCTGCGGCTCAAGGCCTCGGTCGACATCAGCGGCTATCCCGCCGACGTGCGCAAGATATTCCAGGCGATGAAGACATGCGGACTGATCGTCGCCGACAACGGCACGGACATGTACGTCTCGGGCACGATGGATCCGGCCTGGGACAACGACGTGTTGAATCCCGCGTTCCACAGCCTAACGGCGGACGACTTCGAGGTGGTTCAACTGGGGTGGGGCGGGCCGTGACTCGCTTGTCGAAGGTGCCGAGACTAGGTGCAGCCAGCCGCAGCTTGGACGTACCGCACACTACTCGAACAGTTTGAATCTCCCCTCGAGAGGCACATACTCAAGTGCGTGAGACCGCGCCGATCTTATCGGACCATCCTTAGCTGGCGGGCGAGCGCGCTGGCCTGCCTCTTGGCCATCGGGTTCTCTTCACCTCTCCAAGCTGTCGGCTTCCCCAGCTCACAGGAAATCCTCAATAGACTCGCGGCCCGCGGCGCTCTCACGAGGGGCCCGGCGGAAGTACCGCCGCTTGCCCCGCCTCGGGCCCCCATGCTCGGCGACGCTGCATGGAGCGGCGAATTTGGGCTCCCATCCGCCGATGGTCGAATACTATGCGCCGTCCGCTTTGGGAATGATCTTTTCGTCGGCGGAACGTTTGGACAAATCGGTGGTACTCCCGCAAACCAAGTCGCTCGGTGGGACGGATTCAAATGGCACGCAGTTGGTGGAGGGTTCGACCGCGAGGTTACCTGCCTCGCCGTGTACAAAGGGAGTCTCTTCGCCGGGGGCCCGTTCCAGAATGTGGAGGGTCGTTACACCCAGCACCTTGCGAGATGGGACGGCACAGCCTGGCAGCCGGTAGGAGCGGTCTCGAGCAGCTATTACTGCTGCTACGAATTGAACACGATGACGGTGTATCAGGACGAACTCGTTGTTGGCGGAAATTTTGGGGATCCGCGCGATACGCCTACTCGTGGAGTCGCTCGATGGGATGGGTCCACCTGGAGGCCGTTCGGCGCCGGTGTGAATGGGCATGTTCGAGCGATGCTGCCCATCGGCGATTCGCTGTTCGTCGCGGGGGAATTTGACTCGGCGGGTTCGGCGCCCGCAGCGAATATCGCTTGCTGGACCGACGATGCGTGGTCCCCCGTCGGCGCAGGTGTAGTTGGGACCGTTAGGGCGCTGGCAGAATTCCGCGGCCAGGTCATCGCCGGGGGGTACATCCAAAGCGCGGGGGGACAGGCGATCCACACGATCGCAGCATGGGACGGATCTGCATGGAGTTCCCTGGCAGGATACGAGGCCTTCACTGTCTCGGCGCTGACGGTTCACCAAGACACGCTGATCGTCGCAAGCTACCCGGATATCCTCCGGTGGGACGGAACAGCGTGGGCCGCACCCCTCTACGGAATCCGCGGTGAGCCCGAGGCGCTCCTCTCGGACGGCGACGACATTATCGCCGCCGGAGACGTAGTGGTCCTCGGTTCCGGCGGCTTCGAAATTGCACGATGGAATGGGGAATCATGGAGCGCGTACGAAGCTTGGAACGCGCAAATGAAGGGTCTCGCCATGTTTGCAGGCCACCAGGCGAGCGTCTATTCCCTCGCATCGTTCCGAGGCAACTTGGTCGCTGGTGGTCTTATCGAGTACGCAGGAACGGGGACGGGATGGCAGGCCATAAACGAGATTTGTTCCTGGGACGGCACGAATTGGGATCGTCTGCCTTTGAGCAATGGCTCCGATTTGCCAATACCAACGGCGATGATGGCCGACGGCGACACGCTCTTCGCCGCCGGCAGCTTCTACCGGTTCTCACTGCCGGGGTTTGTTTTCTCACCTGCAATGAGGTGGGACGCGGGGCAGTGGACCTACCTCGACACACTGTCCACTACTGGTACGTGCCTGGCCCGGTACAACGGCCAATTGGTTCTGGGGACATGGCGAAATAGCTCAAATGATGGCCCGTCGCCCGGGGTTTACGTCTGGGATGGGGCAAAATGGAGGGCGATCGGCCTTACGTCCGGATCCAACGAGTTTCACGGCGTCCGTTCCGTCGCAGTTCGCGAGGGCGTGCTCATCGCGGGGGGCCCGTTCACGGCGATCGATGGTGTGCCCGCGAACGGCATCGCCTACTGGGATGGCCAGTCCTGGCGATCATTCGGGCCGGGTCCAAATTACGGCTACGAGCCGTGGGTCGTCGACTTCGGAACCTACCACAGTAGCCTGATCGCAGCGGGGGAGTTCACGGAACAGGGGCGTTCCGTTCCCCTCGTGTCCTTGGATGGAGAGGTCTGGAAGCCGATCGCAGGAATTACCGGCAGTGCCTTGGCGATGAAGGTAATCGGCGGCAAGGTGTTCGTAAGCGGCTGGCTCTACATTGACCCAAATCCGGAGAGGGTGAACGTGGCCGTATGGGATGGGCGAAAATGGGACAGCCTGGGATCGGGGATGAACGAGCCGGCGAGCGCGATCCTGGAACACGATGGCTCTCTCTATTTCGGGGGATATTGCTCGATGGCTGGCGGAAAGAGTTCCTTCGGAATTGCTCGGTGGGACGGCCTCTCGCAAGCTCCCACCGCGAAGGTCTTGTCGCTGTCCCAGGGGCGGCCGAATCCTTTCCCGTCCCTCTCGAGTTTCTCTCTAAGCCTCGAAAGGGAGGGACGAATTCGCATAGCAGTTTACGATGCTCTTGGGCGTGAGGTACGAATCCTCCAGGATGACATTCTCCCAGCCGGCCCACACGCGATGGGGTGGGACGGGAAGGACGCCTCCGGCAAGGCAGTACCAGCTGGTGTGTACTTCATTTCTGCCCAGGACCAACAGGGCGCGAGTGCTTCGAGAAAGATAGTTCGCCTCAAGTGATTCGGGCCCGACGGCGGTCGGGCACGCACCCCCTTGACACACCCTCCCTCCCGCCGCATCATCGGAGCAGCCGTTAGGGGTGGCCGGGATACCGGCCTGAGATCAAACCCTAAGAACCTGACCTGGGTCATACCAGCGTAGGGAAACGGGCCAAAGAAGGATCTTTCTTCGGTGCCGCGTCCCTGCTGGGCGCGGCCTCTCTGTTTCCGGGAAGGAAGGTGCTTCGATGGACCGCCGCTTCACGCCAGCCCTCGCCCTGGCATCCGCCCTCGCACTCGCTCTCACGCTCGCCCTCGCGCTAACCGCACCCGCCGCCGCGCAGGAATCGACGGCGCCGTCCGCATCGACGCCCGACGCGCCTCACCCGCGCGCGCTCACCGGCGACGTGCTCGACTCCACCACCGGCCGTCCGATCGCGGACGCGCGCGTGCGGCTGGTGGACGTCCCCGCCGCGGACATCCGAGAAGCCGTGACCGATGCCGCCGGCACGTTCCGCCTCGTCGACATCGCCGGCCGGGGCGAGGTCGAGCTCGAGGCCACGCGTCTCGGCTACGCGCCGCAGCGGCTCCGCATCGACCTCTCCGACCCGGGGGTCACGGCGGCGTTCCGGCTCATCCCGCGCGCGCTGCCCGTGCCGGGCATCGAGGTGACGACGACCCGCGCCGTCGAGCGCGAGTCGCCCGTCGCGTTCACGGAACTCTCGCGCGACGACGTCAAGGATCGCTACTGGGCGCAGGACGTTCCGATGCTCCTCGCCGAAACGCCCGGCGTGATGGCCTATTCGGACGCGGGGAATGGCGTCGGGTATTCCTACGTGAAGATCCGCGGCTTCTCGCAGCGACGGGTGGCGGTCACCATCAACGGCATCCCGCTCAACACGCCCGAGTCGCACGAGGTCTACTGGGTCGACCACCCGGACCTACTCTCGAGTGCGTCGTCGGTGCAGGTCCAGCGCGGCGTGGGGAGCGCGCTGTACGGCGCCAGCGCGGTCGGCGGCTCGATCAACGTCGAGACCCTCGGCGTGCCGCGCGAGCGGGAGATCTCGCTCGAGACGGGTGCTGGCTCCTACGGGACGACCCGGTTCGCCATGCAGTATCAGTCGGGGATCCTCGACAACACCTACGCGCTCTCGGGCCGCTACTCGCGGATCGTCAGCCAGGGCTATCGCGACCAATCGTGGACGCGGCTCTGGTCTTACTACGCCTCGGCGGCGCGCCTGGACTCGTGGATGACGACGCGCGTGAATCTCTACGGCGGGCCGGAGGAACTCCACCTCGCGTACTTCGCCGTCGACCGCCCCTACCTGGACGGGCGGATCACCGGCGACGCCGACAAGGACCGCCGCTTCAATCCGCTCACGTGGCGAAACGAGACCGACAACTTCTTCGAGCCGCACTACGAGCTGATCCAGGATATGAAGTTGAGCGACCGCGCCTCGCTCACGTCCGCGGCGTTCTACTTTCCAGGGAAGGGCTACTACGACGACCTGCCGTATGGGCCGCAGACGTTCGCGTCCCGCCGTCTCTCCGACTTCTACACGGACTCCGACTCGCTCTATCCGACGGGGTATTACCAGCTGGACGGCACCGGACAGCCGGAGCTTCAGTCGAACGGGCGCTTCCTGGTCGTGGCGGCCGACATGACGCAGCGGCTCTGGGTGCGAAACCGTCATTACGGATGGGTTCCCCGCGCGAAGATCCGGCACGGGCACGGCGAGCTGACGTTCGGGGGCGAGTGGCGCGAGCACGTCGGGCGCCACTGGGGCGAGCTGACGTGGGGCGCGGCGCTCCCGCCGGGCGCGGACCCGAACCACGTGTTCTACGACTACACGGGTCGCGTCAACGTGCTCTCCGGATTCGCCCAGGAGGCGTACGACCTGAAGTCCGATCTCCGGCTGACCGGCAGCCTCCAGTGGCGGCGAACGCGGTACGCGATCGGCGACGACCGGTTCAACAACTACGACTTCAACCTCCACTACTCGTTCCTGAACCCTCGGGTCGGCGTGAACTGGAACGCGAACGAGCGCGTCGCCCTCTTCGCCTCCTACGCGTACGTGCAGGCGGAGCCGATCCTGAGCGAGATCTACCGCGCGGACGATCCGACCAGCGTGCCGCTCTTCCGGCGACTCGATCCCGTGAACCACGTCTACGAGGATCCGCTCATCGATCCGGAGCGGTTGAACGACTTCGAGCTGGGCCTGGGCTATCGTCGCGGCGACACGTTCGCACGGTTGACCGCCTTCGATCTCGACTTCCGCGACGAGATCGTCCCGAGCGGCCAGATCGACGCGCTCGGCAATCCGGTCACCGGAAACGCCGCGCGATCCATGCACCAGGGGATCGAGGCGGAGTTCGGTCTTCCGCTCCGCGCCGGCTTCTCCGTCTCCGGGAACGCGACGATCTCGAAGAACCAGTACCTGGACTTCCGCGAGGCGATCGACGCGACGACGTACAACGACTACGCCGGAAACGCGATCGCGGGCTTCCCGAACCGGATGGCCAATGTGTCGCTGGGGTACCGCACGCGTGGCGCGCGCGCGGCGGTCACGGTGGTCGAGTCGGGGCGCCAATTCCTGGACAACTCCGAGGACAATCGGAAGGATCCGGCGCTCACGCAGGTCCCGGGCTACCAGAAGAAATTCATCGAGGAACACGCCGTCCTGAACGGGTCGCTCTTGCTGGATTTGACACGCCTCTTCGGCGCTCATCTCCTGGGCGAGCGTATCCTCTCGCTCGACGTCCACGGCATGAACCTGACGGGACTCAAGTACGAGACCGCGGGCTACGTGTACGCGGAGATCCCGTACTTCTATCCCGCGTCCGGGCGGAGCGTCTTCGTCGCGCTGAAGGCCGACTTCTGAGCACGCCGTGAAATCGACGCTCGGCCCGATCGACCTGGCGCTGATCGCGCTTTACGCCGCGTTCCTCCTCGGGCTGACCGTTCGAATGCTGGGGATGGCGCGGCGGCCGGCGCTCGAATACTTGATGATGGGGCGGCGCCTCACGCTGCCGTCCTTCGTCGCGACGCTGGTGACCACCTGGTACGGCGGCATCCTGGGCGTGGGGGAGTTCACGTTCCGATACGGGATCGCGAACTGGCTGGTTTTCGGCGTGCCGTACTACGTTGGCGCCGCGCTCTTCGCGATCGTGATCGCGCGCCGAGCGCGCCGCTCGGAGCTGACCAGCGTCCCGGATCAGCTGGCGCACGCCTACGGCCGCCCCGCCGGGCTAATCGGGGCGGTGGTGATCCAGTTCCTCTCCTCCCCCGCGCCCTACATCCTGATGCTCGGGGTGCTGCTCCAGCTGATCTTCGGCTGGCCGCTCTGGATCGCCACGCTGGCGGGGGCGATCGTCTCGACGTCCTACTCCTTCCGCGGCGGCCTCCACTCGGTGGTGCGGGCCGACAACGTCCAGTTCGTACTCATGTATCTCGGATTCCTGGTGGCGCTGCCGCTCCTGGTCGTGCGCTACGGCGGCCTCGACTTCCTCCGAGCGCACGTCCCCGCGACGCACTTCCAGTGGAACGGCGGGAATCCCGCCGGATACATCTTCGTCTGGTACCTGATCGCGCTCCAGACGTTGGTCGAGCCGGCGTTCTACCAACGCGCCTTTGCCGCGAAGGACGAGCGGACCGCGCAAACCGGGGTCTGGATTTCGATCGGGTTCTGGGCGCTCTTCGATTTCCTCACCACCGCCACCGGGCTCTACGCGCGCGCCCTGATGCCCGACCTGGCCGATCCGGTCGCGGCCTTTCCGGCGCTCGCGATCGGGTTCCTCCCGCCCGTGGTGCAGGGGCTCTTCTATCTCGGTCTACTGGCCACGGTCATGTCCACGGTGGATGGGTACACGTTCATCGGTGGCGTCAACTTCGGCCGCGATTTCCTCTGGAGATGGAGGCGCGAGCCCGACGAATCGCGCGTGAACGGCTACGTGCAGATCGGATTCGCCGCGACCGCGGTGGTGGCGCTCGTGATGGCGCTCTTCTTCCGGTCGGCGGTGGACCTCTGGCACGACGTCGGCTCCGTCGGCGTCCCCGCGCTCCTGGTCCCGCTCGTGACGTCGTACCGGGAGCGATGGCGGACCCGTCCCGCGTTCGCGGTCGCCGCGATGGTGCTCGGTGCGTGCGTCTCGCTCGCGTGGTTGCTCTCGGCGCGGCTCGGCGGAGGGGCCTACTGGGCGGGGGTCGAGCCGATCTATCCGGGGCTCGCGGTGAGCGTCCTGGCCTGGGCCCTGGGAAGGGTCCCGCGAGCCGATTTCCAAGGAGCGACCTCGTAATACATTGTTAATAAATAGGTTACAATTCCATAAAAATGGAAACTTTTTCGCCCCTCGGACGGTCTAAGTAGGTAGAGAGTCAGCGAGATAATCGCAACTGTCCTAAAGGGTTAGACCGGCCACCTCCTTCCGGCTAGCCCGCGTCGGACCGGGGCTCTCTGGAACCGATGAATCCGCGGACCGCAAGACCGCGGAGAGACGCGCTCCCCGCCGTCGGATGCAACGGCGGGGAGTTTTTTTATGCCCCGCGCGCCCCAGGCCGCGCCCTATGCTCCCGCCACGTGAACACCACGCCGCGCCGACAGCAGAATCCGCTCCCACTCCGCGACGCGATCCTGTG
>Ga0075433_10001985_pt1 | contig 15396 bp, 15 predicted proteins | sample RhiMethybrSRZTD2_FD_75299 | JGI IMG/M metagenome (GOLD analysis project Ga0075433, IMG submission 75299) | Populus rhizosphere microbial communities from Tennessee, USA - Rhizosphere MetaG P. TD hybrid SRZTD2 | ecosystem: Host-associated > Plants > Roots > Rhizosphere > Soil | place: USA... | reverse complement strand
ACTCGGCGCGCCATCGACCATCAGCGACGTCAGCATCGCTGCGGCATCACGCACGAAGAAATCGCCGGACCGCTTCAATGCGGCGATGTCGAAGCCACGTGCGCGTAGAAAGGATTCGATGCGAGACGCGTGAGCGGGTGTCGCGACGATGACCGCCGGCTGACCCGCATTGAGACCCTCGGCAACGAAATCGGCGACGATCTGGCAGAGCCCAACTGAATCGTAATAAAACCGGACGGCGTGGAACTGCCCTTTCCCTTCGACCATGCTCCGGTGTCGATCGATGACGTACACAGGCCAGCCACTCTAGCAAAAGGACCTGGAGTCGCAACCGGGGGTTTACCCGATGCCAGCGAACTGACGCTCGTGCGTAGCCGGTTCAGCGTGCGATGCGGCGCCCCACGGTGATGAACAGCCCGCCCTCATGCCCGAGCGTCCACGCCCACGACAACTGCGCAAGCCATGCTTCCAATCGCCAGTTGTCGGGCGCGCGTTCGAACAGCCCGCCCTCCTCATCACCGAGCTGCGCACTCGGATAGGTGCGCACGTAGTCGACATCGTTCTCTTCGAACCATGCCTGCACCTCGGCCAGCGTGTGTCGATGCTCTTCGGGATGCTGATATTGATCGCGGAGCCAGGCGTCGCGACGCGAGGGTTCCTGCTGTCGATCGCGCAAGACCGGATCGAACGGAATCACGCGATAGCCGGACAGGCGCGCAATGATCCTGCGCAGACGAAGCGGCAGACGCGCGAACGCGTTGTAGAGCCCGAGCACGATCATGCCGCCCGGCCTCGCCAGCCGCGCCAGACTGGCGAACGCCGCCCGCGGATTCGGTGTGTGGTGCAGCACACCCGACGACACCACCACGTCGAACGCACCATGCCGCAGACCAGGAGCGAACAGATCGCTTTCGACGAGCTGCACGCGATGGAGACCGAAGCGCCGCGCGGCCTGGGCCGCCAGCCGCAGCGGCGTACGCGCGACATCCGCCGCGACGACGATCCGATCGGCGGTGGCCAGATACAAACTCATTTGCCCGGTGCCGCATCCGATCTCGACGATCCGCGCATCGGCGGGAATCGCGCGATCGAGGAGTCGCGCGAACTCGCTGCGCTCGGCGCGCGCGCGCAGCCACGACAGACTGTCGCGCGGCGGATAACCGGGGAACGGCGCCTGCTCGTAGAAACGGCGGACGACGTCGACGCGCGCCTCGCCCGGAAGGCGCAGATTTGGAATCCCGTCCTCGGCGTCATATCGCGCGCCACACCGCGCGCACGACCAGTCGGGCCCGAGCGATCCGCCGCATGCCGGGCAGGCGAGCAGATCGTCGAAGAGACGCACCGATCACCAGATGGAGTAGATGAACGGCGCGAGCGCTTCGACGGTGGTGGCCACGACGAGGATCAGGCCGGTCAGGCAGAGGAAGATCGCCAGCGGGATCAACCAGCGTTTGTGCGCCTCGCTGCGCCACAACCCGCCGGTGAGCTGCGCGATCGATCCGCCGGCGCTGCCAAGCACGATCAGCCCGCGTTTCATCTTGCCGCGTCTCTTGATCATGATCCGCTCCCAACGAACGTCGACGCCTCCGTGGACGAGGACACCTGCGGACGGGTCTTCTTCGTCACCCGCGTGTTGCCGGCGACCAGCACGTCGATGCCGCAACGAAGAAATGTCGAGTAGCCCTCGACCGCGCGATTGACGATCGGTTCGCCCGACAGATTGAAAGAGGTATTCAACAACACGGGTACTCCCGTGCGGCGGCCGTACGCCTCGAGCAGCGCGTACAAGCGCGGCGACATCTCACGATCGAGCGCCTGCAGACGCGCGGTCCCGTCGACGTGCGTGATCGCGCCGAGCTGCGCGCGCCACTCCGGCCGCACTGTGAAGACGCCCGACATGAAGCGCGCGAGCCGCATGCCGCCAGGTGGCAGCTCGAAATAGCGATCGGCCGCTTCGAGCGGCACCACGGGCGCGAACGGACGGAACTCGTCGCGGAACTTGATGTCGCGGTTCAACCGATCGCGCATCGCCGTGGAGGCCGCTGACGCGAGGATGCTGCGGTGGCCAAGTGCGCGTGGACCGAGCTCGAGCGCGCCATCCATCCAACCGACGACACGCCCTGACGCCAGATCGTCGGCAATGCCCTCGACGAGTGCCGCTTCGTCCACGCGATCGACGAGTTGACCGTCTTCGCTCGCGACGCGCGACAGCTCAGAGTCGTCGACTTCCGGTCCCCAGAACGGGTGGTCGGGCACCTCACGATCGGGGTTGCCGAAGTGCACGCGGTCGGCGTACAGCGCGGCGCCGAGCGCGCAACCCGCATCGCCAGGGGCCGATGGTACGAACAGCCGGTCGAAGCCCGACTCGGCGAGGATGCGCGCATTGGCGACGCCATTGAGCGCGACACCACCACCGAGACACAGATCGGAAAGTCCGGTCTCGGCCCGCAGTGAGCGCGCCAGTCCGACCAGCGTGTCCTCGAGCACGCGTTGGACGCTGGCAGCGCAATCGGCCCAGCGCCGGCCGTCTGATGTCTCGAGATCGATCGGCTCGTACGGATTCCGAGACGGTCCAAACAGATCAACGAAGCGCGCCGAGTACGATCGAGCCGCGGTCGTGTGGTACTCGAAGTAGTCGAGATCGAGCTCGAACGCGCCGTCGGGGGCCGGCCGAATCAGCCGTCGCACCTTGTCGACCATCGTCGGCTGGCCGTACCCAGCCAGCCCCATGACTTTGTATTCGTCTTCGTTCACCGCGAAGCCGAGAAAGGCCGTGAAGGTCGAATACAACATGCCGAGCGAGTGCGGATAGCGGATCTCTCGAAGCTGCGTGATCGCGACGCTGCCGTCGTCGCGGCGCGCGCCGTGGCCAACGGAGAGCGTCGCCCACTCGCCCACGCCATCGGTGGTCAGAATCGCGGCGCGCCGCGTTGGCGCCGTGAGAAACGCGGCGGCGGCGTGCGACTGGTGATGCCGCGTGAACAGAATCTTCGAGGCCGGCACGCCGAGGTGCGACGAGATGACGCCCCGCACCCAGACCTTTTCCCCGAGCGAGCTTTTCATCGCCTGCGGAAACGACCGCCACGAGCGCGGGAACGCGCGCAGCGCGCAGGTGAGGATGCGATCGAACTTCAACATCGGCCGCTCGTAGAAGACGACCGCATCGAGATCGTCGGGCTCGAGCCGGCCGCGATCGAGGCACCATTCGATCGCCGACAGCGGAAAGGCCGCATCGTTCTTTCGCCGCGACAGCCGCTCCTCCTGCACGGCACACACCGGCACGCCATCGACGACCAACGCGGCCGCCGAGTCGTGGTAATGCGCCGAGACGCCGAGGATCTTCATGACTAGTACTGCCGCTTCATCGCATCGCGCCCCTCGACGGGAATCGGCGCCCACCCGCGAGGCTCGCGTCGCAACGCCCGTTTGGCCATCCACGCGAAGGGCGGCAGCAGCACGAAGTACTGAACGATCAGCAGCAACCCGCCGATGAGGCCGGCCAGCGCCACGGCCACGCGCAAGTAGGCTTTCCACAGCCGACTGAGGCGCGCACGCCAGAGTCGTCGCTTGTGATGCTGCGGCGAGACACGCGCCAGCTGCACGAGCGTGTAGTTCATGTGGAACGTCTCGTCGTGAAGGATCTCATTGAACACCGCACAGGTCGGGGCATCGCCTTTCAACACGTCTCGATAGACCGTGAACCGACTGGCCGCCGCCTTCTCCGAGAGATGCAGAAACGCGAGCATCGTATCGTCGGACTCATCGTCGACATCGAGGTCATCGGCTCCGTGGCCGCCACGCGCGAGCCAATCGGCGCGGAACGTCGGCGCCGACGAAGACCGAAGGGTCGGCATGAGTGAGGCGGCACGCTGTCGGAAGAGCGCGCCGTGGCGTAACTCGTCGATCGCGTGCACGAGGTAGAGACGACGCAGCAGCGGATCGGAAGTGATCTCGGCGGCGCGGAGGATGTCACGTCCACCATCGGTTTCGGTCTCGCCGAAGCTGATGAGCTTCTGCACGCGGCGTCTGGCATCGCTCCAGATCCACCGATGAAGCGGGGCCAGCAATCGATCGAACCTCGTGGGACGTACGAGGGGCCGTGCCGAGCGCATCGAGCCCTAAGATATACCAGCCGTGCAGACGTCAACATCGGGGGTAACCGCGTCTCGGTCTGCAGTTCTCGTGCGGGTTGTCGTTGAGCTCGCGATCGTACTCATCGGCGTGATGTTCGTCGCGTGGGCGAACATCGCCGACCAGGATTGGTTCGATCGCCACTTCCTGCCGGCCTTCTTCGTCTCGCGGCAGAGGTACGTGCTCATCGAATCGATCGGACGAGCGGCCGCGGCCACGATCGGACTTGCGCTGCTGTTCGTGGTTCGCCCGCGCGCGGGGCGATTGGTCGCGCGCAATCCGCTGCTCGTCATCAATGTGGTTGCGGCCATCGTGTTTGCGGGCATCGCGAGCGAGATGATCCTCGAGCAGTTGCATCTGCATGCCGCAGCACAGGAGCCATTCGGCCAGGAACCGCGGCGGCGTGTCGATCCGCGTCTGGGCTGGACGTTCGTGCCATCGCGAGCCGCCAGGCACCTCGAGAGCGGCCGCATGATCGAATACGCGTTCGATGACCACGGTTACCGCGTGCGTCATGCCGGTGATCGCGTCGATGCGAACACGCAGTCGATTCTGTTCAGTGGGGAATCGATGATCGTCGGCGAGGGTCTCACGTGGGACGAGAGCATTCCGGCGCAAGTGGGGGCCATGCTCGGGATCCAGCCCGCAAACCTCGCCGTGTCCGCCTACGCCACCGATCAAGCCTACATGCGATTGCAAATGGAGCTGCCACGTTTTCGACAACCGATTGCCGTGGTCACCGTCTTCACGCCGACGCTCTTCGATCGCAACATGGACGACGACCGGCCCCACCTCGGGCCCTCACTCGTCTGGCAGCCGCCCTTGAAGCGATCGCGCATGCTGGAGATCTTGCGATTGCTGGTGCGCTACCGCCGAATGGCGACGATCGAGCAAGGCATCACGAACACGCGAGATATTCTTCATGCCACCACTGACCTCGCGCGTTCGCGTGGCGCCGCGCCGCTGATCGTCGTACCGCAGTTCGCGCCGGAGCAGCCGGACGAAGAAGCGCTGCGTCATCGCATTCTGGACAACAGCGATTTGCCGATCGTGCGAGTGGAACTGAATGGATCGTGGCGGATTGCCGGCGACGGTCATCCTGATGCACGAGCCGCGCACGCGATCGCGGAGGCGATCGCCGCGCGGCTTCGTCGGTCGTAGTGTCCGGCTTTCCGCCTTCGCGTAAAGCTTCGGCGGACCCGCCGTAGCCTTGGCGGAGGCGGGCAGCCGGACTTATGAAGGATCACTTGGAGGGCGGGCCGGTGGCGCATTCGCCTGAAACGGTGCGGATGCTGGCGCCCTTCAACTCCACGAGATCGTTGCCCGTGCCGTTGATCTCCGGTCCCTTCTGCGCACGCTCTTCATGTGCGAAGGTGCCGTCGATCTGCACGCGTCTGTTCACGTTCGACTTCAACTGGTCGGCGGAGAAACCCTGCACATCGTAGATGGCGCTGTGACCTCCCTCGGGGGCGCCGTTCGGACTCGACCCTTTCACGATCCGGCTCTCGGTGAGGACGTAGTCCTCGCCGAGACCAGCTCGCTCAGCGATGTTCGGCTTCCGGCCCGGAACGTCCGCCTCGCGGTGAAGGCATCCTTCGACCGTCGCCGGGGTGCCGTTCGACGAACGCGATCGATCGGATTGCGCGCCTCTCGCGGGCGGCGAGGTGCTCTGTGCCACAGCAGTCGCCACGCTCAACACCGCCGCAAGGGCGCAGCCGAAGAGCTGTCGTCTCATCTGTGAAACCTCCTCGGATGCCGCAGTGCAAGGCGAATGCCCGGGTATTTCTTTCCGCGGCCGGACCGGACTCCGTCCGCGAGACGCGCCTTCGAGCCGAGAACATCGCTTCTTCTCGGCGCAGTGGCGGCGCGTCTCTTGCTTCGTTATGGAATGCCGAGCTCGATGACTCGACGATCACGAACGATCTTTCGGGAGGACCACCATGCACCGCATCCACACTGCCCGAGCCGGAATCGCGTTCGCCGCGCTCACCGCGCTCGTGATGGGTTACGCATGGGTCAGCGCCGAGCAGGAGGACTCGCCGGCGCCGGTCGCCGGAGTGGCGGCACCTGGTGACGATCTGGTGACGGCGGGCAGCACCGTACGAGTCATGAATGAAGTGACCGGCGACGTGGCCGCCGCCGGCAACGATGTCACGATCGACGCGCCGGTCGATGGCTACGTCATGAGCGCGGGACGACGCGTCACGCTGGTGGGAAAGATCGGGAACGATCTCTGGGCGGCTGGCGAGACCGTCAACATCGAGAGCCCGATCGCCAACAACGCCATGGTCGCCGGGCGTACGGTGCACGTGCGCTCGAACGCCGTGATCGGACACGACGCGCATCTCGCCGGCAATGACGTCACCGCGGAAGGCCGCGTCGAGCGGAACCTGACCATCGGCGCCGGCGGCACCGCGCTCATCAACGCCAACGTTGGCGGCGTTGTCACCGCTCGCGCCACGCGCGTCTCGGTGCTGCCCGACTCGGTCATTCAAGGCGATCTCTACGTGAAGGCCGCGCAGCCGCCCGACATCTCGCCCCGCGCGCGAGTGTTGGGCCGGATCCACTACGAGCGAACGATCGACACCGAGACGTGGTTCATGTGGCCGCACCGCTGGATCATCAGCGGCGTGGCACTCATGATCCTCGGACTCGCCGCCGTCTGGTTCTCACCGGCGTGGGCAGCGCACGTCGCGACGACGATGAGAACGCGAGTGGGCGCATCGATCCTGAGCGGGATCGCCGCGATCATCATCATTCCCGTGGCCGTCGCGATGCTCGCGGTCACAGTCATCGGGTTCCCGCTCGCGGTCGTGCTCACGGCGATTTACATCCTGGTGCTGGCGCTCTCGAGCGTATTCGTCGCCTATCGCGCCGGCGAGTGGGTGCTCCATCGCATCTGGTCGTCGCGATGGGCGTTCATGATCCTCGGCGTCGCGATCGTGTCGGCAGGCATGTCACTGCCGAATTTCGGATGGGCGATCGGACTCCTCGTGGTGATCACTGGCGCGGGTGCGCTTGTGCTCGAACGGGGTGGACGCAGGCCTGGAGTGACGAGTCCTGCTTAGTCCTTGGTCCTTGGTTTCTTGGTTCTTGGTCCGTTGGACATGGACGGACGGAGGACCAAGAACCAAGGCCCAAGTACTAAGGACCAAGTGGTCGCCGAAGCGGCACCAGCCGCGGAGGGCGCTTGCCGTTTCTGATCGCACCGGCGACCGGCACGTAATCGAGCTCGGCGCCGCTGTCCACGCAGCGCAGCATCAGTCCGCCGCGGCTCATGTCGCCGCGGCCGACGAATGCGGGCGGGAACACGAGGCGATCGCCGAACACCGGCAGCAGCACCTCGACGTACTTCCCGGACGCGATGCTGCCTAACAGGACAACCTCGCAATCGGGCCCGATGGTCTCGACGAGCGCGCGCGCACCCTGCTCGAGCGGCCGGCGATATCGTGCGTTGCTGAGGTCGATCGGCTCGCCGGCGAAGCCGCGAATCGAATCCACTGTGACTGCGACGTCGGCCGCACGCAGACCCGCATTCGGCGTAATCACCAGCACACCGCCGGCGACGAGACGGTCGGTCGGATCGGGTGGACGCGCGAATCGCCGCGCGTACGCGAGCTTGCCGCGGAAATACAGACCGCTCACAAAGCTGAAGACCTCGCCGAGCGTCGCGCCTTCAGACGTGCGCAATTGCGCCGCCAAGGCGAACTGCGCCGCCTCGGACAGCACCTGCCGCGCACGAATCCCTCCGCAATTCGCGGGAGACAGCAGAAACACTCGATGGGACATCGATCGCCTTGATGAGACGATCAGTGTACGACGAGTGGAAGCCTGATCTGGCGGGGGGCAACGGAGAAACAGGATCACACGAAGGTAACGGGGATCTCTTTGATTTGGTTGGTACTCCCCGTTTCCTCCGTGTGATGGGATGTGTTTACCCGTTTCCTCTAAAGAGCCTCGTCGTAGAGATAGTCACGACGACGCCCGTTGCGCATTTTTCGCACGAGCATCCATGCTGCGGCTGCGCCGACTCCGGCCATCGCCACAGGAATCGGGTACCGACGCGTGGTGCGCACCAGCTTCTCGCGCGGCTGCGCAGTCCGCTCCATGATGTAGCCGGCAGCCGAGCCCAGGCTATCCGCAAAGTTCCGTATCCGCGACATCGTCGAGTCCTTCAGCGACTCGACCGTTCGGTTCATGACGTTGCGCGGCTTCACGCGATCCTGAATCGCGTCGAGCGTGTCGGTCATGCCGGCGCGCGTGTCGGCGATCTGCTGACGCAGGTGTTCAGGGTCGGTCGTGGAGAACCCCATGCTACGCGTCGCGCGCGGAGTTCCGGTCATTTTGTTTGCGTCCTGAGCCATTGGGCGTCCTCCTTTAAACTGTCAATCGTGTGATGCGGTGTGAGCTCGTCGGGGCGCAGGCTGGCCATGCCCGAATGGACGAGCAGATAACCGAGGCCCCCGAGCGCCACGCCGGCCACGAGTGCGGCAAGCCAGTACGGCACTCCTGCGGCGACCAGGCCCAGGACGATGCCGGCGATGAGGGCGAGGAAGCCACCGTAGGCGAGCAAGCCGCCGCCGACCATCAGGACGAGGCCTTTCCTCATCTTGGTGGCCTTCTGCGACAGCTCGATCTTCGCCAGCTGCAGCTCCTGCTGAACGAGCGTCTTGAAGTCCTGTGACAGCTCGGTGAACATCTCGCCGAGCGTGCGATCGTCTTGACGTGCAGGCATGACCGATCTCACCTCCATTGCGTGAGCGGGGATTCGTGTGTCGGCACTCGGGGCACTTGACTGCGGGACGACGCCTCGCTGGAGGAGATCCCTCTTGTAGGCGCGCGCCGCAGCCGACCCGAGCTTCTCCTTGGCGCCGGGAAACTTCTCGCCGGGGTCTTTGCCCTCAGCCGAGGCGTGCTCGATCTCCGAGTTCATCTCGGCGCCGATCAAGATGGAAAGGCCGGAGATGTAGAACCACAAGAGCAGCGCCATGACACCGCCGACCGCGCCGTAGGTCGCGTTGTAGTCGGCGAATCTGGCCAGATAGACCTTGACGCCGAGCGACGCGCCGAACCACAGCACCGTCGCCACTACGGCGCCCGGTGTGATCCACACCCACTCCTGCTCGGCGTCTGGCGCGAAGTAGTAAACCAATCCGATGGCCGTCGACACCAGCATGAACGCGAGCGGCCACTGCAGAATCTTCCACGTCCACTCGAAGACGAAGCCGAGGCCGAACACTTTCGACAAGTACTCGGCGAGCGTCGGTCCCGCGAGCACGAGCGTGAACGACACCAGCAGGAAGAACGCGAGCCCCATCGTCAGCGTCATGGCGACCAGGCGCACCTTCCACCACGGACGACTCTCGTCGATGTCGTAGGCGCGATTGAGGCTGTTGATGATCGCGACGAGCGCCGCCGAACTGCTCCACACCGCGCCGAGGATACCGACGGTGAGAATGCCGCCGCTGTCGGCGTTCGAGATCCGCGTCATCTGGTCGCTGAGAAAATGCAGAACATCGGGGGGCGTAATGGGACTCAGCGTGCGAACGATGTCGTCGGTGACGTGTGTGAGCGGAAAGAAGCTCGCGAGCGCCAGCAGAAACAGCACTGCGGGAAAGAGCGCGAGGAAGAAGTAGTACGAGAGCTGGGCCGCGAGATTGAGGACGTCGTCATCGTTGATCTCGCGGATCGTGCGTCGGAGCAGTTCACGCCAGCCGATCGATACCTGAAAGGGCACCAGCTGCACAGCTCACACGTGTGCAACCACGCTGCCAGCGTAAACCCCATCGGCGCATGGCAACCGCGGCATCTAGCGATCAGCTTTCGGTTGTCAGATCGACGAGCGCAGGCGAAATCTGCCGACATGCCAACGATGCACGGCGCGCTGGCGATCAGGACTCGGCGTTGACGAAGCCGTACTGCGATGAGTCCTTGCTGCATGCCCGCGCGATGAAGGCACCCCTCTTGCTCCGAGACCGCGAATCACCCGGCGTTGAGAGGAGCGACTCCATGACTGCTCGTCCGTTGGCTGTTGTCACCGGCGCATCATCAGGGATCGGCCGCGAGCTCGCGATGGTGTGCGCCACTCGCGGATTCGATCTGGTCATCGCTGCTGACGACCCGGCGATCGCCGAAGCCGCCGAGTCGTTGCGCGGCACGGGCGCGACGGTTGACGTCGTCGAAGGGGATCTCGCCAATCTCGACGATGTGGATGTGGTCTACGACGCGATTGCCGGGCGTCCCGTCGATGCGCTGCTCGCCAATGCCGGTCACGGCCTCGGCGGTGCGTTTCTGGATCAGCCATTCGAAGACGTGCAGCACGTCATCGATACCAACATCACCGGCACGATCTATCTGATTCAGCGCATTGGCAGCGACATGCGCGCGCGTCGCGAGGGTCGCATCCTGATCACCGGCTCGATTGCCGGCTACATGCCCGGCACATTCAGCGCCGTCTACAACGGCACGAAAGCGTTCATCGATTCGTTCGCCATCGCCCTGCGCGCTGAGTTGAAAGACACCGGAGTCACGGTGACGTGTCTCATGCCAGGCGCCACCGAGACCGAGTTCTTCGAGCGCGCCGGCATGACCGACACCAAAGTCGCCCGGGACGAGAAGGACGATCCCGCCGACGTCGCCCTGGTCGGTTTCGAGGCGATGATGCACGGCGATGCCGACGTGGTCAGCGGATGGAAGAACAAGGTCCAGACGACGATCGCCAACGTGACGCCGTCGACGGTGCTGGCGGAACAGCACCGCAAGATGGCGGAGCCGGGCTCGGGAACGCGCGCGAAGAAATCCAAGTGAGGACAACCATGGTTCATGTCAGCAAGGTCGTCACGATCAAACAGAGTCCCGAGACCGTGTACCAGTTCTGGCGCCGGCTCGAGACGCTGCCGCAGTTCATGGAGCATCTCGAGGCCGTTCGCGTCACCGATCCACGTCACTCGCACTGGGTGGCGAAAGCGCCCGGCGGCCGCGTCGAATGGGACGCCGAGATTACCGAGGACGTGCCCAACGAGCGGCTGGCGTGGCAGTCGCTGCACGGCGCGGAGATCGAGAATCGCGGCATCGTGCGATTCCGGCCCGCCCCTGCCGATCGCGGCACCGAGGTGAAGGTGGACGTGTACTACGACGCGCCTGGGGGTGCCGCGGGGGCCACCATTGCGAAATGGTTCGGCGAGGAGCCGCAACAACAGGTGCGCGACGACCTGCGCCGCTTCAAGCAGATGATGGAGACCGGCGAAGTGGTGCGCTCGGAAGGCAGTCTCGAGGGCATGGGCCAGGGCGTGTTGAAACAGCGCAAGGCACAGCCGCCCGAGGGGAGGAAGCGATGAAAGCCGCCTGCTGGATGGGCACGCAGAAGGTTGAAGTCCGCGACGTGCCTGAACCGAAGATCTTGAACCAGCGCGACGCCATCGTCCGCGTCACCTCGACGGCGATCTGCGGATCCGATCTGCATCTCTACAACGGGTTCGTGCAGCCGATGATGAAGGGCGACGTGCTCGGCCACGAATTCATGGGCGAGGTGATGGAGGTCGGCCGCAGCGTCAAGAACCTCAAGGTGGGCGACCGCGTGGTCGTGCCCTTCGCCATCGCCTGCGGCAATTGCTGGCACTGCCAGCATGACATGTGGTCGTTGTGCGAGAACTCCAACCCGAACGCCGCCCTCGTGGAGAAGGCGATGGGGCACGCGACGTCCGGCGCATTCGGCTACTCGCACATGACCGGCGGATTCGCTGGCGGACAGGCCGAGTACGCGCGAGTGCCTTTCGCCGACGTCGGCCCGCTGAAGATCGAAAACGGACTGACTGATGAACAGGTGTTGTTTCTGTCTGACATCCTGCCGACCGGCTACATGGGCGCCGAGATGTGCAACATCCAGCGCGGCGACACGATTGCCGTGTGGGGGTGCGGTCCAGTGGGTCTTTTCGCAATCAAGAGCGCGTATCTGCTCGGCGCCGAACAGGTGATTGCGATCGATCGCTTTCCGTATCGGCTCGAGATGGCGCGCCAGGCCGGGGCGCAGACATTGAACTACGAAGACGTCGAGAGCGTCAGCGAGACGGTGATCGAAATGACCGGCGGCCGCGGTCCCGACGCCTGCATCGACGCGGTGGGGCTCGAGGCGCACGGTGATGGCATCGAGTATCTCTTCGACCGCACCAAACAGGCGGTGATGCTCGAGAGCGATCGGCCGATTGCGCTGCGGCAGGCGATCACGGCGTGCCGCAGCGGCGGTACGATCTCGGTGATCGGCGTGTACGTGGGTCTCGTCGACAAGTTCCCGCTGGGCACGATCATGAACCGGTCGCTGACGATCAGGAGCGGCCAGTGCCACGTGCACCGCTACATGCGTCCGCTGTTGAAGCGCATCGAGAACGGCGAGATCGACCCGGCGGCGGTGATCACACATCGGCTGCCGCTGACCGACGCGGCGCGCGGTTACGAGATGTTTCTGAAGAAGGAAGACAACTGCGAGAAGGTGGTGCTGAAGCCGGCGGCGTAGTTCAGAGTTCAGGGGTTCGGTTCGGGGTTCGACGTTCCGAGTTCGTCAGACTTCGCGTATCTCTGAGCGTCGCTTGAAACGAACGGCCACGCCGAAGGCGTGGCCTCGACGAAGCTCGCCCGAAGGGCGAGCGAAGTCTGGCGGAGAGGGAGGGATTCGAACCCCCGTGCGGGTTACCCCGCAAGACGCTTTCGAGGCGCCCCCGTTACGACCACTTCGGTACCTCTCCGTTTCGGTCGTGCGTACGTAGTGCTCCGTCTCGCCGTAGCCATGGCGAAGGCGGAAGCCGGACCCGGACCCTCAATTATAGCGCACGCTCGCACGGGCTTCGTCGCACTCCTCACAGCGCGCTTCTGGCGGATGGAGAAACAGTAAGGGATCCGTGGCTAGTCGCTCACAGACGACGCTGACGACGTCGCGAGCGCGCATCAGCCTCGCGTGCGCATGGCCGACGTGACCCTCCGATTGCAGACCTCGATCGCGCAGCCATTCGTCGACAAACGCGAATCGCTGGCAGCAGTGATCGTTCTCCAGATAGTCGATCCGCACGGGACGTCGTCCGAATTCGATCGTGATGTGCTTCGGCACTCGGTACGGGACACCGGCGAGAATCTCCGCGAGGTGCACCGTCGTGTTGGCGTCGTGGCCAACACCGATGAGCAGCACGCGGCCGTCGAGCTCGTGCACGCGCGCGAGCGGGCTGTGAGGTGAGTACGGCGGCACGACGAACGGATCGCCGGTGATGAGAGCCGCATGACGTCCCGCCGCCGCGAACGCAAACGGATGATCGCTTCGACGCACACCAGGCATGCGCCAGAATGTGTCAGGTACGACGCCCAGCATTTCCGCTGCTCGCGTCGTCCTCGAGTCGAACACGTCCTCGTCGGATCCGGTCCATGCCGGCGTGACGAGAGTGCCTTCGGGGCCGACGCTCTCCTGCAGTGCGCGAATCACACCTTCAGGGCCGCCTTCGACCGGACGCACGGCTCGGAACGATGTGTGGACGAGCAGCACGTCGCCCGCGGCCACCCCGATGGCGTGGAGCTGGTCGACGACCTCCTGCGTCGACAGTTCCTTTTTCACGCGCGCTTGTCCTTGAAGAACTGCTGAATGATGTCGCGGCACTCGGCCTCGAGCACTCCCCCAGTGATCGCGAAGCGATGATTCAACCCTGGCACATCGAGAGCGCGCATACTCGACACGAGCGCGCCGGTCTTGGGTTCCGCTGCGCCGTAGACGACCTCGCGCACGCGAGCGTGCACCAGCGCGCCGACGCACATCACGCACGGCTCCACCGTCACGTAGACCACGGCCTCGGTGAGCCGATAGTTGCCGATCGCCCGTGCAGCATCGCGGAGCACGCGTATCTCAGCGTGTGCCGTCGGATCTACCGCGCCGATCGGCTGATTGAACCCGCGCGCGACGATGCGATCGTCGACGACGAGCACGGCGCCAATCGGTACCTCACCCGCCGATAACGCGAGCTGCGCTTGTTCCAGCGCAGCTCGCATGTAGTCGGCGGCAGTCATGCGGTAGGAATCAGGAATCGGGAATCAGGAATCAGGGCCGGGCTAGTCATCAGGTCTGAGGACTCAGGGCCTGGTTCTTCCAACTTGGCCCAGCCCTGATTCCTGATTCCTGATTCCTGATTCCTATCCAAGGAAGAATCTGTACGCAGGGTTTTGATCTTCGAGCGTGTACGGATATGTGAGCTCGTCGAGGAAGGTGCGGAACGCCGGCATCTCACCGTCGGCGACTTCGAAGCCTGCCAGCACGCGGCCGAAATCGGCGCCGTGATTGCGGTAGTGGAACAGGCTGATGTTCCATCGCCCACCGAGCTTCTCGAGAAACTGCGCAAGCGCGCCGGGACGCTCTGGAAACTCGAAGCGGCACAAACGCTCGTTGCGAACCTCCGGCGCGTGTCCGCCGACCATGTGACGCACGTGCAGCTTCGCCAGCTCGTTGTCGGTGAGATCGACGGTCTCGTATCCGGCAGCCATGAGCTGAGACGTCAGCGCCGTTCCATCCTGGCGAGAGTGCGTCGCGAAGCCGACGAAGATGTGCGCCTGCTGGCGTCCGCTCAACCTGTAGTTGAACTCGGTGACCGTGCGCCGGCCGATCACCGAGCAGAACTTCTGAAACGATCCTGGACGCTCGGGCAGCGTGATCGCGATCAACGTTTCGCGAGCCTCGCCAACCTCAGCACGCTCGGCGACGAAGCGCAGGCGATCGAAATTGATGTTCGCGCCGCTCAACACCGCGACCAGCGATTGATTGCGCGCGCTCTCTCGCTCGACCCATGTCTTCAGTCCCGCCGTGGCCAGCGCGCCCGCCGGCTCCATCACCGTACGCGTGTCGTCGAAGATGTCCTTGATGGCAGCGCAGATTTCGTCGTTGGTGACACGCAGCACTTCGTCCACCGTCTGCTGCACGATCGAGAACGTGCGCTCCCCCACCTCGCGCACGGCGACGCCGTCGGCGAAGATGCCGACGTGCTCGAGATGCACCCGTCGTCCGACCGCAAGCGATCGATACATCGCATCGGCTTCGAAGGGCTCGACGCCGATGATCTTGATGTCGGGCCTCAGCGCCTTGATGTAGCCGGCGATCCCCGAGATCAGGCCGCCACCGCCGACCGGCACGAACACCGCCGTGAGCCGATCCTGGCTGTGCCGCAAGATCTCCGCGCCGATCGTTCCCTGTCCGGCGATCACCAGCGGATCGTCGAAGGGATGAATGAACGTCATCCCGGTCTG